>Ga0210402_10000837_pt1 | contig 33150 bp, 32 predicted proteins | sample IncBWC7MmetaG_FD_161055 | JGI IMG/M metagenome (GOLD analysis project Ga0210402, IMG submission 161055) | Forest soil microbial communities from Barre Woods Harvard Forest LTER site, Petersham, Massachusetts, United States - Inc-BW-C-7-M | ecosystem: Environmental > Terrestrial > Soil >...
CGTTGCGTGCCTTGCGTTGCGAGACGGAGAACGTCCCGAATCCGATCAAGGCTACCCGGTCCCCTTTTTTGAGGGCAGCGGTGACGCTGTCCACGGCGGTATCGATCGCAGTCGTTGCCTGCGCTTTGGAAATACTGCAGGCTCCGGCGATGCGGTCAACGAGATCAGCTTTGTTCATGCTCTCTCCTGACAAAGTGTTTGCTTTCCCGCGCCAGGCGCCGGGGAAGTCTAGTGCCTGTTGTGGGAACGCGGAGCCATTCTCTACCCTAATCGAGGAATGTCAATGGCAAACACGTGCCAGACGCGGCTTCTGACGTGCCATCGAACCCTCATGATCATCGAAGTCCGCGTTTTCCCTTGTTCTCCACAAGCGTTACTCTTACTTCACAGAATGTACACAGGCTGAGCGAGCATTCGAGTTGCGGGCGAGATGGAGTTCGGTGCAGAGTAAGGAGTAAGAGTTAAGAGTAAAGACACGAGAGTCGAGTCAGGAGTTGGTTGATCCATTCATGAAAGCAGTCATTGAAGTATGTCCCCTGTGCGCGGGTTCGGGATGGAAAATTGTTCCGGATGCGCCGGAGCGCGGCGTGACGCGCTGCGATTGCCAGTTACGTGCGCGCTCTGAGGCGATGGTCGCCGCCGCGCGCATCCCGAAGCGATATGAACACTGTGAGCTCTCGAACTTTGAGTTCGAAGGTCCCCAACTGCACCTCGCGCCCGCTCGCATGGCGGCGTGCCGGTTTGTGGAGGAGTATCCCGTCGACAAGACTGGGCTGATGCTGGTGGGCACGATTGGCACGGGGAAAACGCATCTCGCGGTCGGAATCGCCAAGGCGCTCATTCGCGAAAAGGGAATTCCCTGCCTGTTTTACGATTATCGCGAACTGCTGAAGGAGATTCAGAACTCGTATAACCCGTCAGTGCAGACCACCGAGCTTGGACTGCTGAAACCATTGTTCGAGGTCGAGGTGCTGGTGCTGGACGAACTCGGTGCGGTACGCCCCAGCGAGTGGGTTTGGGACACAGTGAGCCTGATCCTCAACACCCGCTACAACGACAACCGCACCACGATCCTGACTACAAATTTCGCGGACGAACCCGCGGCAGCCGTGGCGCGCACCCTTTCCCCCGCGCGTGCTGCTTCCCGGGAAGAAACGCTTGGTGACCGCATCACGGAACGCATGCGCTCGCGCCTGCATGAGATGTGCCGTGTCGTCCGCATGGACGGCGCGGATTTCCGGCAGAGGTTCAAGAGCGCGAGCTTCGGTTGAGGAATTCACCACGGAGACACGGAGAAAACCTGTTCTGGTTTTCCCGGTTTAGGTTTTCTCCGTGCCTCTGTGCCTCCGTGGTGAGTTAGCTCTAGAATCGTTCTTGTGTTGAGGGATCGACTCGAGTTCCAGCCCGAACGTGACGCGGAGATTTTTTCCTCCTGCCCCGCATCGCCGGCTGTGTTCATGCTTCGCGGAGCAGATTCCTCCGAGCCCTACGTCAGCAAGACGGCCCACCTGCGGCGGCGAATGCAGCGCTTGCTATCGGCTCCCGAAGAGCGCACCAAACGGTTGAATTTACGGGATCGCGTTCGTTCCATCGAATACACCGCGACGGGATCGGACTTCGAGTCCGGGTTTCTGCTCTATCAGATTCTGCGGAACACATTTCCGAAAACGTACGAGAACCGGTTGCGGCTGCGCTTTCCGCCGCTGGTGAAGTTGCATCTTGAGAACGAGTATCCCCGCGCTTCGATTACGACGCGTCTCGGGCGGTTGTCGGGCAAGAATGTTTACTACGGTCCGTTCTACTCCCGGGTGGTAGCGGAGAAATTTCTGAACGACTCGCTCGATTTCTTCAAGATGCGCCGCTGCGTCGACGATTTGAATCCCGATCCGGCTTTTCCCGGCTGTGTCTATTCCGAGATGAAGATGTGCATGGCACCGTGCTTCAAGGGCTGCACGGATGATGAGTATCGAGCAGAAGTTGTGCGCGTAGAAGACTTTCTCGACTCGCGCGGGGAATCGCTGAAGCGGCAATTTTCGGTGGAGCGCGATGACGCTTCGGCGAAACTGGAGTTTGAAGCTGCGGCAGCACTTCATACCCGGCTTGATAAGCTCGCTCCGGTGCTGCAACAACTGCCCGAGGCGGTCCAGCGAATCGACCAGATGCATGCCCTGATCGTGCAGCGGTCGGCGCTGCCGGGATGCGTTGCATTGTTTCGGGTGGATGCCGGTGCGATCGCGGGAGCAATCGAGTTTGCAATCTCTTCTTCGGAACACACGAAATCGCAATCCATGGAAGCGCGGATTCAGGCGGTCCTCGCAGGCTTGCCAGCGGCGCAACCTGAGAGTGCCGCGGAGCGGATGGAACACCTCGCGATTCTCAAGCGCTGGTTTTATCGCGGCAGCCGTGTGGGAGAGATTTTCTTTGCCGATGGGAAGGGGGAACTGCCCATGCGCCGCATTGTGCGCGGGATTGCACGCGTGTTCCGCGGAGAAGCACCGGAGGCGGTTGCAGTGCCGCCCGGTGGAATCGCGAGGTAGTATAGTCTCGAGGTACTCACCTCAGAGGCTAAAGCCCCCATAACGACAAGACCTTAATCGCACCGGTGAACCGCTGCGCCACCCAAAAGCACCTGTACTGGACATGTCCAGCATCAGGCGACACGTAGCGCTGGTGTCCGAATAAAATGGATCTATGCCGAAGAAGCGGAGTTCCAAAACGCGCCCTGCAAAGAAAAAGAAGCCTTCCGTTCAGGATCAACCTTTACGCGACCACGTGCTCTATCTGCTCCGCGACGGCGGCGCTCATGCTGGATTCGACGCTGCGATAGGGGACTGGCCGTTACAGCTGGCGGGTGTGAAAGTAGCTAACTTTCCGCACACTGCCTGGATGCTGCTCGAACACCTCCGCATTACCCAGTTGGACATCCTCGAATTCAGCCGCAACCCGACGCACGCTTCGCCGGCTTGGCCGGAGGGATATTGGCCGAAATCCGAGGCGCCGCCGAGCGAGAAGGACTGGAAGGCCAGCATGGCCGCCTTCAAGAAAGACCTTCGCGCAATAGAGATGCTGGTAGCGAATCCGAAAACGGATTTGTACGCAAAGCTGCCCTGGGGTGATGGACAAACGATTTTGCGGGAGGCTTTGCTCGCGGCGGATCACAATTCCTATCACCTGGGGCAGTTGGTGATGTTGCGCAAGAGTATTGGGATCTGAGCATCCGAGTGCGGGCCGCACTCGGAATGTACTACGCGCTTTTCTCGGCGATTTTTCGCTGAGACCTCAGCTGCGCCACGACCAGGCGCACGTCGTCGTAGCTCACAAAGAGAGGGACGATGGCCTTGATCTCAGCCAGGCGTTCCACACCCACCTGGCCGCAGGCTTCTTCGATGTGGGATTGTGCACCGGGCGAGATCCATGCTGGATTCAACTCGATCCGGCCACTCTCAATCAGATTCGCCACTGTGCACACGATGGTCGAGGTTTGCCGGTCGCGGGCGCGCGCAATCTCTTCGAAGGTTGATCCCTCATTGAGGAGGGCCAGAGTCTCTTCGGCGGCCGACTCCTTCTTCTCCAGCGGCGGGGCCGCTCGCCGTCCGCCATCGAACTCGCGCAGAACCTGCAGGATTTCGTTGCCGTAAACTTCGGCTTTGCGCTCTCCGATGCCGGCAACCTGTCTTAGTGCCACCAAATTCGTCGGACGCCGTCGGCATAATTCTTCGAGCGTGCTGTCATGCAGGACAACGTATGCGGGAACCTGCTGTTCGCGAGCTTTGCTCCGGCGCCACTCGCGCAGAGTGTCGGCCAGGGCTGGATCGTACTCGGCGACCGCCGGTACCCGTAGTGCTCCCGCGGCAGGGCGCGACAAAGAAATTCTCTTGCGCACGGCAGGCGCGGGCACGCTAAGCGCAACTCGCTGCTCTGTCAGCCATTCCGGCGCGGCTCCACAGTTATCACAGCTTCCGCAGCGCTCCCATTTGGGCGTCTCTCCGAAGTGGACGCAAATCTGCCGGTGACGGCAACTTCCCGAGTCGACGAACCGGGCGATGACGCGTTTTCGATCCCAGGAGCGCTCGCGTTCGGCATCGTCGGAAATCTGCTTGATGAAATATTCCAGAAGAATGTGATCGCGCTTTTGCCAGAGCAGAACGCAGTCGGCGGGCTGGCCATCGCGTCCAGCGCGTCCGGCTTCCTGGTAATACTGCTCGATCGACTTGGGCAGGGAAAGATGAATCACCGCGCGGACTCCGGGCTTATTGATGCCGAGGCCGAACGCAATCGTGCCTACGAGCACGCGGACCTCGTCCGACATCCAGCGTTCCTGGTTATCGCGGCGCATCGACGCTTCCATCTTCGCGTGATAGGGGATGGCTCCGATACCCGCTTCCTGAAGGCGCTCGACCGTCTCCTCAACGCGGGCGATGGTTGGCGCGTAGACGATCACGCTGCCTTCGCTGTAATGCCTCAAGCCGCGCACCAGCAAATCGGTTTGTGTGTACGAATCGGTCTCGCGCGTGATGTAGCGCAGATTTTCGCGATGGAAACTGGCGATGTAGAGATCAGGACCGCGCAACTGCAACTGCTTCAGGATGTCGTGGCGCACCTGCCTGGTTGCACTGGCGGTGAAGCCCGCGATCGGCACGTCCGGAAAGCTGGTGCGAAGCCGGCTGAGTTGGCGGTAGTCGGGACGAAACTCGTGTCCCCACTCGGAAATGCAGTGAGCCTCGTCGACGGCGAAGAATCCTATGGGAATCTGGCTCAGCCAGTCGAAGGTGTCATTGCGGGCCAGGCGCTCGGGAGACAGGTAGATCAGCCGATAGTCGCCGCGTCTGGCGGCGATCCTTACTTTGCTGGTTTCGGAGGAAGTCTGGAAACTGTTGATCGCGGCGGCGGGGATGCCCATCTGCGCGAGTTGCGCGGCCTGATCCTGCATGAGGGCGATCAATGGCGATACCACGACGGTCGTCTTGCCGGAGACGACCGCTGGAAGCTGATAGCAGAGCGACTTGCCTCCGCCAGTCGGCATGACCACGCACGTGTCCCGGCCCGCCAGCAGGCTGCGGATGATATTTTCCTGCCGGGGGCGGAAGGAATCATAGCCCCAGTAGCGGCGGAGGGTTTCCATCAGGTTGGCTGGTGATTCGGGCATGACGCGTCTGTTGAGTATAGAGGAGTGCACGCGCAGCGAGTCTGTGACGCCGTTACCCTTAATCTGTGACGAATTCGGGTGAGCTGGCCTTACACTTTATCCCTACTCCCGATTGTGATGTATGAAGATTGGCGTCATCTCCGACACTCATGGATTGTTGCGGCCTGAGGCCATCGCCGCGCTCAGGGACTCCGACCGCATACTGCACGCCGGGGACGTCGGCGATCCCGACATTCTCGACCGTCTGCGCGACATTGCTCCTGTCACGGCCATTCGCGGCAACATCGATCGCGAACCTTGGGCAAAACGTCTGCCCGAAACCGAGGTGCTGGAGGTGGGGGGCGTCGCGATCTATATGCTGCACGATCTGGCGCAGCTGGATTTGAAACCGGAAGCGTCTGGGTTTCGCGTAGTGGTGTATGGACACAGTCATCGCCCAAGAGTTGAAGAGAAGAACGGGGTCGTTTATTTCAACCCCGGTAGCGCGGGGCCGCGGCGATTTCAGCTGCCAGTTGGTGTCGGCTTAATGGAGATTCATGCCGAAACTGTCCAGGCACATCTGATCGATTTGGAAGTTCATCGGTAATGCAGTGGTTATGACAAACCTTGAAACAAAAAAGGCCGGCTCGTGCCGGCCCTCCCTGTGCCGCTGACTTTTGGCGGACAGGAGTGTCCGCCCTACACGCTTACTTGCCTTTGGGGGCAATCGAGTCTTTCGCGGCTTTGGCTACGCGGAATTTCACGACGGTCTTCGCTTTGATCTGAATCGGTTCGCCGGTCTGCGGATTGCGTCCCATGCGGGCTTTGCGGTGCGCCTTCACCAGGCGGCCGAGGCCGGGCACAACAAACACGCCGTTCTTCTTCGTCTCTTTGATCGCGGTGTCCGCGAGGTGCTCGAGAAACGTTGCAATCGTCTTGTTGTTGGTTTCGAGCTTCTCGGCCAGATGCCGGGTGAGTTGAGTCTTGGTCATTCCAGATGCCATGAGTCCTCCTTGGGGGACAGTCGAGATTCTGTGGAACATCCGCATACTAACGCACTGGGGCTGTGGAAAAACAGCGTTTTGTGCAGATTTTATGCGGTTTCTAGCGAGGTACCCCCTAAAAATCAGCCAAAAACAGCATATTTTGAGGCGTGGGCTCTTAGTCGGCGCGGAAATCGGCCGAGGGGAGCTCTCAGCTCTCAGGGAGGACAAACGCCTGACTTCTCAAAACGTCCAACACATGCTTCCTGAACGGGCACGTTTTCTTCTTTGGAGCGCACCAGGGTTCTCTGAGAGCTGAGAGCTAAGACCCACTTGCCTCCCAGTCACAATGCTTTCGAAAAAAATGGCCCTCACACTAGCCGGGCTTGCGGTCGCTTGGTTACACTGAATCCCATTTCAAAGTGCACTTTATCGTATCCCTATCGCATCTCTTAAGGAGAATCTCTTATGGCCGACGCCGCGCTGAGTGGCTCTGAATTCAAGAAGCAGTTAAGGGCGGGAACTCCCAAGGTGGGGTTGTTCGTCAATTCGCACAGCCCGACGGTGGCCGAGCAACTCGCGCATAGCGGATACGACTGGCTTCTCATCGATACGCAGCATGGGCCGATGAATTATGAAAAACTCTCGGCCATGCTGAGCGGCGTTTCGAGCGGCGGCGCGAAATCCATGGTGCGCGTCGGCGGATACAACGATCGTCCCGGTATTCAACAGGCGCTCGATCTGGGATCGGACGGCGTCCTCGTCCCCTACATCAACACCGCCGCCGAGGCGCGCGAGGCGATCAGTTGCTGCAAGTATCCGACGGTCGGCACGCGCTCGGTCTATTTCCCGCAGCGGAGCATGAACAAGGCCGGACTCCTCGGCTACGCCGGCGGCTGGAACAACGAAGGCATCGTCGCACTACAGGTCGAGACCGCATCGTGCATCGACAATCTCGTCGAGATCGCCGCTGTGCCCGGCGTGGACATCCTCTTTCTCGGACAGAACGATCTCTGCATGTCGATGGGTCTCTACAACAAGTACGAGTTCCCGCACATGTACACCTCGCCCGAACTGGGCGCGGCCACGCAGAAACTGGTCGATCAGGCGCGCAAGAATAACGTCATCCTCGGAATTTTTCTGTTCGGCACGTCGCGTGTCGGCGAGTTCCTCGAGAAAGGATTCACCTTCATCAGCCTCGGCAACGATCTGCATCACGTCCTGACGCAGACGGGAGCCTACGTAAACGACGTAGAAAAAATTGCAGCCGAGAAGGGCAAGACCTGGAAGCGGAGATCGACCGCGCTGTTCTAGAGCGATTGCAGAAGTCAAGCCACATGGAAGAGGGAAGACGCTGGGCCAGTCAGCTTGGCGTTTTTTTTAGTGCTTATCCCAGCCTGCGACCGCGCATCACCGCGACCGCCGATCCTTCCGCCAAGAACGCCGACGCAGGCGCACCTCTCAAGACAGACGCCATCGCCTTCCCATACAACCCTTCCACATCGCCCGCAAACTCCGCCTCCCTCGCCGACCACACTCGCCACGCCGGATGCTCCACGCGATATTCCACACAACCGCCATCCGATTGCGCCGCGTATCCCCAATAGTGTTCGGTGATGAATTGCTCTTCGGATCCATCCAGCGCCAGCGCAGGCTCACCCTGCGCTGCAATCCGGATCGCGTTCCAGCTTGAACTGCGCCAACGGTATTCCGCAGTCAATCCGCCATCGCTCGACGCGTGAATCTCATGCGCCATCGGCAACGCAACATAGTTCTCGTTGTAAACAGTGCGTGCCACAAACGCGATCGCCCGACGTGGAACGATTTCGCTGACGAACACCACTCCGCGGCGAACTTCACCCGCATGTTCTCGGCGAACATAGAATCGCAGATTCACTTCGTCGAAATTGGAATGAAAAGGAATGGGCAGGCGGAGGATCCTCGTTTTCAGAAAGCGAAATCCAACCAGGCTCACGAACACCTTGCCCTGCCAGCGATCAATCTCGGTTCCGTTGGGCACGAACGGGAGAAGCAGACCTGCGTCCACTTCATAGTTCAGCATGGCGAGATAACGCCACTCGGCGGTAAGGAAGGTCTTCTGGGAATCCACCAATCAGAATGATTGGAAGATCGTCACGATTCAATCGAAAAAATCTACGGATCGTACACCGTGCTGCCCATGCCCGATTCCATGGCGGCGTGCTGCATCTCCACCAGCTTCTTTTGCTGTTCTGCGAGCTGGGTCCGCAAGTATTCTATCTGCTGCTGCTTCTTCATCTGAAGCTGGTTGTGCCGCGCCGCGGCGGAGGAGGAAGAGAACAGGTTCGCGTCCCAGAAGTAAATCGATCCGTTCAGCTTGTCGATCTCGTCTTGCAGGCTAACGATGTGGTGCTTCTGTTCCAGGATCCCACTCTTGACTTGCTCGACCGACTGGGGACTCGAGTGGGGAGCCCGGTGCGATGGCCTATCGCTGGCTCGCGCCGGCTCCGGTTCATCTGCATTGGCGTCCGGACTCTCCGGGATATCTTCGTTGGTGATGACTTTCTTGGCGGCGTCACCCCTGGAACTTTGCTTCTGTCGAGTCTGCCGCGCAACATCGCCCAGGGACTGGCCGTAGGCGGACGCAGCCAACGCCATCCATACGATCAACCTGACAAGTCCCCGAACTCCGCGCATTGGGAGCCTCTTCATCGTAGCTCGTAGCGCCTGGTTGAAAACCGGACGCCTATCTCGATATGGTAACGCGGGTTCCCATACACCCTTGATTACTCTCGTACCACCCATCAGTAACCGGCCTTTCTAACCGGCTGCGGAAAACTCATGAATTTATGCGCCACCGTGGAAGAGTGGCCCTTCAGGGCCACGTAGGTTGGTAGATTGATCACGGGCTTTAGCCCTAGTGTTGTCTTGATGGGCGCAAACTGACTTTGCCCACGGCTTTTCTACGGTTCGTAGAGTGCGGCGCCCATCCCTTCCTTCCGGGCCGCTTCCTCCATGTCGCCGAGCTTCTTCCACTCCTCATCCAGTTGTTTCTGCATGGCTTTCACATCCTGCTGCGCTCTCACCTGATATTGGTTGTACTCGATGGCGCTGGAACTTTCGCTGGCTGTAATGAAATGGATCGACGAATTCAATTTGTTGATTTTCGCGCGCAGAGTTTCGATAACGTCTCTTTGTGTCAGGATCTTCTCTCGCCACTGGAACGCCGTGAGTGGCTTGGAAGCACCGTCAGCGGATAGAGTCGACTCGGCCTTCCCGGCGGCGTCGGAAGAGGAAGGCTGGGCGGGGCTCTCGGGAATGTCTTCGTTGGTGATGACCTTCTTGTTTGCCGTTGCCTTGGGCTTCTGTTTCTGACGCGTCTGCCGGGCCACGTCGCCGAGAGACTGCCCCAGAGCGACGCACCCCAGCGCCAGCAGTAGCCAGATTGTGATGAGTCGACGCACAAGGCCTCCCAACATCCCCGAAAGCAGTTACGTCTAGCGATCGTAGCCGGAAGGTGAACATACCCCTAGTTACATCTGTCCCAGCCCCTTGGAACGTGCTCGCCGGACTCAGACAAAAGAAAAGGGCCACGTTCAGATTTCGAACGCAGCCCCGGCTCGCCCATTACGTGTTGCAGGAGGAGATGTTTGTCTTACTTAAGCCGCGCAATCCAGGTTCCCTGATTGAAGTTGTCGTCCACCCAAATGCCTACGATAGTCGAGCCGTCAGCGGAAATTGCGAGCGCGGTGGTGAGATGAATTCCGCTCGGGATATCCGCCCCCGCTGACTTCAGGACTTTTTGAAGAGAGCGCATCGGCGTCGTGGGATTGTTGGCGTTCCAGATGAAGGCCTCCAGGCCGCCCCCAAACGGATCGCCGCTCCAGCCCACCACTTTGCCCTTTTCGGAAATACCGTTGGCGATGCTCTGGTCGGAAGGTATGCCCGAAACCGTGCCCAGCGAAATCAGCCCGCCGGCATTCGAGTGATAGAAGGCGTGCGCGTCGGCGCCGTCCCATGCCTGTCCTACGATCTGCGCTCCGTCGGAACTGACAGCTGTGGCTTCGCCGGGCGTCATCACGCCCGTAAACAGATCGGCCTTCGGAGTCCAGCGCACCGGCCGCCGAAATCCCTGCTTGGGATGTTCCCAGAATCCGACAATCGTTGAGCCGTCGGCTGAGATCGCGCTCGCACGGCTGCTCGCGCCCTTGGGATGACTCAACGCGGCCATGCCTTTCCCTTCGGTCCAGCGGAAGCCCTGCGCGCCCGGACAGTACCACACCAGGCCAACAACCATCGAACCGTCGTGATTCAGACTGTACCCGCTGCCCCAGTTGCCATCCATCTGGCAGCCCTTGGGGAGATGGCCCAGGCTGGTCCAGCCCGTCGATTGCCGCCAGCGGCCGGGATTGGTAAGGCCATCCGGGCCGACGATAGTAGCAGCGATGGTGGAACCATCGGCCGAAATGCCGATGCTTGAGTTGAGGAAGTCACCCGCGCCCAGATCAACGAAGCCCTGGGTTGCGGTCCAGCGGAAAATTTCACCGCCCACGTTCGCCGCTATGACGCTGCCGTCGGCGGAAATGGCATAGTTGACCCAAGTGTTGACCGGCGGGGTCAGCATCTGGAAAGTCGGCGCCTGCGGCTGTTCGGCGGAAGAGAATGCGGAGAGAACCATACACAACACGGCAAAGAGTAGGAAAAGATTCTTTTTCAAATGTTCACCTTTGGATATCTGAATTTGCGCTGGCCAGCTAAACTCGGTTGTGCAATCGCAGGATGTTCGCTCTGTTCCCTGGAAGGGCCGCCCAGCGGGACGAACCCGCCGCAGCGGATGATGGAACCGGGGGAGGGCCCGACGACCGCATTATGTATACGTTGTTAACGTAACGCTGTCAACGATTAAATACCCACCGACGGAGAGCGCAAGACGTGCCCAGGCAAGCCGATCCCGAGTTGGAAGTGCGAATCCTGAAAGCCGCCCAAAAACTGTGGACAGCCGGAGGGGAAAAGAGTCTCACCATGCGTGCCGTGGCCCGGGCGGCGCGGACGAACACCCCGGCCGTCTACCGCCGCTTCAAAGATCGCCGCGCTCTGCTACGTGCGCTCCTGCAAACACATCAGGCCAAACTGGGTGTTCTGATCCGAAACTGCAATTCTTTGCAGGAAGTCTGCTACTGTCTGCTTGCTTACGCCCTGAGGCATCCGCGGGAATACGAACTGATCTCTTCGCGGATCGTGATCACCAGTCATACACCCCGGCCGAATTTCGAATACGTCGTTCAGAAAGCGGGAGAGTGGCTGGGCGGCGAAGGCGAGCATTACCGTCCGCTGATCATTGCGCTCTGGTCCCTGGTGCACGGAACCGCGATGCTGTTGATCAACGATGTCATCCCGGAACACAAAGTCACCGTGCGCTCGGCGTTTAAGGCTGCGGTGGAGGAGCTGGTGCGAAACCGAGTGCGGCTCAGGAAGAAGAAATAGACGCGGACGCAATCAACTGCTCTGGCGAAATCCCACTCTCCCGCAGATGCCGGATGCTGAGTGCATCGTGCCGCTTCGCCAGACGCACGCCGGACTTGTTCCGAACCAGCTCACAATGAAAATATTCTGGGACGAAATATCCGAGTGCACGAATTTGCAGGAGTTGGCGGGCCGTCGATTTAAGCAGGTCCGCGCCGCGCACGACTTCTGAAATTTGCATGGCCGCATCGTCCACCACAACGGCAAGCTGATAGGCGGGGACATCGTCGCGGCGCCACACCACAAAATCGCCGAAGTCGCGTCCGGCTACGTAGCGCTGAGCGCCGAGACTCAGATCGGTGAATGAAATTTCTTCCCCATCCGGTACCCGGAAACGCCAGTTCACGCCCGCGGGTTCAGCGAACGCGGAGGCGTCCGTTCGGCCGCGGCAGTGGCCCGGATAGATCGGCTCATCGTCGTTTTCATTTTCATTTTCATGCGGCGCGCCAGCTGACTGAGCCAGGTCCTTACGAGAACAGATGCATGGATAGATCGCGCCAGCGTCGCGCAATCGCCGCCACGCTTCGAGATAAAAATCGCGGCGCTGGCTTTGCGCATAGGGGCCGTACGGGCCGCCGCAATCCGGACCTTCACTCCAGCGGATGCCGAGCCAACGCAAGTCCTCGATCATGGCAGCAGCAAACTCCGGCCGCGAGCGCTGCGGATCGAGGTCTTCGTTGCGCAGGATCAGCGTGCCTTGTCGTTCTGTTGCCCGCAGGGCTGCCATCCAGAACGTCCGCGCGTGGCCGACGTGCAGCAGGCCGGTGGGCGAGGGAGCGAGGCGTCCGCGATAGTGGCACTCTGGATTGCGTCTCATTCCGGGGAGCCGGATGCCGGCGAGAATTCTGCGATAACCTCAATCTTGCCGATGATATTGCGGTTCAACTCTTCGAGGCGTTCGGCAGGAATCCATAACTCGCGGTGAGAGGCGTCACCTACCTGCTTCACTGGAAACTGGGCCCCAAAGACAGCGCGCACTTCGAATCTGGTTACATATCCCCGATAGCCTGACTGCTCATCACGCGTATTCCATTTCTCCGCGATTTCTCGCGCATATTCTTCGCTCATGACTGGATAAAAGATTGGCTGGTGCGGCAAACGAGGTGGGAACCTGGAGAATCCGCTCTTTCGGATCAACTCCATTTCGGCCTTTCCGACCGGCCTGAACAGAGTAAGGGACTCTTCCATCCCCACATCATACGAAACTGGGGCGCCTCGGCGCGCCCCGTGTCAAACCGCACACGCTGAGTAGCGCTGCCCACGATCGCAGACGCTATTGTCGGGCCCAACTCTCGCGAAATCAACAGCATCTCGATTGGCTCCCTCCTTGCCCTATCACTTGCGTCTGCAATCGCAGCGGAGGTGACTTATGACAAACTTTGAAAAATTCCCCCACAAGACCAACAGCAATTATTCCGGTACAACGCTTTCCTCGTGGTCGCGCCAGCAGAAGATTGCCATGCTTGCCGGATTCGTCCTTCTCGGAATCCTGCTCGCGGTGAGCGCGTGCTCGAAGCAGTCACCGAAAACGGCGCTGGTTGGGATCTCAGCGTCCGAAACGCAAGCTTCCACGCCCGCGGTAACGCCCACTCCAACCACACCCAGCCCGGTTACACCAGCCACTGTCGCAAAAAAGAAGACGCATAAGCCGCGTCCTGCCGCGATCGTGACTTACAGCGATCCGAAGACCGGCGTTTCGTTCCGTTATCCGCGCAAGTATGAACTGGCTTCGGGCGACAAAGTCGCGCCGCAGATTGACGGGATCGGCATCGTGCCGATGAACTTCGTGCAGCCCGGCGGAGAAGGCATCGCCATGGTCGCCGTGCCCGCGAAGACCTATCGCGGCACCGACTTCACGACGGCGTTCTTCCACGTGAACGTCAACCGCAGCCTGTCGGAGCAGGAGTGCTCAGAATTCGCCATCGTCGACGCCCGCAATCCCGACGGCGAGCCGATGGACGCCGAGAAGCTTCAGGTCGGCACCGCCACCATGGAGAAGACTTCGAACTTCTCCGGCGACGCCCTGAAGCAGGCCGAGACGCAGTACTACCATCGCTATGAAAGTGGCGCGTGCTACGAATTCGTACTTGGTCTCGACACCGCCGGGTTCGGCACTGATGGAAACGTCGAAGCCGTCAATCACGACGAAGTCTTCGCCAACCTGGAGAAGATCCTGGCGACGGTGAAGATCCAGCCGGTGGAGCCCGCCGAGAAAGAACAGGTCGCAGCACAGACGACCGCGGCGACCACCAGCACGACCGAGCAAGCGACAAAGCAGTAGTCGCAACCGAACCGCCTCAGGCCATGCGTGCGCCGCGCATGGCCTTTGGTCCGTAGAAAAAGCCGCCGCTGCTCGCCCCTGCCCGCTCCAGAAAATTAACGTCTCCGCAACATCCCGCATTGACCGGGCCATTCCCTCTGGATTATTGTTGGCTCGATCGGTTCCCCGCCGGTCGATTTCTCTTCGGAGTGCCCAGTCATGAAATCTCTTCTTACGCCCCTCCTGCCGCTGTTTTTGATCGGGTTCCTTGTTTGCAGTTTCGCCTCGGCGCAGACTTACACTCCAACGGCTCTCAACGCCGGCCGCCAGGTCTACGTGGCGGGAATCAATAACTCGGGCACCTCCGTGGGCTCGGCGGGCATTTCTCCGCGCCACGCTTACACGTGGTCTTCCAACGGCGCCGTGAACGCCGTGGGAGACCTGGGCGGTAAGTACACTTACGGCCTCGCCGTCAACAACTTCGGTCAGGTGGTGGGATACAGCGACCTTGCCGGCAGCACGATCGCTCACGCCTTCCTCTACACGCCAGGTGTCGGCGCGCAGGACCTCGGAACTCTTGGCGACGGCAACAGTTTTGCCAACGCCATCAACGACAGCGCGCAGGTTGTCGGCGAAGTACTCAGCACGGGACTGCACCATGCCTTCCTGTGGACGCAGTCCACGGGCATGCAGGATCTGGGAACCCTGAGCGGCGGCACCTCCAGCCAAGCCACTGGGATCAACGCCGCCGGGCATATCGTTGGCTCCTCCACCGTCGCTGACGGCTCATGGCACGCCTTTCTCTGGACACCGCAGAACGGGATGCAACAAATCGATCTGGGTCCTACGACTCCCAGCTTCGCCGCCGCCATTAACAACCTCGACCAGGTTGCCGGCACCTATGCCAATCCAGTGGATGGTCTGGGGCACGCCTTCATCTGGGATCCCGCCGCTGGCCTGCACGATCTTGGGACCCTGCCCAACCACCCTTCTGGCGATAGCCTGGCTGCCGCGCTCAACGACTCGGGAGATGTCGTGGGCATTGCCCGGTACCCCAACATACGCGGCAAGATATCGGCATTTAGCGTCATCTGGCCTCATGGCGCCAGCATCCAGAAACTACAGACGCTGGTCAGCCCGAATATCGGAGCGTTGCCCCGCGGCGCAACCGGCATCAACAACTCCGGCCAGATCGTCGCCAACGGTTCCGGTAGCTGGCTCCTCACCCCGCACTAGCTGTCGGTTGTCCCCTCCAGTTATGCGTTGATTCTCGATTATCATAGGCCGCATGAATACTCCTCAGAGCGGGATCTTTGCTCTCGGAACTGCGTCGCACGCCTACCTGGAATTCGACATCTGCGCTGGACAGAATGGGCGAGACCTCGTGGCCGCGATCTCATCCCTGCGCGAGCCGCGGACCACGATGGGCGGAGTGAACCTGGTGGCAGGCTTCAGACCGGAACTTTGGCGCCAGGCTGCTCCCGACGATGCGCCCGCTGCGATTCAAGGCTTCAATCAGGACCTGATCGGAGTCGAAGGCTTTGTAATGCCGGCAACGCAGCACGATGCCGTACTCTGGCTCTCCGGCAGTTCCTACGATGTGGTGTTCGATGTCGCGCGCCAGGCGATCGCCGCGCTCAAAGGACTGGGGTCCGTTGCCGAGGAGACCGCGAGTTGGCCCTACCAGCATGATCGCGACCTGACTGGTTTCATCGACGGAAGCGAAAATCCCACGCTGAACGAGGCCGCTGACGTAGCGCTCATCCCGGAAGGAAACCCCGGCGCAGGCGGGACGATTCTGCTGCTGCAAAAATGGGTGCATGACACGGCGCTGTGGGAGGCGCTTCCCGTCGCGACTCAGGAACGGGTGATTGGACGGATGAAGATGGACAGCGTCGAGATCGAGAACAAGGCCCCCGACTCCCACGTCGCGAGCACAGATCAGGACAAATTCGGCAAGATCTTTCGCCGCAACATGCCGTATGGAACCGTGACCAATCACGGAACCATGTTCGTGGGATTCAGCGCCGATCAGCGGCGACTTTCCAAAATGCTCGAGAGCATGGCCGGACTGGCCGGAGGCACGCGCGATGCGCTCACGCGTTACACGCGTCCGCTGACGGGCGCGTACTACTTCGTCCCGTCCACGGAGCGATTGAGTCGGCCGATCGAGGGCGCCACCGTCCGGTTGCAACCATCTATGTAGATTCGCCTTTCACTATTGACAGTTTTTCTTGGGGCACGCAGGACTAATGGGATCATCACCCTGGAGCAGCACCCAGGTCGTGACGCCGCCTACGATAGCGATTCCGGTGTAGAGAGCGGTCGAGGAGCTAAGAATTCCGCTGCCCGCGGCCGTGGCCGCTCCGGGACGGCGCTTCGGAGTCTTCTTAGCTGCCACTTCGCAACCATCGTCGCGCGTTGCCTGCTCGCCTTCTTTAACCCGCTTCGATTCTTGATCCGTCTTCAATCCGTGGCCGTCTTCGACGAAGACATCGCCCTTCATCGCGATCACCGTCACATGCCGGTCGTTATGAGTAAATTGATATTGCGTCGGGGTATTGTCCACCGGTCGGGCCTTCACCTCACATGCGTAAGCTTCAAATCCTGACGAAGTGTTGACTCGGACCGACCCGCGATCCACTCCGACCGAAGAGCCTTCATACTTCACGAGAGAATCCGAAAACACCATGACCGACGTTCCGTTCGTGCCGATGGTGGCGGAGGCGTCCGCCTTGGTTTCGAGCTTGTCTCCGGGGAACACGGCGACGGACTTGGGAATCTCAGTACCGTTGACCGACGCCGAGCCGTTGGCATAAACCATCCCCGAAGCCGACTCCTGACCCGCCAGTGGAACGCAAACCAGCAGAGTCAGCGCCATAGTCACGACTGGCAGAAATGCCCTCTGAGACATGTCGACTCCGGCTGCAATGGAGATGATTCAGTTCATCGTAATGCGCAAAGAGTTGCGCGGGAATTGGCCCCGGTGGTACGCGGAGGGTGCCCGAATTCGAGGGGGCAGCAGAGGAACGTGCAATTCGGGCTGTGATGACTTTACTTTGAAGGGGCGTGCCCTCACAGTCCGGGAAAATGCACAAATGCCGGCACTGCCGTGGAAGAGCGGCGCTTCAGCGCCGCGTAAGTCGTTTACAACGAGTGCGGGCTTCAGCCCCCGTGCGGTGCACTCAAGCCGGTTTGACCGATTTCCACAGCGCACGATAAACTAGTTGGGTTTGCCTGTACATGCGGACCCGTTCTGGGACCGCGCCGCCTTTCCGGTCATAAGCCGCAGCGGGAAACAGCAAGCACATGCTTGAGATTTGCGGAGCTTTGCTCCGCCGGGCCGTCCCCAGCAGGTTGCAATGGGACCAAGCCCCCGACGCGAGTCGTGGAGAAAACTATGTACGCGGTGATCCGCGCTGGTGGTAAGCAATATAAGGTGTCCCCGGGCGACGTCGTCCGGTTTGAGAAGGTTAACGGCACCGATGGCCGTGTCGAGTTTGCCGACGTGCTCGCCGTGTCTTCCGAGGCCGGTAGCGTGGTGCGTCCCGGCGCGGAAGCGCGCGTGACCGGCGATGTGGTCGAAGAGGGCCGCGGCGAGAAAATCCTCGTTTTCCATTACAAACGCAAGAAGCAGTACAAAAAGCTGCGCGGACATCGACAGGACTACACGGCCGTCCGGATCACCGAGATTGCTTTTGACGGGCAGTCGTTCAAGGCTCCGGAGCTGCCGAAGAAGGAAAAGAAAGTGAAGAAGGCGGCGGTGGAACAAGCCGAGGCGACGGGATCCGCCAAGCCGGCAAAGGCAAAGACGGCGGCCAAGAAAACAGCTGCGAAGAAGACGACACCCAAGAAGAAGTAGGCAGCACCGGACGTGGTTTAACTAACCACGATCCACTAATCACGAACCACTGGATCTAAACATGGCGCATAAAAAGGGACAGGGAACATCACGAAACGGGCGCGATTCGAACGCCCAGCGGCTGGGCTTCAAAGCCTTCGGCGGACAGCTTGTGCCAGGCGGCACGATCATCGTGCGGCAGCGCGGTACGAGGGTGAAACCCGGACTGAACGTCGGCCGCGGCAAGGACGATACTTTGTTCGCGAAGATCACCGGGCGGATTAAATTCCTCGACAAGGGATCGATGGGGAAGTTCGTCATGGTCGAACCGGTCGCGGTCGAAGAAAACTAGGAGTTGCCGCGTCGCGCGGCCCAACCATAGCCCCTTGAAGAAAGGGGCTATTCTATTTTCAACAGGGTACCCTCAGGGGCTAAAGCCCACGATCGTTACGAACGACGCGGCGCTGAAGCGCCGCTCTTCCACGGCAGTGCCGACATTTGTGGGTTTTTCCGCAGCCTGTGAAGCCGTACCCTACCGAAACGCATCGGTTGGAGAGAGTTTTGACTAACCACTAACCACTGGCCACTGATCTTCATGTTCATCGATGAGGCAAAAATCCGAGTCAAGGCCGGCGACGGCGGGAATGGCTGCATGGCGTTCCGGCGGGAGAAATTTATTCCGCGCGGTGGACCCTCGGGCGGCGACGGTGGCAAAGGCGGAGACGTCTGGATGGAATCCAGCGAGCGCCACAACACGCTCGTGCATTTCCGTTTCAATCCGGAATACAAGAGCGAACGCGGACGTCACGGTGAAGGGTCCAACAAAACCGGCCGCGACGGCGAAGGCATCACGCTCAAGGTTCCGGTCGGCACAATTCTTTACGACCAGGATACCGGCGAAGTGGTTCACGATTTCGCCAACGCCGATGACCGCATCGTGATCTGCCGCGGTGGGCGCGGCGGACGCGGCAATGCGCAGTTCGCGACTTCCACCCATCAGGCTCCGCGCGAACATGAAGAAGGACGCCCTGGCGAAGAACGTAATTTTCGTCTCGAACTCAAGCTGCTGGCGGACGTGGGGCTGGTGGGGTATCCGAATGTCGGCAAGTCCACTCTGATTTCGCGCATCTCGGCGGCTCGCCCCAAGATTGCCGATTATCCGTTTACGACTCTGGAACCGAACCTGGGCGTGGTCGCTGTGGGCGATGCCCGGAACGAAGTTAGCTTTGTGGTAGCGGATATTCCTGGGCTGATTGAGGGCGCGCACACGGGCGCTGGGCTGGGCACACAATTTCTGCGGCACATCGAGCGCACGCGGTTGCTCGTGCACCTGGTGGATGTCTCCGACGCCAGCGGGCGGCCGGACGTAATCAAGGATGTCGATGTCATTCTCGAGGAACTCTCCAGCTTTGGCGCCGGGCTTGAAAACAAGCCGATGATCATGGTCGCGTCGAAGATCGATGCCGCCAATCCAGAGCGGCTCAAGAAACTGAAGCAGTGGTGTACGCGCAAGAAACTGAAGCTGTATCCGATCTCCGCAGTGACGGGCGAGGGCATCGAGAACCTGAAATTCGCCATGGCGGAAGCAGTAGAAAAACTGCGCGCCATCTCCGTGAAAGAAACCGTAATCGCCGACTGAACCGCTGCACACCCGCAAGAGACGCAGAGTCGGCACAGTTTGCAACACGCTAAGTAACCACGGGTAGCCTCCAAAGTCACCGGGTCAATCCTGACAAAACACGGTTTGTTGTTGTATCGTCTCTGTTGCTGTCTGAGGGGGCAGCACAGCGAAGGGGATTGCTTTGTCCGGATCGTTTGGGTTTAGGTGCTGTCTGTCCCTGGTCCTCTCGATAGTTGTGCAGTGCAGCGCGCGGGCGACACCGCCCGCGACTTCCACCTCTCCGTCGAATCAGAACCAACCGGAAACGCCAGTGGCCCCGCAGAGTTTGGCTACGGCCTCGGCCGACGGCCTTGTTATTCCTCGTCTTGCGCACGGTCCCACGCTGGAGGACTTCCTGACCATGAGTCCGCAGGGCGAGGCCGCACGCGCGATGGCGAAGGTGACTGACTTCATCCAGAGAGAGCCGCACGACGGCGAGCCGGTCAGCCATCCGACGGAGGCTTATCTCGGATACGACGAAAAGAATCTGTACGTTGTTTTTGTGTGTCATGACGATCCCGCCAAGGTGCGGGCGCACGAGACGCGGCGCGAAGGCTTTGATGGCGAGGACGATGATGTAGCGATCATGCTGGACACGTTTCATGATCGCCGCCGGGCCTATGAGTTTGAGGTAAATCCAAAGGGCATTCAGTGGGACGCGATCTGGACCGAGGCGTCATATGCCGACACGGGCGGCAACTTCGATACCTCATTCGACACGGTGTGGAATTCGAAGGGCAAACTTACCGCCCAGGGCTACGTGGTGTGGATCGCAATTCCGTTTCGTAGCCTCCGTTTTTCTTCGGCGAAGGATCAGGCCTGGGGGATTGTGCTGTTGCGTGAGGTGATTCGCGAAAACGAGAAGGCATTCTGGCCTCATATTTCGATCAATAAAGAAGGCAGGCTGGGGCAGGCTGCTACGGCGAAGGGGCTGAGCGGGATTTCGCCGGGACGGAACATTCAATTGATCCCGTACGGACTTCTGAATTCGTTTCACAGCGTGGATGACCGCGGCCCGTTTTCTGCGTGCGCCGCGAGTACGGCTGGTTGCGCGGCGTTTCAGAATCGCGACATCGGCGGCACGTTCGGACTGGACGGGAAAATGATTTTGAACGACAGCCTGGTGCTGGACGTGACGGCGAATCCGGATTTCAGCCAGGTCGAGTCGGATTCGCCGCAGGTGACCGTGAACCAGCGCTACCGCGTCTATTTTCCCGAGAAGCGTCCGTTCTTCATCGAAAATGGGGACTACTTCCGGACGCCGATCGACCTATTTTTCACGCGAAATATCGTGGATCCCGACGCGGGAATTCGACTAACCGGAAAGGCAGGGCCGTACTCGATAGGCTTCCTTTCGGCCGACGACCGGGCGCCGGGTTTGACGGTGGACACGAGCACACCGCTCTTCAAGACGCGCGATTACTTCAATATCGCGCGGGTATCGCGCGATATCTTCAAGCAGTCGAGCATTGGCGTGATTTATACCGACTGGGAATATGGAGCGACCAACAGCTACAACCGGGTGGGCGGGATTGATTCGCGCATCTCATTCTCTCCGAATTTAACCGCTACGTTGCAGGGCGTAATGAGCGACACTAATTTCAACTCGCCCAGCGATTTGTACGGCTCCGCTTTCAAGGCCGATCTGACTTACACGAGCCGGCACCTACTGCACGACAGTACCTACAATGATGTCACTACAGACTTCACGACCGTCCCGGGGTTTGTCACGCGCAGCGACATCCGCGAGTATCGCGAGGATACGGCTTATTATTTTCGCCCTAAGCACGGCCCGGTCGTGAGCTGGGGTCCGGAACTGGCGGGGCACTGGACCTGGGATCACCAGGGGTTGCGACTCGATACTGATTACCTGCCGCAATTCAACGTCGTGCTCAAGCGCCAGACGCGTATCAATATTGTTCCCTATGAAGAGTTTCGCGAGCGTTTGCGTCCGCAGGATTTTACCGGCATTGATGCCAACCAGGATTTCCATGAGCACTCGAGCGGTATCAACGCTTCCAGTTCACCGCTCGCCCAGCTCACCCTGGCCGGGTTCTATCTGTGGGGCAACTCCATCAACTTCGTTCCAGGCGCTGCTCAGAATTTCAGCACGCCTTATCTGGCGCGCTTTGACCAGGCCGAAGGGCTCGTACGATATCATCCGTTTACGGCGCTCAAGATTGACAACACCTATCTATTCAGCCGCTTGAGGGCACGAGAGAACAATGCCAACATTTTCAACAATCACATTGCGCGCACCGAATGGAACCTACAGCTAAACCGGGAACTGTCGTTGCGCGCGATTCTGCAGTACACCGCGACGATTACGCAGAACGGACCAGTGAATCCGGCGAACACCTATACTCTTTTGCCGACCACGAAGAACTTCAACGCGGATTTCCTGATCACGTATCTGGTGCATCCGGGAACCGCAGTGTATGTGGGATACAACAGCAATCTCCAGAATCTGGATCCGCGGCTCGGGATTGATCCCAATCTCGGAGGAGTGCAGCGGGGGAATCACTTGATCAACGATGGGCGGTTGTTGTTTGTGAAAGTTTCGTATTTGTTCCGGTTCTAATCGGCTCCAGAACCGTCGAGCGTGGCTCCGGTTGACTTCTATTCTTCTAATCTGCGTTAATCTCTTTTCGCGGTTGACGCGGCGGGGCAGCGTCTGGAGGACTCATGCGGGAAGTGATTGCTACCGATCAGGCGCCGAAGGCGATTGGTCCGTATTCGCAGGCGATTCGAGCGGCGGGATTGGTGTTTACGTCGGGACAGGTGGCGATTGATCCGGCCACGCAGCAGGTGGTTGCGGGAGACATCTCCGTGCAGACCGAGCGGGTGATGAAAAACCTGTCGGGCGTGTTGCAGGCGGCCGGGACTAGTCTCGACAAGGTCCTACGCTGTACGGTTTTTCTGAAGAGTATGGGCGACTTCGCGGCCATGAATGAAGTGTATGGGCGCTATTTCAGCGCAGCACCTCCGGCGCGGACTACGGTCGAGGCGGCGAGGCTACCGAAGGATGTACTGGTGGAGATCGATGTGGTCGCCCTGGCGTGAGAAGAGGGCAGAGGTTAGAGGTCAGATTGCAGAGGTGATTTCTGCCTGACGGAGAGGCGAATATGAAATTAATTTTTTTGGCAATCGCGATATCGGGGCTGTTCACTCTTTCTGTGGCGCAGACTGCCACTGCTCCTAAGAAGGTTGTGCCTGCGCACAAACCAGCGGCGGCCGGACCAACTAAAGTTACAGGCGATGGGGTCAAGACAGCCAGCGGACTGCAGTACTGGGACATCAAGGTGGGCACGGGCGCAGAGGCGCACACCGGACAGCACGTGAAGGTTGACTACACCGGCTGGCTCACGAGCGGCAAGAAGTTCGACAGCTCGGTTGGGACCGGGCATCCCTTTGACTTTAAGATTGGCGCTGGCGAAGTCATCAAGGGATGGGACGAAGGGGTCGCCGGCATGAAGGTTGGCGGCAAGCGGCAGCTACGGATTCCTGGGAATCTGGCGTATGGAGCGAAGGGATATCCCGGACTAATCCCGCCGGATGCCACTCTGATCTTTGACGTGGTGCTGGTGAGCGTCCGCTAGGCTTTGACGACTTTGCCGCTGCGCAGGCAGGATGTGCAGACGCGCATGCGCCTGGTGGCCGCGCCTACCTTGGCATGCACGGGGCGCAGGTTGACGTTCCAGCGACGTTTGGTGACATTGTGCGCGTGGCTGACGTTATTTCCGAACTGCGGACCCTTGCCGCAGATTTCACAGACTCGTGCCATAACTCCTGAATCCTTTTGGGGCTTGATGCCGAAACACTGATTTTACAGGAAATGGGTCGTTTTTGCCATGGCCTGAGCCGCCCGAGGTTTAAGCCACCCTTGCAGCCAAATTCTTAACCACGGGGGCCACGGAGGAAATCCGGGTTCTAAGCTACCCCTCCGGTTACAAGCGGGCCTGACTCACCTACCGCTGATTTCAAAGACCGTCCCGCAGCCCAAAGGGCAGTTTGGCGGGATGCCAGTGAAGGAAGATCCGTAACCCAGTGATGTCCCGTAGAGACTACCCGCCGCGTCCATGACCACGCCGGATTGGGGATCGCCTCCGTTAATCCCAGCCAGAGTGTAAAGGACGGACTCTGTCCAGTTGCCGCCAGGACCTGGCGTGAGCTCGAAGACTGTGCCCCAGCCTCCGACGTTCCCTGGCAGAAGCCCTCCGATCACGGTTGTGCTATAAAGATTGCCCGCGGCGTCGAAGGTCAAGCCAGCCGTAGGATTCGTTCCATCGGCGGAGATGTATCCAAATTCGTGCAGGACACTCTCAGACCAGCCAGAGGGGGAAGGCATCAACTTGAAGGCTACCCCCGAAGGCCCCAATGTCGAGTTGAAGAAGGTGCCCCCAAACTCTGTGGTGCCGTAAAGATTGCCGGCCGCGTCAAAAAGTAGCGGGGCGACAGGCGATCCTCCGTCGCTGCCACCCGTGAAGCTGTAGAGTGTGCTCAGATTCCAGGAACCTGGGCCCGGCGAAAGCTCGAACACCACGCCGGAGGTGTAAGCTCCACCCATTTGTGCGGTGCCATATAGATTGCCCGCCGCGTCAAAGATCAGGCCAGCTGCCGGCACACCTCCATCGCTCCCGCCGGTGAAGCTGTAGAGCGTGGTCTCCTTCCATTTATTGCTGACCTTCGCGAGCTTAAACACGGCGCCGCACGGAACAAAGTCGTTCTGGTTCACTTGACAGGTGTCATTGCCGCCGCTCGAGGTCGTGCCGTAGAGGCTTCCGCCTGCGTCGGAGATGAGCCCAGCCAGAGGCACGGCTCCATCATTTGCACCTGTAAACCTATAAAGCGTTTTCTGCTTCCATGTCGTCTTAACCGGCGAGAGTTCGAATACCGTTCCGCAGCCCTGGTTGCAGTTTGTATCGTCGCCGCCCATCGAGGTGGTGCCATACAGATTTCCAGTGGCGTCGAAGATGAGACCAGCTTTGGGGATCCCTCCATCGGCACCGCCTCGGAAGCTGTAAAGGATGGTCGTTTTCCAGCCAGAGGGAGTCGACGACGCTTTATAGACCGTGCCAAATCCATCTCTGCCGCCCAACGACGTCGTACCGTACAGGTTGCCGGCCGCATCGAAAATTACACCCGCGGCGGGGAGGAACCCGTCTGCAGAATTGCCGCTCATTAGTACCGTCGCAACCCAAACCGAGAAGATGTTCGTCGGAGAGATGCGGACGACTTCTTCAAGCCCGCCGCGCACATCGCCGAGTGAACGGTGGGTGATTATGTAGAGTTTTCCCGCCGAATCCCTGAGCAGACTCTTCGGGCTCGCTCCATCGACACCGCCGGTGAAGGTATAGAAAGTGGCGCGAGCCCAGCTCCCGCCATCACCCGGTGTCAGCTCAAACAGAGTTCCATTACCGCCGGTGTTGGCGTCAGTCGTGTCACCGAAGATGTTGCCGCTTTCGTCGAACACCAGGTCACCCGGATTTGCGCCCGCGAAGTCGCTCACCACTTTGTACTTCCAGAACGTTGCTCCTGGGTTGGGAGAGAGCACGAAGACGCTCGCTTCGGTCGCGCCGTAGACGTGACCGGCCGCATCCAGGAGCAAGCCGCTGTTCAGAGGGGCTTTGGCGTCGTTGGAAACATTGCGGAGCGTAGTCTCGGCGTAGGCGCCGGAGCTGGGCGACAGTTCGAATACTGTGCCCCGCTGCGTGGTTCCGAAGAGATTGCCGGCGATGTCGATGGTCAGACGGCCGAACGGGAACCAACCTTCGGTTCCCTTTACGGAAAAGCTGTGGAGAATCGTCTCCTTCCAGCCACCCGAACCGGGGGACAACTCAAACACCGTTCCACATCCGTTGCTGGGTTGGGCGCACGCGTTGGCGCCGCCCTGCGTGGTCACGCCGAAGAGATTGCCAGCGGCGTCGAAGGTCAGTCCGTTGCTGGGGTAAATGCCATCGCCGGCGGAAAAGCCTGCGAAGCTGTAAAGCGTGGTTGCTTGCCAACCGTGGGGTCCGTGGGAAAGCTCAAACACGGCGCCGCATCCGAAAGGACAGTTCGTGCTGTTGCCGCCCAGCTGCGTTACTCCGTAGAGGTTGCCGGCCGCGTCCAGAGCGAGCGGGCCACTCGGATTCAGGGGAATAGATCCTAACGCGAGCGGAAAGGTGTACAGGACAGCCTCCTTCCACTCGCCACCGGCCTTGGGTTTCAACAGGAAGATCGACTGGTCGTCGATTCCGTAAAGATTGCCGACTACGTCACGGGTCAGCGAACCAGGATGCCAGGTGCCGGTGCCGGAGAAAGCGTGCAGCAAATTCTGCGTCGCCGCCAGGGCGCGGCCGGCCATCCCGAGGGCGATCATGATCACCGCGATGCGCAGGGATTGAGAGATTCGGTAGGGTCGCATGAGAGCCTCTAATTCAATTCAAATTCTTTGCGAGGCGGTACTTACCTTGGAGGCGAAACTCTATCCGGGGGAACTTGGAAGCTACTCTACCGCAATCGGACCGCGTAGGCCAGCCCGGGAGAGCCGGCGGGAATGGGCTCTAGATGCGACCTTCGCGGGCCGGTTTTAGGCGGCCTTCTAAGCTGCCTTGCCGGCAACCGGCTGGGCGCAGTGGGCACAGCGGCGGGCGTCGATGGGAATTTCGCTCAGACATTCCGGACACTTCTTGGTGGTGGGATCAGCGGGCGCCTGGGACTTTCGCGCTCGGGCGATCAGGGCATTAATCGGGGTGACTACGAAGAAATAGATCGCGGCGGCGACCAGCAGGAAGTTGACGATAGCGGTGATAAAGGCGCCGATCGGAAAGACCGTGCTGCCGAGCGTAAACGTGACGGCAGTGAAGTCAGGCTTGCCTACGAGGAGGGCAATCAGTGGCTCGATCAGGGACTTGACGAAGGCGGTGACAACTCCGCCGAACGCGGCGCCGATCACCACGCCGACTGCGAGATCGACTACGTTGCCGCGCAGGATGAATTGTTTGAAGCCTGAGAGCATGCAGGACTCCTTTGAATTGACCGGGCGCAAATGTAAACGTTGGGCGGGAGTTTGGTCAAGCGAACAGGTCCTGCCAGGCTTTCCCGTTTCGCCCCTCGCGGCTGCGTCGTTGGTGGGTGCTGAATCTACTTCTCAAGCGGCTGAAAAATCTTAGACCTGTGGGCCACCGTTTCTTTCGGATTCTCAGATCCGCATGGGCATGACGATGTAGCGGTACTTGTAGTCGTCACCATCGGCGGGGCGGAACTGGCCGGCGGATTGGGCGTCTTTCAATTCCAGTTTTACCTCGGCGTTGCCGGTGGCTTTGATGAAGTCGGTCAGGTATTGAGCGTTGAAACCGATCGTAACCGGCTCGCCGGAGTAGGCAATTTCGATGGAGTCTTCGGACTCTCCGGAGTCGGTGGAGGAGGCGGAGAGTTTCAGTTCGTCTTTTTCCAGGCGCAGGCGGACGGCGTGTGACCGCTCGTCGGCGAATTGCGCTACACGCGCGATGGCGGCTCCGAGCTGGTCGCCCGGCACGCTGATCGACTTGGTGATTTCTTTCGGCAGGACGGCTTCGTAGTTCGGGAATTGTCCGGTGAGCTGTCGCGACGTGAGTAGGCGAGGGCCGACGCGGAAATAAAGTGTGGACTCATCTTTCGCAAAATCGATGGACTCGGCGTCAGTGGCGTCGAGCAGGGTCTTGAGTTCGTCCATCGCCTTCTTCGGGACCAGCGTTTTCATTTCGCCGGAGATCCCTTCAAACTTTTCTCCCGGGCGTTCGATGTGAGCTAGGCGGTGACCGTCGGTAGCGACCATGGTGATCGACTCGGACTTCAACACCATCAGGGCTCCATTCAGCGTGTAGCGCGATTCCTCGTGGGCGATGGCAAATCCTGTTTTGGCAATCATGGACCGCAGCACGGCGGATGGAATCTTCACTACGCCGGCGGTTGGGAACACAGGCAGGGCCGGAAAATTCGAGCGCGCCATGCCGACCATCTTCGTGTTGGACCGGCCGCAGCGGATGCTGACCCAGTGATTCTCCAGCAGCTTGATGGTGATGTCGGCATCGGGTAGCAGCTTTACGTAGTCATAGAGTTTGCGCGCGGGAATTGTGCAGGCGCCCTCTTTTTTCACTTTCGCGTTGCAGGCGGTGCGCAGACTCAGATCAAGGTCAGTGGCGGTGAGTTGGAGTTTGTCTCCCGAGGCCTCGAAGAGGTAGTTGGAGAGAATGGGAATTGTAGTCTTGCGCTCGACCACGCCCTGAGTTGCGGTCAGTTCACGAAGCAATTCGAATTTACTAATCGTGATTTCCATGGTCGTTGTGGCTGTGGCCACGGCAGGGGCAACTTCCACCGGCATAATGGCTCTCCCGACGGCTACTTCTGTTACTTCCTTATATCAAAACCTTAAAGCATAAACCAGCAGTAGCAGTAGGCAGGTCGGAGAAGTGGAAAACCGGTCCCACCTCTTGCTGCTGCAATCAGTTCCGCTGCGATCCCTCGTGTGAAAAATCGGACCGGCTGGCAGCGGAGATCGCGGTAAGACTGACCTGCATTTTCCGGTCAGGACGGGTCTCCCACAGAATCCACAGAGCCTCCACTGATCGAAGAGCGGAAGACCTGGCCGTTGCGTGGAAAAAATGGAAAGAACCGCGATTCATGCGCCCAACTGCTCCGTCAATTTGTTGAGCAGCCTGTTCAAATCCTTGTCGCCCTTGCGGACTTCTTCGATCTTCTCGACGGAATGGAGGACGGTGGTGTGGTGCTTACCGCCGAACTGGCGTCCGATTTCGGGAAGCGACGCTTCGGTCAGATGCTTGGAGAGGTACATCGCGATCTGCCGTGGGTAGACGATAGAGCGCGAGTTGTTTTTTGCCTTGATCTCAACCAGCCGGAGGCCAAACTGTTCGGCTACGGCCTTCTGGATGGACTCAATGGTCACTCTACGCGCTTGCGAGTCGATGAAATTCTTCAGCACCTGCTGCGTGTATGAGAGCGTGATCTCTGCGCCGATCAGCGACGAGTGCGCGACCAGTCGGATGAGCGCGCCTTCGAGTTCGCGGACGTTCGACCGGATGTTCGAGGCGATGAACAGAGCCACGTCGGTCGGCAGCGTAACTTTCTCCTGCTCGGCTTTCTTTTGCAGGATCGCGACTTTGGTTTCCAGGTCAGGCGGTTGGATGTCGGCGATCAATCCCCACTCGAAGCGACTGCGCAGGCGGTCTTCCACTTCAGCCAGCTCTTTTGGCGGACGGTCACTGGCGATGACGATCTGCTTCATCGATTCGTGTAGCGCGTTGAAGGTGTGGAAGAACTCTTCCTGCGTGCGTTCTTTTTGCGCGAGGAACTGGATGTCGTCGATGAGCAACACGTCCACATTGCGGAACTTGTCGCGGAAGCTGGTCATCTTGTCGTAACGCAGCGAGTTGATCATCTCGTTGGTGAACTTCTCGCTGGAGACATAGCAGATGGAAGCCTGCGGCTGCCGCATTTTGACTTCGTGGCCGATAGCCTGCATCAAGTGGGTCTTGCCCATGCCGACGCCGCCGTAGAGGAACAGCGGGTTGTAGGCTTTGGACGGGCGCTCGGCAACGGCCTGGCAGGCGGCGTGGGCAAACTGGTTGCCACTGCCGATCACGAAGGCGTCGAAGGTGTAGCGCGGGTTGAGCTGCGCGGCGCTGTCCCAGTCGAAGCGGGCCTGAGACTGGTACGAGACGGGCGCTGAGGACTGCGGCTGCGCGGACGAGTTCATCGACAGGCCGCCGTTGTGGCGGATGGGAGTATTCGAGGGGTCGTCCTCGGCGGTAACAAATTTCACGTCCTGGTATCCGAGGCCGAGATTGTCGATGGCTTCCTGGATGAGGTCGGCGTACTTGTCGCCTACGCTGCGAAACTCGGCAGTGGGAACGCGGATGAACAGCACTCCGTTGCTGGCATGGCTGTAGCGGGTGGGCTTCAACCAGGTGTCATAGCTGTGGCGATTGATTTTCTTTTCGAGCGCATCAAGGATGCGCACCCACGGGTTCGGGATGATGGCGGAACTGGACACAGACATTTTTTTAGAAAAACGCGGGACGCCGGTTAAGGGCGCGCCCGGGAGAAATCCGATCTTTAAGCTATGAATTCTTTCTGTACCGCAGAGCAGATTCCGCTTTCGCAGTCTCTGGTTGCCTGACGAAATTTACAACGGAGACGAACGGCATACTAGCATAAAAAAATTTGTTGCGTCGAAGATGATTCCAGATTCTCTCCGCACGAGCGTTTCATAAAACCGCTAATCGTTCGCGCTGTCAAGTGTCGAGAAAATAACTGCCGCACAAAGGGTGCAACCGGGCTACGTAACGTGCTCTGGGTCAATCACTCCCTGCGGCGCTCTGGTTTTGCAGTGGATTTGTAGCTTGCCGGATATACGACTACGCAGCGGCGTCCGCCTTCGCCGTCGCTTTCCGTGCGCAAGTCTTTTTCGTCGCGCAGTGCGAGGTGCACCATGCGGCGCTCGCGCGACGACATGGGCGCGAAGCGATAGGGCTCGCTGGTGCGCCGAACTTTTTCGGCGGCGGTGCGAGCGGCCATCTGGAGTTCCTCGATTCGCAGCGACCGAAAATTTTTACAGTCGAACCAGATTTTCTCGTGCTCGTTGCCTTGCAGGCGCAGAATCTCGGTGCCGAGCAACTCGAACGACCGCAACAGTTCGCCGCCACGTTCGAGAAGCAGAGCGGAGTCTGGCCCAGCGAACTCGACGAGAATTTCGGGATGCTCCCACTCGCGCTGTTCGGCGATAGGAGGATCGACGGTGATGCGATATTTGAGTTTGAATCCGCCGTGCGTGATGACGGCCTGGAGGAATTCCCCGATTTTCTTGGCGGCTGCGACTTTGTCGGTTATCGGCATAGGTTTTACGTTTCAGCTCTCAGCTCCAAGCTCTTAGCTCTCAGGAAAACCGTGTTTGCTGAGAGCTTGAAGCTGACAGCTTGGAGCTTTCAGTGGAGAGCTCACTTGTCTTTCTTCCGTGCGCGCTTCTCCATCATTTCACGCATTTCGCGGCCGAGGGAGGTGCGGTTCATGACGGATTGCTGCACGTATTGAATCACGTTGCCCATCGACCAGTACAAGCAGAGGCCGGCGGCCAGATTCAAACTGATGTAGCCCAGCATCGCGGGCATGAAGAAGTTCATCATCTTCTGCTGCGCGGGGTCCATGCCGGCTTGTGGAGTCAGCCGTTGCGTAAAGAACATGGTGACGACGATCGCGATCGGCAGAATGTGCCACGGGTCGGGTGCAGACAGATCATGTACCCAGGCCCAGTTGGCATGACGCAAGTCAATGGCCACACCCAGCATGCGGTAATAGGCAAACAGGAAGGGCATCTGGATGATGAGCGGCAGGCACCCGCCGGCTGGGTTGACGCCTTCTTTTTTGTAGAGCGCTGCGACTTCCGTGTTCATCTCCGCCTTGCGAGGATCGCGCAGGCTGTACTTCTTATATTTCTCCTGGATGGCCTTGATCTGCGGCGCGACGCGCTGCATCTTCAGCATCGATTTCATCTGCGAAAGCCGAAGCGGCAGAAGGGCAAGGTTGATGATGAGCGTTTGCAGGACGATCGCCCATCCCCAGTTGCCGATGATGTGGTCGTGTGTCCACTTCAGCCAGAGAAACAGAGGGCGCGCGATCAGGCCGAGCCATCCGAAATCGACGATTGCACGAAGGTCGGGGTCGGCGCCGGTGAGGCCGGGGACAGGAACTTTTTCCAGGTCTGCGAGCGCCTTCGGGCCGACGTAGAGCCGGACACTACTCGGGCCTTTGAGGTTGCCGACGGCGGCGCCGAAGACGTCAACCTTGTCGGTCCGCTTGTCGCTGGGGTCGCCCGGGCTATGTGGAATCTCGAGCGGGCTGCGGAGCGTGACCAGCGCGGCGTTCTGCGGATCCTGCGGCAGGAAGACGGCGGCGAAGTACTGGTCGGAAACAGTCGCCCAGTGGAAGGGTCCCGGAACGGTATTGCCGCCCACGACCTTGATGGAGGGAAACAGCGACCAGCTGCTGGTCGACAGTCGCTCTACTTTGCCGTTGTACTGATAGGCGATCTGGCTGGCGGCAAACGCAGGTCCGCTGGCCTGGTCGCCGAAGCCCTCCGGCCACATGGGGAAGGCAGAAACGATCACGCCTTTCTGTGTGACAGACGTTTGCGCTTCGACGACGTAGCTGTGATCGAACTTGAAAGCTTTCCGGACGGCGATGTCGCCGTCGGAGTATTCAAAGGTGATTTCCGCGGGGGCTCGGGTGCCGTTACTGCTGGCGACGTAGAGCGCCGAGTTCACTTTGTTGCGCAGGTTTTCGTCGTAGAGCCACAGGGCGAGCGGATGGCCGTACTTTTCGGCTGCGGCCTTGTTCACCAGGTCGAGGGGTCCGCCGTCCGGCTTGTCCTTGTAATTTTTCAGAACCCAGGACTTGACCTGCCCGCCGCGATTGGTGAAGACGATACGGTAGAGGTCGTTTTCGACAACGGTTTCCGATTCCGCAGAGGCGACCCTGGTGGGCAACGAGCCTGCCGTGCTGGACGAAGGCGAAGCAGCCGAGGTCCCGGTCGATGGGGAAGTCTGCGGGGAACCCTGCGCGTTTTGAGGCTGCGATGTTTCGGGCTTGGGTTCGGGCGGTTGCGGTCCGTACTTTTTCAGCAACGGCTGGAACAGCATGATGACCAGGAAGGTCAGCGCGAAGACCAGTAGGAGTCTGCGTTCATTTCCGGGTTCTTGTTGCTGAGGATTTTGAAATTCGGCCAATAGAGTCTCGTCTTCTTTTTTGAATCTCTGGTTTTTACGTTGCTGGTCGTTCGTCGTTGGTCGTTCGCAGGGCGCTGGGGTGCCAATGTTTGACGATCAGGTCATCTACATGCGGTACCGGGTCGTAGCCCCCTCTTACGAAGGGATGGCAACGTAGCAGGCGTCTGGCAGCCATGAATCCGCCGCGCAGGAATCCAAATTTTTCTACCGCTTCGATCGCATACTCGGAGCACGTTGGGACGTACCGGCACGAAGGGGGAAGCAGCGGTGAGATCCACCGTTTGTAGGTCCGCAGCGTCCAGAGTGCTAGAGCCTTCATAAGATATAGGTACGTTCACCTCTCGGTCGTTGTTCGTTCGGCCGTCGTTTTTTCGGCGATCTTGCGGGCAATCACTTCGAAGGCCCGGGTTACTTCGTCGAGCAGGATCGGGAACTCGACCTTGAGTACCGACTTCTTCGGGTTGATGACTACGTCCACCGGGCCTTGCAGAAGCGCGCGGCGCTGGCGGACGGCGTTACGCATCCGGCGCTTGATGCGATTGCGCTGGACGGCGCCACCGAGCACGCGTCCAACCGTGAATCCGGTGCGGGCTTCGTTGTTACTGTTGCTATTGCCAATACCTTCCGCCTGCCGCAGATAAAAGACGGTCATGTGGGAGGAAAAGTGACGGCGGCCCTGTTTGTAGACGCGTTCGAAGTCGGCGTGTTTCAGCAGCCGGGCCGCGCGGGGGAAGGACGCTCCTCCGCCGGGTTGGGCTGGCTGTACACGTTGCTCTCCACTCCGGTCCGGAGCGCCGGTACTCACTAACTCACAATCCTGCACACATGACGGCCTTTTGGCCCACTTTACGACGGGGAAAACTACTCGCGGAAACCCGGCTTTACTGCGACGCGCTTGCGTCCCTTGGCCCGGCGACGCGACAACACTGCGGCTCCGCTCTTGGTCTTCATGCGGGTGCGGAACCCGTGTACTTTCGAGCGCTTCCGCCGGTTGGGTGAAAATGTACGTTTCGGCATG
>Ga0210402_10000838_pt1 | contig 33141 bp, 29 predicted proteins | sample IncBWC7MmetaG_FD_161055 | JGI IMG/M metagenome (GOLD analysis project Ga0210402, IMG submission 161055) | Forest soil microbial communities from Barre Woods Harvard Forest LTER site, Petersham, Massachusetts, United States - Inc-BW-C-7-M | ecosystem: Environmental > Terrestrial > Soil >...
CCGCGGCGGCGGCCAGGGCATTGCCGATGTTGTGCGCGCCACCCGCCTTGAGCATGATGGCGCGCTCGCCCAAGGGGCAGATCAAGGTAAAACGCGTGGCGAACTCGCCGCGCTCAATGCCTTGGAAAACATTTTTCGCCGCGAAGTCCGCGCGCTGATGCACGCCGAAGGTGACGATGCGTTTCGCGCCGGAAATGCCGCGCCAATAGCCGGCGTAGGCGTCATCCGCGTTGATGATGGCCGTTCCCTCGGGCGCGAGGCAGGACACCGTCTCGCCCTCGCCCTGCGCCACGCCGTCCAAATTGCCGAACCCTTCCAGATGCTCGGCGCCGGCGTTGGTGATCAAACCGACGGTGGGCTGCGCAATGCGCATGAGCGCGGCCACGTCGCCGATTGCGTTGGCGCCCATTTCAATCACGGCGCTGCGATGCGAGGGCTCGAGGCGCATCAGCGTCACCGGCACGCCGATGTGATTGTTGAGATTGCCGTGCGTCGCCATGCAAAGACCCATGCGCGACAAGATGGCGGCGGTCATTTCCTTGGCCGTGGTCTTGCCATTGCTGCCGGCGACCGCGACCACCGGCAAGGTGAAATCGGCGCGCCAGCTCTTGGCCAGTTCCTGCAGCGCGCGCAGCGTGTCGGGAACGCGCACCTGCGGCAACGCGCCGGGGGTCGCGCGTTCGACGAGAGCACCGATGGCCCCCTGCTCGGCCGCCGCCTGAACAAAGGCCGTGCCGTCGAAGTTCGGGCCGCGCAACGCCACGAACAGCGCGCCCGGCTTCAGCGTGCGGCTGTCGGTGGAGACGCAGCCGAACGGACGGTCCTCACCGATGAGCTCGCCGCCGACCACTCTTGCCGCCTCGCGCAATGTTCGCTTCATGCCGCCGCCCCCAATAAGCGCTTGGCTTCGCTGCGATCGCTGAAGGAGCGGCGCGTTTCGCCATAGATTTGGTAGTCCTCGTGTCCCTTGCCCGCGATCAAGACCAGATCGATTGCCTGTGCTGCCCGCAAGGCGGTGGCGATGGCCTCGCCGCGATCGTGTATCACGCGCGCCGTGTGGGATTTGATGCCCTGCAGAATGTCGCGCGTGATGGCCTGCGGATCCTCGGAACGCGGGTTGTCGTCGGTCACAATGATTTGGTCCGCCAAATCATCGGCGATGCCGCCCATGACCGAGCGCTTGCCGGCATCGCGGTCGCCGCCGCAGCCGAATACGCACCACAGCGCGCCTTCGCAATGCTCTCGGGCCGCGCTCAGTGCCTTCGCCAGGGCATCGGGCGTGTGCGCGTAGTCCACCACTACGGTGGGCTTGTTGGGGGCATCGGTCTTGACCACTTCCATGCGGCCCGGCGCCGGCTTGCACTCGGACAATGCTTTGGCCGCCTCGGTCAAGGAAACGCCGAGCGACAACAGGCAGCCCAAGACCACCAAGGAGTTCTCGGCATTGAAGCGTCCCATGAGCTGCGTCTTCACCGTGACCTGGCCGAAGCTGCCGTCCAGCTCGATGGAAATGCCGCGCGTCTCCATTTTTACCTGCGCCGCATGCAGCGCGCGATCGGCGAGCCATCCGGAGTCTCCCGCGCCCACCCAAACCGCGATCAAAGACGCGCCGCCCGAGTAGTCTCTCGCCAAGGCACGGCCGAATTCATCGCCGATGTTGAGCACGATGTGCTTAAGATCGGGCGCTTGGAACAGCTTGGCTTTTGCCGCGCCGTACTTCTGCATGCTGCCGTGATAATCCAGGTGATCGCGCGTCAGGTTGGTGAAGGCCGCCAGGTGAAAGCGCACCCCATCCACACGGCCCTGGTCCAGCGCATGCGAGGACACCTCCATCGCCACTTCACGCACCCCGGAGCCGCGCAATTGCGCCAGCGTGCGATGCAGGGTGATCGCGTCGGGCGTGGTGTGCGTGGGTTCCGCGAGCGCTGCCGGACGGCCCCAGCCAATCGTCCCCATGTACGCTGCCGTCAGACCCAATCGCTCGAGGCATTGCGCCAGCAAGTACGCACAGGTGGTCTTGCCGTTGGTGCCCGTGATCCCGGCAATCCGCAATTGCGAGGAGGGCCAGTTGAAGAAGCGGTCCGCGATGCGCCCCACCAGGCCCTTCAAGTTGGGAATGGCAGCCCCGAACACACCCGGCGGCAAGGTCGGGGACTTCACATCGGCGCTGGGTTCCCACAACACCGCGCTCGCGCCGCGCGCGCACGCCTCGGCCGCGAATTTGAGGCCATGATCCTTGAGTCCGGGCAGCGCGAAAAACAATGCGCCGGCGCGCACCTGTCGGCTGTCGAGCGTGAGGTCCGAGACGCGCGCCTCGGTGGCGGGAATTTTGGCGATGCCGTCGAGCAGCCACATGAGTGCGGCGCTCATGGTGCGTTCGCCTGTACCAGCGTTGCCGCCGGCACGTTCTGCAAATCATCGGGCGCGATGTCCATCAGACGCAGCGCGCCGGACATCACGCTGGCGAACACGGGCGCCGCCACCGAGCCGCCCTGGGCCAGGACGCTGACCTCGTGCATATCGCGGCTCGGCTCATCGATTACCACCACCGTGGCCAGTTTCGGGTGCGACGCGGGCACCAAGCCGGCAAATACCGCCATGATCCGGTCGGTGGAATAGCCGCCTGCGATCGACTTGAACGCCGTACCCGTCTTCCCCGATACCCGATAGCCAATGAGCGAGGCTCGGGTCGCGGTACCGCCCTTCTCCACGACCTGCTCCATCAACTGAATCAGCTCGCGCGCCACCTTGGGGTCCATGACGCGCTCGCCGGCCACCGGGCCCGAAACCTTTTCGAATGAAATGGGCCGCTTGATGCCGCCGGCGCCGATCGTTGCGTACGCATGCGCCAGCTGCAACGGCGTGACCGAGAGACCATAGCCATGCGACAGCGTGGCGATGCCGATGGGCCGCCAGTGCGCGTAGTTGCTCAGCATGCCTGCGGACTCGCCCGGGTAGTTGCTGCCCGTGACCTGGCCCAAACCCAATCCGGTCAAGGTGCTCCAGATTTGCTCGGGCTGCAGCGACAGCGCCACCTTCGCGGTGCCGACATTGCTGGACTTCGCCAGGATGGTCGCCAGATCGACTGCGCCCAAGTTGTGCTCGTCCTCGAGCACCTTGGTTCCCACCTTCAAGAATCCCGGCGAGGTATCGATCACGCTGTCGGGACGATATTGGCCGGAGGCCAGCGCCGCGGCCATGATGAAGGGCTTGATGCTCGAGCCCGGCTCGAAAATATCGGTCGCGGCACGGTTGCGATACAACCCCGCTTTCAATTGCTCGCGATCGTTCGGGTTGTACGAGGGTTGATTCACCATCGCCAGCACTTCGCCCGTCTCGACATCGATCACGATCACGGAGCCCGCACGCGCGCGGTATTCCTGCATGGCGGCCTTCAGCTCCCGGTAGGCAAGATACTGGATGCGCAGATCGATGCTGGTGACGAGATCGCGCCCCGGACGCGGCGCGCGGATGCTTTCGACATTTTCAACGTAGCGGCCGAAGGAATCTTGAATGACGCGTTTCGCGCCATCCTCGCCGTTCAGCAATTGATCGAAGCCGAGCTCCAGTCCTTCCTGGCCCTTGTCGTCCACCGTGGTGAAACCGACTACGTGTGCCGATACCTCGCCGGCCGGATAGTAGCGGCGGTATTCGCGCAGCAGATACACGCCGGGAATGCCCAAGGCCTTGATGCGCGCGGCTTGCTCCGGCGGCATGTGGCGCACCAGGTAGAGAAATTCACGATCGAGATTGCTGGTGATGCGCCGGGCAAGGGTCTGCTGATCTTCCTTGAGCGCGCGCGCCAGCTTGGGCAATTGATCGATGTTTTCGTCGAGTTCCTGCGGATTGACCCAGATGCTGTCCACGGGCGTGCTGACCGCCAGCGGTTCGCCGTTGCGGTCGGTGACCGCGCCGCGATGCGCCGCGATTTTCACGACGCGCATCGAACGATCGTCGCCCTGCTTGGCGAGAAATCCATGATCGAGCAGCTGCAGTTCGACCGCGCGCGCGGCGAGACCGATGGCACCCAGCACCACGAGGCCTAATACCACCGCGGAGCGCCAGCGGTAAGATTTTGCTGAGCGCTCGTTTTCGCCGGAGCGCAATTTCACGGGCGGACGATCCTCACATCGCGGGTTTGTGGCAGGTTCATTTGCAATTTGGCGTTGGCGACGCGCTCGACGAACGCGTGCGAAGACCAATAACTTTGTTCGAGCTGCAAGCGCCCCCACTCCATCTCCAGAGAGTCGCGTTCGGCGTTGAGCTTCTCCAGACGTACGAACATGTCGCGCGCCTTGTGGCGTTCGTAAATCACTTGCACGGCTGACCCCAAGACGGCCAACCAGAGCAGCGGCAGAAACAGCGGCAGCCAGCGGCGATATTTCATGCGGCGAGTCCTTCGTCGAGGCGTTCGGCGACACGCAGATGCGCGCTGCGCGAGCGCGGATTGAGGGAGATTTCGTTGTCGTCGGCTTGCATGGCCTTGCCGACCAGACGCAGCTTGGGCCGCGCATGCACCGGGATATCGGGCAGGCCGGCATACATGGGATCGGCCAGCGAGTGGCGGCGCATGAATTGCTTCACCATGCGGTCTTCGAGCGAATGAAAGCTGATCACTGCGAGCCTTCCGCTCGGCGCCAGCCGCACGAGCGCTGCGTCGAGCGCGGTTTCGAGTTCCTTCAGCTCGCCGTTGACGTGGATGCGCAGCGCTTGAAAGACGCGCGTGGCGGGATGCTTGTGCCGCTCCGTGCTGCGGGCAACACGCGCGATCATTTCCGCCAGCTCGAGCGTGCGCTCGAATGGCTTTTTCTGGCGATCCGCGACGATGGCGCGCGCGATACGCGGCGCGTGGCGTTCCTCGCCGAATTCGCGAAAGATGCGGATCAGCTCGTCGAGCGACGCGCCGTTGACCACGTCCGCGGCGCTGATCCCCGCGCCGGCGGACATACGCATATCCAGAGGACCGTCCTGCATGAAGCTGAAGCCGCGTGCCGCGTCGTCGATCTGCGGCGAGGAGACGCCGAGGTCGAAGAGAATGCCGTCGACTTTGAGTCCCGGCTGCACCTGATCGGCAACGCCTTCGAGCGATGAGAAGGGCGCGAGAAATATCGAGAAGCGCGGATCAGTCGAGAAGCGGGCTCGGGCCGCCGCGACGGCCTCGGGATCACGATCCAGGCAGACCAACCGGCCGTTCGCGATAAGCTTCTCCAAAATCGCCCCTGCATGTCCGCCTCGGCCATAAGTGGCATCCATGTAGGTGCCACCGGCCTTAATGTTCAACGCCGCCAGTACCTGGGGTAACAGGACCGCAGCGTGAACCCCCGCAATCTCTTCCACCGCCGGCCGCTAAAACGACAGCGTGTCAAGTTCGGCGGGCAAGTCGGTGGTGTTCTCCGGGCTCGCCAGCCATTCGTCGCGTCGCTCGTTCCAGCGCGCCTCGTCCCACAATTCGAATCGAATCCCCTGCCCGATCAACATCGCGTCGCGGGTTAATCCGCCGAACTCGCGCAAATTCGCGGGCAGCAGCAGGCGCCCGTGACCGTCGAGTTCCAGATCCGTGGCGTGACCGATCATCAGGCGCTGCAGGCGCCTCACCTGGGGATTCAGGGTGGGCAGTTTGTTGAGCTTGCGCTCAATGTCTTCCCAGTCCGGCAGGGGGTAGATCAGCAGGCACTGATCCTTGTCGACCGTAATGACCAAATTGCCCCCGCAACGTTCCTGTAACCGTTCCCGGTAGCGGGTTGGCATCACCAGCCGGCCTTTTACATCGAGCGTTAGTTTGTTGGCACCCCGGAACATTCTTTGATGGGCCCGAAAACCCATTTTCTCCCACAATTTCCCACCGGGCTCCACTATAGGGAGCGAAGGAGAGCACTGTCAACGGCTTATGGTAAAAAAAACCCGTGCCGACAGTGACTTAGGTCACATTTTGGGAGAGTGTGGCGCACTGCGATTGCAGGGGTGAGAGGAATCAATCTCTTATGAGATTTTCCTGGAAAATTTTACAACTGATCATTGTCGAGATCTTCGGGGAACTTCGGCGATCCTGCTCTTAACTTACACTTTCGCCGGGCGGGACCCGCTTGACTATGGGAAAGGTGACTCCGAAACGGGTTTTGCTGTTGGTTCTTACTGGTAATTCCGGGGCGGGGCCGCTTCGGCCCCCGGGAAAACGTGGCGCGAAAGCGCCGATCCGGCCTCTTAACGAGGAATTCTTTCCTTTGGCCGCGCTCTGGTCTTCCTCTTGGGCCGCGCTCTGGGGCGGGGCCGCTTCGGCCCCGGGAATTGTTCGCGCGTCAGCGCGTAGAAAGGAGTCGGCCGATAAGCCGGGTTCTGTCTTGAACAGTCATTCCTCTGGCATACGCGTCGCCGCGCAGCTCAAGCGACCTACCCGGAAGCCCATGTGGGCCACATGTAGCGGCGATTAAGCCGCTCGCTTCCCTATTTGGTCTTGCTCCAGGTGGGGTTTGCCGTGCCGTTGGTGTTGCCACCCGCGCGGTGCGCTCTTACCGCACCATTTCACCCTTACCGGCGCCGCTTTCGCGGCACTTAGGCGGTATCTTTCTGTTGCACTTTCCGTAGGCTCGCGCCTCCCAGGCGTTACCTGGCACCGTGCCCTGCGGAGCCCGGACTTTCCTCCATCCTTGCGGGGCAAGGACAGCGACTGTCTGGCCGACTCCAGCGCGCACGATACGCTATTTCAGCTGCAATGCGCGCTTGTAGGCCTGATTGTCGCGGGCGCCGGTGATCTGGGCAGCAAGACGCGCGGCCTGCTTCAACGGCAATTCAGCGAGCAACGTAACCAGCACTTTGTCCAGCAGTGCCTTCGCCTCGGAATCTTCCTCAGCGGATTCCGCCTGCGGCGCACCGCCGATGAGCAGAACAATTTCGCCGCGCGAAAAATCCGCGTCCGCTCTGGATTTCTCCAAGAGCGCCTGGAGCGAGCCGCGGTAGGTCGTCTCGTGCAGCTTGGTCGCTTCGCGCACGGCCGCGGCCGCGCGCGCTTCGCCGAATGCCGCCACGCAATCCTCGAGCGTCTCGCGCACGCGGTGCGGCGATTCATAGATCACCAGCGTGCGCGCCTCGCGTTCGAGCGACTTCAGGCGCGCCAGGCGAGCCGCACCGCGCGCCGGCAGAAATCCTTCAAAACAAAATCGGTCCGTCGGCAATGCGCCGATCGACAGCGCAGCGATCGCGGCGCAGGGCCCGGGAATGGCGATGATGTTGAATCCCGCGGCCGCGACGGCGCGCACCAGCTCGAAACCAGGGTCGCTGATGGCCGGGGTGCCGGCATCGCTCACCAGCGCGACGGACTTCCCCTCGCGCAAGCGTGCAATAATTTCAACCGCGCGCGCGCCTTCATTGTGCTCATGCAGCGACAGCTGCGGTGTGCCGATCTGAAAATGCTTGAGCAGAATCCCCGTGTGGCGCGTGTCCTCGGCCGCGATCAGGTCGCATTTTTTTAGCGTGTCGCACGCACGGGGGCTCAAATCGCTCAAATTGCCGATCGGCGTGGCGACCACGTAGAGCGTTCCCGCCGCCGGCAGCTCATTTGTCACTATAATCCGCGCCTATATTTAAGAATTCAGGAGCGCAAGGGTATGGCAGCAATCTCACGGCGTCCACGGCTGGCGCGATATGCAGTACTCGCGGTGTCGATGATTGCGGCTGCTTGCAGCCTCCTCAAGCCCACGGAATCCGTCGTGGACAAACAAGAGCATGCCGCGCGCCTGGCGCATGAGGGCAAGCACACCGAGGCTGCGCGCCTGTACGCGGATCTGGCGATGCAGGTGCCCGCCGAGAGCGACAACTACGAATTGTTGAGCGCGGAACAATGGGCAACGGCCGGCAATGTTGTCGCCGCCAAGCAGGCTCTTGCACAGGTTTCGCCGGAAGCACGCACCAAACTCGCCATTCCGCGCGCGCTCGTTACCGCCGAGATTGCATATGCGGAAAATGATCCGGCCCGCGCCATCCGCGAACTCGATCAAGCGCCGGTGCCGACCGCACCGGAGCAAGCGCAGAACTACTATTGGATACGCGGCCGCAGTGCATTTCTCACCGGCCATCCGGTCGAGGGCACGCGCGCACTGGTGGAACGAGAACGCTTCTTAACCGATCCTGCGGCGTTGCGCGCGAATCGCGAAGAGCTCTTGAGCCGTGTGCGCACCGCGGCCGAGCGCGGCGCGCCGATGAAAGCGCCCCCCAAGACGGATCCTGTCGTCGTGGGCTGGCTGGACTTGGGGCCCGTCGCCGTGGAAGTGGAACGCAATCCGGCGCGCGCGGCCGCGGCGCTGGACGCCTGGCGGCGGCAGTTTCCGCAGCATCCGGCCAACTTGAGCGTGCTCGCAACGGCTCAGACGCAAATCGCCGTGGCCACGGAATATCCCACCCAGATCGCGCTGCTGCTGCCGCTGTCGGGACGCAGCGAGGCCTTTGGCGTGGCGGTACGGGATGGCTTCATCGCCGCCTATCTGCAGCAGAATGCCGCGAGCCGGCCGCACCTGAAAATCTACGATGTGGCCGCTGAATCCGTCGGCAGCGCCTACAACCGTGCCATTGCGGACGGCGCCGGTTTCGTGGTCGGGCCGCTGTTCAAGGATGAAGTCGCGGCTGTCGCGCCCGTCAGCGGCGGACGCTCGCCGGTATTGGCGTTGAATTTCCTCAGTGAGGCGGTGGCGCCGCCCAGGAACTTCTATCAATTTGCGTTGTTGCCCGAGGACGAGGCACGCATGGTGGCGCGCCGCGTTGTCGCCGATGGCCGCGTCAACGGAGTCGTGATCGTGCCCTCGGGCGAATGGGGTACGCGCGTCGCGGCAGCATTCGCCGAGGAGCTAAAAAGTCTCGGCGGCAATGTGCTCGACACCGGGCGCTATGATTCGGCGCAAGTGGATTTCTCCGACGTCATCAAGTCGGTCATGCAACTGAAGGTCACCAAGGTCGAGAAGGGAGAGAAGCCCGAACCGCCGACCCACCGCAGCGATGCAGCCTTCATTTTCGCGGCGGCAAGCACCGCCGGCACCGCGCGGCTCATCCTGCCGCAGCTCAAATACAACTATTCCGGCGACGTGCCGGTGTATGGGACCTCGGACAGCTTCGAGCCTAATGCCACCGCCAACTCGGACATCGAAGGCCTGCTGTTCCCCGACATGCCGTGGATGATTTCCAATGATCCGGTCACCGCGCAAATCCGCGACGGTGTGCGCGCGGCCTGGCCGGCGCGCACGGCGCGGCGCGACCGCCTGTACGCCTTTGGATTCGACGCGTATCGCTTGGTCCCCAGCCTGCGCTCGAACAATCCCGCGGCCTCGAGCGACATCGCCGGCGTGAGCGGAAAATTGCATCTGGACCAACAGAACAAGATCCGTCGCGATCTCGAGTGGGCGCAGATAAAGAATGGGACTCCCAATGTTCTGTAAGCTGACAGCCGCTGTATTCATCGCCGCGATGGCCGTGATCGCGGCGAGCGCGCTGGGCGCCCCGATACCGAACGCTGCACGCGGGGCCGTCGGCAATTCGCGTCCGGCCGCCGATCTCATCATTCACGATGCGCATATTTGGACGGTGAATCCCAAACAGCCGGAAGCCGACGCGGTCGCCGTTCTCAATGACAGGATCGTCGCCGTCGGTTCGGATGCCGACGTGATGCGGTGGCGGGGGCCGCGCACGCGCATGGTCGATGCGCTGGGCAAAAGGCTGCTGCCCGGCTTCAACGACGCGCACGTGCATTTTTCCGACGGCGGCGCCTCGTTGAGCGCCGTGCAGCTGACCCAGGTCACCAGTCTCAAGGAATTTGTGCGGCGAATCGCCGATTACGCCGCCCATGCGCCCAAGGGTGAATGGATTCGAAATGGCGAATGGGACGAGACCAAGTGGTCGCCCGCGAATTTACCGACCCGCCAGGATATTGACGCGGTCACGCCCGACAATCCGGTGGCGATCGATCGCTACGACGGCCACATGCTGCTCGCCAATTCAAAGGCGCTGGCACTGGCCGGCATCACTTCCCAGACGCCGGATCCGCCCGGCGGCGTCATCGTGCGCGATGCGAGCGGCCAGCCGACGGGCGCCCTCAAGGACGCCGCCACCGAGCTGCTGCAAAAAGTGGAACCGCCGCCGAATCCGGCGCAGCGGCGACGGGCCCTCCTGAGCGCGCTGCATGAAGCGGCGATGCGCGGCGTGACCAGCGTGCAGGACATGTCCTTGGATTACGGCGATCTGGCGGCGTATTCGCAGCTGCTGGACGAGGGCAAACTCAGCGTGCGCGTGTACGGTGCGCCGCTCATCGCGCGGGTCGAGGATCAGGCGCAGCTTGGGCTGGGCCGCGCCTTTGGGGATCCGTCCTTGAGAATTGGCGCGCTGAAAATGTTTGCCGACGGCTCGCTGGGTTCGCGCACGGCATATTTCACGGAGCCCTACAGCGACGAGCAGGGCAACCGCGGCTTGCTGTTTTCCGACATGCTGCCGCTGATCAAGGCCGGGCAGCGATTGGCGCGCGCCGACGCTGCGAACCTGCAGGTCTGTACGCATGCCATCGGTGATGCCGCCATCAAGACCGTGTTGGATCTTTATCAGGCGGTGGAGAAAAACGCCGGGCCCAAAGATCGGCGCTGGCGCATCGAACACGCTCAGCACATGGCCGCCGCCGACTTCGAGCGTTTCGCGCAACTGCATGTCATCGCCTCGGTGCAGCCGTACCAGGCCATCGATGATGGACGCTGGGCCGAAGCGCGCATCGGCCATGATCGCGCCAGCCGGACCTATGCGTTCAGAACTTTCATGCAGCACGGCGTGCGGCTGGCCTTCGGCACGGATTGGCCGGTGGCGCCGCTCGATCCCATGTTGACGCTGTACGCCGCCGTTACTCGCGCGACCCTCGACGGAAAGTACCCTCAAGGCTGGTTCCCCGAACAGAAGCTGTCGATTCGAGAAGCCATCGCCGCGTACACGATCGGATCCGCGTACGCGGAATTCCAGGAAAGCGAGAAAGGTTCGATCGAACCCGGCAAGCTCGCCGACATGGTGCTGTTGAGCCAGGACGTGCTGAACATCGCGCCGGCCGCCATTCGCGACACGCATGTCGTGAAGACCTTTCTGGGCGGCGTGGAAGTTTATGACGCGGCCGCGCCGCGCGAATGAGCCGCGCCGAAGTCGATTGACTCCGGCGCGGCCTTTCCAAGCTCAGTGATTCAGCTTTAGCAGATTCGCCTGACCGGGGCCGGACACATTGTCTTCGGTCACCACCATGAAGCCGAGCGCCGGCGTTTTCAGGAACTCGACCGGATCGATCGACACCGGTACATCGGCCGTGGTGTTTGGCGCAACCGGCACGAACATCGCATTCGAGATTGCCGGCGAGAATGCGTTGAATGAGGCAACGCCGGTCAAGGATTCCCCTGCGCCGGTGCTGTCAAACGCATTCACGGTATAGCTGAAGCGAGGATTTGTCGGTGAAATGCCCATATCGGAGGCGAATACCGGCATGAGCACGGTCGAGCCATCCGTTGGTGCATCTGCGGCGAACTCCGCAAACTCCTGGCCGGTTGCAAGGTTGACCAAGAAGGTGCCGATCTGTCCGTTGACGGTCCCCGTCTCTACCAGTCCGACATCCGCTGAAAACAAAATAAAGTCGTAGACGCCATCGCCGTTGACATCGATATAGATGTCGTACTCGCCCGAAGCGGGATTTGAGAATCGGCCATAGGTATTGACGGCAAACACGAGGATGCTGTCGGTGGCGGAGATCGGATTTGTCTGTACGCCGACTGCGCGTGGTTCGAAGGCCGCCGCAATGGTGCCGGTCTTGGGATTCTTAAGTCCCCAGGCGTAGAAATCGCCGTTCCCCGCAATCGCCCCCTTGTGATTGTCGAGCCTGACACTCGGATTCTTGCCCTCGTGCAGCTGCGCATCTACGTCGGAGCGTGCTCGAGTCACGGCGTAGTAGGGCAAGTTCAGAGTGACGCCGTTGTTGGTCGACGCCACCGGCGTCAGCGTAATGACTCCCGAAGCGTCCTCGAACGCGACATTGCCCGAGGCGTTGTGCGTGGCGCCCGCGGTCGCGGCCGGAATGGAGAGCGTCATGCGCAAGGTGGTCTCATCATGTCCGCCCACCCACACGCTTGAGCTCGACAATTTGACGGAGTGAGGCACGCCGCCCGCAGACGTCGCGGTTGCAGCAAACCCTGCCGGCATGCGTGCGTGATCGCGGATGATGAGATCGCGCTCCTCGTGGAAATCGTGCGTCAACTCCGCGACGCCAAAGGATAACAGGCCCAGCTGGCCGTCCTCATCGCCATGCACAGTGACCTGAGTGCCGGTGGCGCCCACCGCTTGCACCAGTCCCGCACCCTCGATCCGCGGTGCGAAGTCAGGGAGCGCGGTCGGTGCGGCGGTCTGGACCACTGCCGCACGCAGGCCGGGTTCCTTCCAATCCTTGTGCGCTTGCACAGCCAATGCTGCGACGCCCGCGACATGCGGCGTCGCCATGGACGTGCCCGAGTCATACGTGCCGCCGTTGCCGCTGCCGCTCAGAGTGGAAAATACGTTCACTCCCGGCGCACTCACGTTGGGTTTCAAGGCGCCATCGCCGCTGCGAGGCCCTCCGGAGGAGAAGGCAGCCGCGAGCTTGAACGTGACATCGGGCAGATTTGCCGGCGCGATCGAGGCGGTCTGCGGCGAAGGCGCCGCGACGAAGGTCGGCGTATCGCTCAACAGCAACTCGATGAAAGGAATGGTGACGTTGGTCAGCAGGGGATTGAAGAATCCCGCCCCATTGTTGACAACGCCGATGGCGGAGGCGCCGGCCGCTTCGGCGTTCGCCGCTTTCTGGTTAAAGGTGCAGGTACCGCGCGAAATGATGACGATCGCGCCCGCGACTCCGCTCGTAGGATAGTCGCTGGCGTTGCAGCCAAGACTGAGCGCACTGCCCGATTTGAGAATGACCGCCGGCACGCTGCCGGTTGGCAGCTTCAGGCTATTGGCTTCGACACCGTTGGCGCCGCCCCCGGAGGACAACGCGATGTGAACGCCATTCACCAGAAATGCGCGCGCATTCATGGCGGCGGCGCTGATGGCATGGCTTGCCGTGGATGGATCACCGGTGACATAGGGTGCCGGCCCTTCGTTACCCGCGGCGGCCACGACGATGATACCCGCCTTGGCCGCGTTGTCGGAGGCGATCGCGTCCGACGAGGTGCTCGTTCCGTATGCCCCGCCCAGCGACATGCTGATCACGTCCATGTCGTTGTGCACGGCCCAGTCGATCGCTTCGCTCACGACATTGGTCGATCCGGTGCAGCCGAAGACGCGCACCATGTAAAGATCGGCTAGCGGCGCGACGCCGGGGCCGATGCCGAAGCCGGCCGCGTAAGCGGCCTCGTTATAGGGGCCATGATAGGTTGCGCCGTCATTGGTGACGCCGAAGCCGGCCGCCGTGCCCGAGACATGGCTGCCGTGTCCATTGCAATCCAGGGGATTCGGATCCGGCACGGGAACACTGCCGGCAATATCGGCGTTGTAGGCATCTCCGACCAGATCGGTACCGCCCTTCACCTTGGGCGCGTTGGGCCCGAACAGGGTCGGGTCCGCGGGTGCCGTACTGGTTGCGGCAGCAGCGGTAAATGCCGCCGCCGTTCCGGGTCCGCCGAAGTTCGCGTGCGTGTAGTCGATTCCGGTATCGATGATGGCGATCTTGACGTGCTCGCCGCGAAAGCCGGGGATGCCCTGCCATACTGCGGGGGCGCCGATGAACGGCACGCTGACGACATTCTTGATGTTGTACTTCGGCACACCGACGACCTGGACGACGCCCGGCATGGCCGCCAGCCCGGCGATTTCGCCGCGCTCGATCTCGACCTTCAGGCCGTTCATGGCGTCACGATAGTGCGCGAGCACCTTGCCGCCGCGCGAAACGATGGCAGGTTCCAGTGCGGCGTGCTGGCGGTCGATCTGTGAGTGGATGCTGTCATGCGCCTGGCTGTCGATCACATGGCCGGGCGTGCGCGCACGCACTTCCGCGACCGATTCACCGCTCACAATCACGACGACGTTGACGCGCTCTTTGGCGAGCAGCGACAGCGGCTGGCGGTGCGCGGTGATCGGCCCGCTGCGCGTGAATGGTTGGAATCGGCTGCTCTGCGCCTGCTGCGCGGGCGCGTAAGAACCCAGAACGATTGCGCTCGCCGCGATCGCGGCGGCGGCAAATCGCAGTTTGAGATTTCGCATGAGACACCCCTATTCAATTTCTTTAGAATTTAAAAAAAGCAATCGACTGATCCGAAGAATACTGCAGCCGCGGCGCGGTGAGGAATCTTTCGCAGCGGCCGCGTCCTACACCCGAGACTTGGAGTTAACATATGATCGTTACAAACCCAAGTCATCGCCTGTACAGTCCCCGTAAATCCGCTGTGTGGTTGCTCACGCGGCTCCATACTTGAACGAACGCGAAGGATTCGGCGGCTGCCTGACTGCCGGCGCCGCGGCATGATGCCGCATGAAGGATCTACGCGCGCAGCGCGGCGCGGCCGCCGAAGAACTTGCGGCGCACTACCTGCAGGTGCGCGGGCTCAAAATTCTTGCGCGCAATTTGCGCTGCAAGGCCGGCGAGATCGATCTGGTCTGCCTCGACGACGGCGTGCTCGCCATCGTCGAGGTACGCCAGCGCGAGGGCCTTCAGTACGGCGGCGCCTTGGGCTCGGTCACGTGGGCCAAGCAGCGCAAGATCATTCGCGCCGCGCAATTTTTCTTCGGGTGCGAGAAGTATTGGAGGAATTTCGCCACGCGCTTCGATGTGCTGGCGATCGAAGGCTTGCCGGATGGGGCTCACCGGATCGAATGGATCAAGGACGCTTTTCGCGCGGGCTTTCGAGCTACTTGACCACCTGTAATTTCGGCCGCTTCGCTGCGGCCGTGCCGGATTTGCCGCTGCTCGGACTCGCCGGCGGACTGTCGGTTGGATCGGGATCCGCGTCGCCCTCGGGAAAAATCATGCCCTGCCCGGTCTCGCGCGCGTAGATGCCCAAGATGGCGCGCACGGGAACCTGCACGGCAAATCCCACTCCGCCAAAACGAGCCTCGAAGCTGACGAAATCGTTGCCCAGTTTCAGCATCTGGGTGGCCGAGAAACTGACGTTCAGCACGATCTTGCCGTCCTTCACGTACTGGCGCGGGACGGTGACGCCTTCGGCGGCGGCATCCACCACGATGTGCGGCGTTTCGCCGCTGTCGGATATCCACTCGTGCAGTGCGCGCAGCAGGTAAGGACGCCGCGGTTTCAATGGCGCATCTCCCTTTCCGCCTCGGTCAGGCAGGCGCGAAAGGTGGAGCGTGCGAATATCGAGTTCATGTACTTCATGATCGGCTGCGCCTGCGCCGGCAGCTCGATGCCGTAAACCCGCAAGCGCCACAAGATCGGCGCGATACTGGCATCCACCAGTGAAAATTCATCGCTCAGGAAGAAGGGCTTGGCCTTGAACACCTCGGCGCTGGCGCAGATGGCTTCGCCCAGCACTTTACGGCTGTGCTCGGCGGTCTTGCTGGCCGGATCGAGTTCTATGTCGTGCGCCAGCGCATACCAGTCGCGCTCGACGCGATACAACGCTACGCGAAACTGCGCGCGGGTCACCGGATCGATGGGCATCAGCGGCGGATGCGGGAAGCGTTCGTCCAGATATTCGATGATGACCCGCGAGTCGTACAAAACCAGATCCCGATCCACCAGCGTGGGCACGCTGTGGTAAGGGTTGAGGTCGATCAAGTCCTCGGGCAGGGCGTTCGGATCGACATTGACCAATTCAATGGCAATGCCTTTCTCGGCCAGAACCAAGCGTGTACGGTGACTCCACGGGTCCGCCGGTGCTGAAAATAGCGTCATCACCGAACGACGTGCCACTAAGTGGACCTCCTACAGGCTCCTGGATTCTCAACGGGCGGCGCCCCGCTCAAGTCAGTGGACGTCCTTCCAATATTCTTTCTTCAGTAAGTACGCGAACACAAAGAACACCAACAAGAACAGCACCACGAAGATGCCCATCGACTCGCGTGTTCCCTTGATGGGTTCGGAGGCATAGTCGAGGAAGTTGACGATGTCCCGAACGTATTGATCATACTCCTCCGGCTTCATGGTACCGGGGATCATTGGCTCAACCCCCGATAAGACCATTTTGGCGTTGCCGTGCGGGTCCTTTTCGTTTTTGTACACCGGCTTCTGCAAACCCTGCCGGTAATACAAGACGTGGGGCATTGCCGTGCCGGCCAGGTATAAATTGTTCACGCCCCAGGGCCGCGTCTTATCTTGGTAAAAGCCGTGCAAATACGAATACAAATAGTTCGTGCCGCGCTCTCTGGCCATCAAGGTCAAGTCCGGCGGCGGCTTGCCGAACCAATCCGTGGAGTCCGACGGCATTCCGGTGTTGATTTCCTCGAAGATCTTGGCGCCGTTGAATATCAGATTCTTGGAGACCTCGGCTTCCGGGATCTTCAGATCCGTCGCTATGCGGCTGTAGCGCAAGTAATGGAGCGAGTGGCAACCCGAGCAATCGTTCATGAAGTTGCGCGCGCCGCGCTGCAAGGACTCGGCGCTCTTGATATCCGTGCCCGCCTCCATGAGCGCGACTTCGCCCTCCTCCGCCAGCGCGGTGCCGGCGCAGAGAAGTCCAATGGTGATTAAAACGCTGGCTTTAAGCATGTCCCGTAACCCTTTCCGGCACCGGCTTCACGCTGTCTATCTTCGTGTACCAGGGCATGAGCAAGAAGAACGCAAAGTAAACGGCGGTGCAGATTCGCGCCAGGATCGGATAGATGCCTGACGGCGGCTTCATTCCGCATACGGCCAGGCAGACAAACGAAACGGAAAAAAGCGCCAGCATTACTTTGTAAATAGGCCCTTTGTAGCGTATCGAGCGCACCGGCGAGCGGTCCAGCCACGGCACGAAGAACAGCACGACGATGGCGGCGCCCATCACGATCACCCCCCACACCTGCGTGCCGAAGGCGGACGGGATGGCGCGCAACATGGCGTAGAACGGCGTGAAATACCACACGGGCGTGATGTCGGGCGGCGTTTGCAGGGGATTCGCCGGCTCGAAATTGGGCGATTCCAAAAACAGACCGAAGAAATTCGGCGCGAAGAAAATCACGCCGGCAAACAACACCAGAAATCCGGCGGTGCCCATCAAATCCTTCACCGTGTAGTACGGGTGGAACGGAATGCCGTCGAGCGGGTGGCCGTCGGCATCCTTGTATTTTTTGATTTCGATGCCGTCAGGGTTGTTCGATCCCACTTCGTGCAGCGCCATGAGATGCGCGATAACCAAGAACACCAGCGCCAGCGGCAGCGCCGCGACATGCAGGGCAAAGAAGCGGTTCAAAGTGGGATCCGCGATGTTGTAGTCGCCGCGAATCCATTCCACCAGGGTGCCGCCGATGACCGGCAGGCTGCTGAACAGGGAGACGATCACCTGAGCGCCCCAGTAACTCATGTTGCCCCAGGGCAGCACATAGCCCATGAAGGCCTCGGCCATCAGCAACACATAGATCAAGCAGCCGAAGATCCAAATGAGCTCGCGCGGCTTGCGATGCGAGCCGTACAGGAGCGCGCGGAACATGTGCAGATAGACGACGATAAAGAACGCCGAAGCGCCGGTGGAATGCATGTAGCGGATCAGCCAGCCCCATTCCACGTCGCGCATGATGTATTCCACCGAGGCGAAGGCCTCGGCGGCGGAGGGCTTGTAGCTCATGGTCAGAAAAATGCCCGTCACGATTTGATTCGCGAGTACGAGCAGGGAGAGCGCCCCAAAGTAGTACCAGAAGTTGAAGTTCTTCGGTGCGTAGTACTCGGAGACCTGCTCTTTCCAAAGTTTGGTCAGCGGGAATCGCTCATCGATCCAGCCAATCAATCCCTTGCCGGTGCCGGCGGATTCGGATGCTGCGGCCATCGCTTACCTCTTGCTTTACGAAACGGGTTTGGGAGCGTCGTCGACGCCGATGACGATGCGCGTGTTCGCAGCAATCGCGTACGGCGGCACGGTCAGATTTTTCGGCGCCGGCATACTTTTGAACACGCGTCCCGACAGATCATATTTCGAACCATGGCAGGGGCAATAAAAGCCTCCGGGCCAGTTCGCGCCCAGGTCGGCGCCCGCAACCTGGAAAGAATCATTCGGTACGAACGCGCCCAAGGGTGAACAGCCCAAATGCGTGCACACGGCAAGACCCACCCAGTATTCGGGATCGCGCGCGCGCGTGGCACCGGCCGCCTTGATGTAGTCCGGCTGCAGGGAATCCTCCGACTTGGGGTCCGCCAGCATGTCGTCGTGACCGCCCAATTGATCGACCGCCGCCTTGGCGCGGCGTACCACGAAAACCGCCTGCCCGCGCCAGACGACTTTCAACATTTGGCCGGCTTCGAGTTTTGATGCATCGACTTCGACGGGAGCACCCAAGGCCCTTGCGCGGGCACTGGGCTTCCACGACGCAATGAAGGGTATCGCCGCGAACGCGACGCCGATCACGCCGGTGCCGACAGTAGCTGCCGTCAGCAAGCGGCGTCGGCTGTGGTCTACGTCTTCACTCATGCGATCGCCCTCGAAAATTGTTGACAAATCTTCACGCAAACCCCTATGGCGGCAGTGTTTCTCAAGGAATAATGGGAGCGCATTATACACAGTTACGCAGGTCACCCTTAAAGCCAGGAGCCTCCTGAGGAGCGATATTAATTGCGGAACACTCGGGTCCTCTTGAGTTTTTTGGTCAGAGCGGTCGTGGTCGGCCTGGCCATCGCATTTCTCGTGGTCTGGTGGAACCCGACGCTGTTGGGCGCGCGCACCGCCGCCTCGCCCGCGCCCCCCGCAACTCCGTCCCTTGCGGCACCCAGCCCCGCAGCCGCCCCGCCGGTGATCATGCAGAGCTTTGCCGATTCCGTGGCGCGCGCGGCGCCGGCTGTGGTCAATATTTACACGGCACGGGTGGTCCGGGAGCGCACGCAAGCCGCGCCCTTGAATCAATTGTTCGGCGACTACTGGCCAAGCTATCGCCAGCGCGTGGAACGCAGCTTAGGCTCGGGTGTGATCGTCGATGCGATGGGCACCATTGTAACGAATCAGCATGTCATCGCCGGCGCCGATTCGATCAGGGTGCAGCTCGCCGATGGACGCATCGCCGATGCCACCATCGTTGGCCAGGATCCCGACACCGATATCGCCATCCTCGGTCTGCAGATCGGCAATCTGCCCGTCATGCCGCTGGGCCGATCCGATACCCTGCGAGTCGGCGACATCGTGCTCGCGATCGGCAATCCCTATGGTGTGGGTCAGACGGTGACGCAGGGCATCGTCAGCGCCACGGGACGCGGACAGCTTGGCCTGGCGACGTTTGAGAATTTTATTCAAACGGACGCGGCCATCAATCTCGGCAATTCCGGGGGCGCACTCATCGATGCGCACGGCGATCTGATCGGCATCAATACCGCTGTACTCAATCGAGCGTATGGCGGACCCGAGGGTATCGGCTTTGCGATCCCCGTCAATCTGGTGCGCGGCGTGATGGAACAAATTCTCATGAACGGCCACGTCGTGCGCGGCTGGCTGGGTTTTGTGCCGCAGGACCTGACCGAAGAGCAGTCCGCGCAGATCGGCACCGCGGGCGGGGGCGTCACTGTGGTGAACATCATGGTCAAGAGTCAGGCGTACGAGGCCGGCGTGCGGCCCGGCGATCTCATCACCGGCTTAGGCGGCGAGCCCGTGCACAACGCGCAAGATCTGGTCGCGCGCGTCTCGTCGCTCAAGCCGGGCGCCGACGTGGAGCTCGAGGGCCGTCACGCGCGGCAAGGCTACAAGATCAAATTGACCGTGTTGGAGCGCCCCACCCGCCCGATCCAACAACGTTAGGCTCCCCTAAGGCGTACGGCGGATTTTCGCCCCCAGCTGCTGCAGTTTCTCCTCGATCGCCGCATAGCCCCGATCGATGTGATAAATGCGCTCGATGTCGGTACGGCCGTCGGCAACGAGCCCTGCCAGCACCAAGCTCGCCGATGCACGCAAATCCGTGGCCATCACGGGCGCCGCCGTCAGGCGCTCGACTCCCTTGATGATGGCGGTGTTGCCTTCCAGGCGGATTTCCGCGCCCATGCGCCGCATTTCCAGCATGTGCATGAACCGGTTCTCGAAAATGGTTTCGATGATGGTGCCGACGCCGTTGGCCACCGTGTTGAGGGCGGCGAACTGCGCCTGCATGTCGGTGGGGAACGCCGGATAGGGTGCCGTTCGAATGTCGATGGCCGTGGGCCGTTTCCCGCGCATGTCCACTTCGATCCACGAATCGCCCACCTCCACGCCGGCGCCGGCCTCCTTGAGCTTGTCGATGACGGCATCCACGTGATCCGGGCGGGTGTTCTTCACGCGAATGTGGCCGCCGGTAATGGCGCCCGCCACGAGATACGTGCCCGTTTCAATTCGATCGGGCAATACTTCGTAGGCCGTGCCGCTCAGGCGCTTGACCCCCTCGATCACGATCTTGTCGGTACCGGCGCCCTTGATCTTGGCGCCCATGCCAATCAAGAAATTCGCCAGATCCACGACCTCGGGCTCGCGCGCGGCGTTTTCGAGAACGGTTTCGCCATCGGCCAGCGTCGCGGCCATCATGAGATTTTCCGTGCCCGTGACCGTGACGGTTTCCAGCACCAAGCGCGCTCCCTTGAGCCTCGCGGCACGCGCTTTGATGTAGCCATTCTCGATGTGGATGTCCGCCCCCATGGCCTGCAGGCCGGCCACGTGGATGTTCACCGGGCGCGCGCCGATCGCACAGCCGCCGGGCAGAGACACATCCGCCGCGCCAAAGCGCGCCAACAAGGGCCCCAAGACCAATATCGACGCGCGCATGGTCTTCACGAGTTGGTAGGGCGCGAAATATTCCTTGATGGTCGAGGCATCGACTTCGATGCGCATTTTTTCGTCGATGGTGACCGAAACGCCCATGCGCCCGAGCAGCTCGATCATGGTGGTGACATCCTGCAGATGCGGCACATTCGAGACGGTTACGGGACCGTCGGCCAGCAGGCAGCCGGCCAGAATCGGCAGCGTCGCATTTTTGGCACCCGAAATGCGGATCTCGCCCTCGAGCGCAATGCCGCCATGTATTTGTAGTTTATCCACCGCCCTGCCTTGCATATTCGTCCGGCGTAAATACTTGCAGCGCGAGGGCGTGAATCTCATTGCCCACCGCTGCGCCCAGTGTGGAGTACACCATTTGATGCCGTTGTATGGGCTTCTTGCCGATGAACGCGGGCGCGATCACCACGGCCTCGAAATGCACATTGTCCTCGCTGGTCACCAGCGCATGGCTGCCGCCCAATCCGGCCTCGATCAGTTGTGCTACCTGTTGTGGATTCATGCCGTCTCCTCAAAATTTACACAAGCTTACCTGTATTATTCGCAGATGAATCCCGACTACACCGACGAGGGCCTCGTCGAGCTCGGCCGCCAGGCGCTGAACGTGGAGATCGAGGGTCTGCGCGCGCAATTGCCCCGTCTCGGGACGGATTTTGCACGTGCCTGCCGGATTTGTCTTAACTGCCGGGGCCGCATCGTGGTGACGGGCATGGGCAAGTCGGGCCACATCGGGGGGAAAATCGCCGCCACCCTTGCCAGTACCGGTACCCCGTCCTTCTTCGTGCATCCCGGCGAGGCCAGCCACGGCGACGTCGGGATGATCACGCGCGACGATGCCGTGCTGGCACTGTCGAATTCCGGCGAAACGGTTGAAATTCTCACCATCTTGCCCGTGATCAAGCGGCTCGGAGTTCCCTTGATCGCATTCACCGGAAATTCGCAATCCGCACTGGCGCGGGTCGCCAACGTCCATTTGGACATCAGCGTGCCGGCCGAGGCCTGCCCGTTGAACCTGGCGCCCACCGCGAGCACCACCGCGGCATTGGCGGTAGGCGATGCGCTGGCCGTCGCGCTGCTGAAGGCGCGCGGCTTCACCGAGGAGGACTTTGCGCGTTCGCACCCGGCCGGCGCCTTGGGACGGCGCCTGCTGTACGTGAAGGACGTGATGCGCACCGGCCCGCAACTACCCATGGTTCGAGTCGACACGACGCTGGCGGAGGGACTGCTGGAAGTGACCTCCAAGGGCCTCGGCATGACCGCCATTGTCGATGACTCGATGCGCGTGCTCGGTGTGTTCACCGACGGCGATCTGCGTCGCGCGCTGGATCGGGCGGCGGATTTGCGCGCCACGCGCATGGATCAAGTCATGACCCTCCACCCTAAGTCGGTCGGACCCACCACGCTCGCCGCGGAGGCCGTGCATTTGATGGAAACGCACCGCATCACCTCGCTCATCGTGCTCGATGAGGGGCGTAAACTGGTCGGCGCGCTCAACGTGCACGACCTGTTGCGCGCGGGCGTATTTTGAAAGCACGCACTGCCACGGCGCTTGCGAAAATCCAACTGCTGATCTTGGACGTTGACGGCGTGCTGACGGATGGCAGGCTGTACTTCGGCGCCAAGGGGGAAGCGCTCAAGGTATTTCATGTTCGCGACGGTCATGGCATCAAACTGCTCCTGTCCGCCGGTGTGCACGTGGCAGCCTTCAGCGGCCGGCGCTCCGCGGCGGCCGCGGCGCGCTTGCGCGAACTGCGCGTGCCCAGCGTGGTCCAAGGCTGCAGCGATAAGTTGCTTGCACTGCATTCGCTGACAAAGCGTTTAAAGGTCAGCCCCTTGAACTGCGCCTGCATCGTGGATGACACGCCCGATCTGCCGTTGATGGCCGCGGTTGGGCTGGCGGCGGCGGTGGCCGATGCCCATCCCGTCGTGCTGTCGGCCGCCCACTGGGTCGCGGGTTCGCCGGGCGGCTTAGGCGCCGTACGCGAGCTGTGCGATGCCATTTTGCGCGCGCGCGCCGGGGGCTCTTAATGTTTTTTCGCGTATTCACCGTGCTCGCTGTTGCTGCATTGGTGATCATTACCTGGATATCGAGCTCGCCCAGCCATCGCCCTTCCGAGCAAGGCGGCGCCAAGCAATCGGACTTGCCCGGCTACTATTTGAAAAACGCCATTCTCACCGATTACGACGCATCGGGCGCGCCCAGCATTCGCGTCGAGGCCGAGCGCATCGACCAAATTGACCACGGCAACGAGGTGGAGCTGTATAACGTGCGCGTGAACTATGACGCTCCCGGCGGCCAGACATGGGTGCTGGTCGGTGACACGGCGCATGTTCAGCCCGGCGGCAAGATCATCGATGTCGCCGGCAACGTTCGGCTGCAAGCCGAGAATCCCGGCACTGCCGGCGCCGCGGTGATTCACACCGACCTCTTGAGCTACAACGTTCCGGAGACCGTTGCCAGCACCAAAAGCGATGTGCGCATCGACTACGGCAAGCACGTCCTGACCGCGCGCGGTCTGAGTGCGAATTTGAAAGAGCGTACGATACGCCTAGAATCAAAGGTCAATGGCCGCTTCCTGCCTTAAGTACCTTGCACTGTGTGCGCTGATGGCGCCGCTGGCAGAGGCGAACGCCGCCACCGCCGCGGCCGCGCGCGACACCCGAACTCAGATCCTGCTCGACGCGCAGTCCACATCGATCGACCTGAAAACCAACAGCGCGGTATTCAGCAGGATTCGAATCTCTCAGGGGACGATGGCCATCACGGCCGATCAGGGTCAAGCGAGCCAGCAGCGATCCGCGGATATGTATTTCGAAAACAATGTTTGGAATTTCCGCGGCAACGTCAAGATCACGATGGACCAAGGCCAGCTGCTTTCGGACGACGCACAGATTACGTTTGTGAACAGCCTGCTGAGCAAGGCGGTCGTCAACGGCAAGCCGGCCTCATTCGAGCAAACGGTGGCGAAGAGCGGAAAACTGGCCAAAGGCAGCGCGGATAGCATCGACTACGACGCCGCCAAGCACGTGGTGCGGTTCTTGAAAGATGCCTACTTGAGCAACGGCGACAACGAAATCCGCGGGCAATCGCTCAAGTACGATGTTCTCGCGCAAAAAGTCATTGCCGAGGAGGCCGAACAGAATTCGCAGCGCGTCCACATCACGATCACGCCGCCGCCGCCCAAAACGGCGCAACCCAAGACCAATCCATGAGCGTTCTGCGGGCGCTGGATCTTGCCAAAAGCTACAAATCTCGGCAGGTGGTGCGGGACTTGTCCCTGGAGGTTGAAAGCGGCGAAGTCGTTGGACTCTTGGGTCCCAATGGCGCCGGTAAGACCACCGCCTTCTACATGATCGTGGGCTTAGCCCGGTGCGAGCATGGCGAGATCTTCCTGGACAACAAGGATATCAGCCGCCTGCCGATGCACCGGCGCGCGCAGTTGGGCCTGGGGTACCTCCCGCAGGAGCCCTCTGTGTTCCGCAAACTGTCGGTGGCCGACAATATCATGGCCATCCTGGAAACCCGCCCGGGACTCGATGACGCCGGCCGCAGCGCCCGCTTGAAGGAACTATTGGGCGAGTTGCACATCGGCCACGTGCGCGACAGCCTGGGGATGAGCCTTTCGGGCGGGGAGCGCCGGCGGGTCGAAATTGCGCGGGCGCTGGCCGCCGATCCCCGATTTATGCTGCTGGATGAACCCTTTGCGGGCGTCGACCCGCTTTCCGTCGCCGATATCCAAAGAATAATCAAGCACTTGTCCGACAAGGGCATCGGCGTGCTGATTACGGATCATAATGTCAGGGAGACCTTGGGTATTTGCGCCAGAGCCTATATCGTCAGTCAGGGCAGCGTACTTGCCTCTGGATCTGCGGATCAGATTCTTGCCAACCCGCAGGTGCGTGAGGTGTACTTGGGCCAGGATTTCAAACTCTAGGAGCCTGACGCTCCATGAGGCTAGGTTCAAAAGAAATATGTTGAAGCCCAGTCTGCAGCTTCGCATCGGTCAACAGTTGACCATGACCCCGCAGCTGCAGCAGGCCATACGGCTGCTGCAGCTGCCGTCGCTCGACTTGCAGGCTCACGTCCGCGAGACCCTCGAAACCAATGTCATGCTCGAGGGGGAAGAAGAGACCGTGGAGGCGCCCGATCCGGCGCGCGAACGGGAAGAATTGCCGGTTCGACTCGATGAAAAATACGCCGAATTGGACGGCATCAGCACGCCGGCGGATCAGCGCGAAACTCCGGAGGTGGAAATCGCGGATGAGGCCTGGGGCGAACAGACCAGCGGGCCCTCCGACCGGAGCTATTCCGGCGATGATGATCGCAGCAGCGACTTCAGCGATCAGCATGGCCAGACCTTGCAGGAACAGCTGATCGAGCAGCTGGAACTGGCGAAGCTGTCTCCGATCGACATGGCGATAGCCCGCGTCATTTCCGATGCACTCACCGATGATGGGTATCTGAAGGACTCCCTCGATGAGGTGCGCTTGAGCTTGCTGCCGGAGATCGACGCCGCGCCGGCCGACGTTGAGCGTGTGCTCGGCATCGTTCAGTCGCTGGAGCCGGCCGGGGTGGGCGCCCGTAATTTGGGCGAGTGTATCGCCCTGCAGCTCAAACAGCTCGATGCCGGGACGCCGGCGCGGGATGTCGCGATCCGGGTCGCGCTCGAACACCTGGACCTCGTGGCCAGCCAGCAGCTCGCCCTGCTGCGCCGGCAATTGCGCTGCAGCGAAGGCGATCTGGAAATGGCGCTGGCGCTGGTGCGCTCCTGTCATCCACGGCCGGGCGCGGCGGTCAATCCGACGCAGGCGCAATATGTGATCCCCGATGTCTTCGTGCGCCGCACCGAACATGGCTGGACGGTGGAAATCAACCAGGCCACCGTGCCGCGCGTGCGGGTGAATCAGAGCTACGCCAACTTGATATCACGCGCGCCTGACCACGCCATGCTGCGCACCCAGCTGCAGGAGGCGCGCTGGCTGATGCGCAGCCTGGAAATTCGCAACGAGACCCTGGTAAAGGTGGCGCGCTGCATCGTGCAGCGCCAGACGAGCTTCTTCGAAATCGGCGAGGAAGCGATGGAGCCGCTGATCTTGAAGGACGTGGCCGAGGCGGTCGAGATGCACGAATCCACCATCTCGCGCGTGACCACCGCCAAGTACATGCACACGCCGCGCGGCGTGTTCGAATTCCGCTATTTCTTTTCGAGCCACGTTGAGGCGGCCGACGGCACCGAGATGTCGTCGATCGCCATTCGCGCCAAGATCAAGAAATTGATCTCTCAAGAGAATCCAGAAAATCCGTTGAGCGACGCCAAGCTCGCGGAAATTCTGTCGCAAGAGGGCATACCGGTGGCCAGACGCACGGTTGCCAAGTACCGCGAGGGCATGCAGATCGCTCCGTCGAACGAACGGAAGCGAGCGGCTGCCCGCGCGTCTTAAAGTGTAAGGAGGAAACATGCAATTGGATCTCAGCGGTCATCATGTGGAAGTCACCCCCGCGCTGCGCGGCTACGTTCTGAAGAAATTCGAGCGAATCTCCAGGCATTTCGTGCAGCTGATCGACGTCCACTGCGTACTGACGGTCGAAAAAATGACCCACAAAGCCGAAGCCACCTTGATGGTGCGTGGAAACAAGATCTACGCCGATGCAACCGAAGAGAACATGTATGCTTCCATCGACGCACTCGCCGACAAGCTCGACCGCTGCGTCAAGAAACACAAGGAAAAAAACTGCGACCACCGCGCCGAGGATGTCCTCAAAACGCGTTAGGGGAGTCTGCCCGAGCCCATGTCGATGAGGCTGATCATCGTGAGCGGGCTGTCGGGGTCCGGCAAGAGCGTGGCTTTGCACATGCTGGAGGACATCGACTTCTATTGCGTGGACAACATCCCCGCCGCGCTGCTCAAGCCCTTCATTTCCCACACGGTCCGCGGCATGGGCGACACCTACCCGCGGACCGCCGTGGGGCTGGATGCGCGCAATCGAGCCAACGAAATCGAAACCATTCCCGCCCTGGTGGCCGAGTTGCGCCGCAGCGGCATCGATTGCGAGGTCCTATACCTGCACGCCGCCGAGGAGGTGCTGCTCAAGCGCTATGCCGAGACGCGCCGCAAGCATCCGCTCGTCAACGGCGATGTCGGCTTGCGCGAAGCCATCGCCTCGGAGCGCAGGCTGCTCGAGCCCATCATCACCGCGGCGGACTGGGTGATCGACACCTCGAATATGGGGGTGCACGCACTGCGCGAGCTGATTCGCGAGCGCATCGACCGGCGCAGCGAAGGCCGGCTGTCCTTGATGTTCGAGTCCTTCGGCTATAAGCACGGCATTCCGGGCGACGCGGACTTCGTATTTGATGTGCGCAGCTTGCCGAATCCGTACTGGGAAGATGCACTGCGCAAATTGACCGGACGCGATGCGGCCGTGATCGACTATCTTGCCGGCTGCGCCAGCGTACGCAGCATGATTGCCGATTTGACCGCATTTCTCGAGAAGCGGGTGAGCGAATTCTCGCAGGCGAATCGCAGCTATTTGACCATTGCCATCGGCTGCACCGGAGGTCAGCATCGTTCGGTGTACATCGCCGAGCAGCTCGCGCAACATTTCCGCAAGGCTCATCCGCAGGTGCTGACGCGCCACGACTCCTTGCAAAAGGCCTAAGTGATATTGACCGGCTCGAGCATTCGTCAGGGAGAGTGAGGAGACTCAAGGCCCTGTTGCCTTCGGGCCTTGAGTCTCCTTACCCTCCCCGACTAACTGCGCGCCGCCCGAAACTGGCGGGCATGCTCCAATTGCAGAAAGTCGCGGATCTCTGCCGCGCGCGTCTTGGCGTCCTGGTAGCCCATCTCGATCATTTCCCGCGTGAAGCCGCGCTCGAACAGCAGGTAGGAGAGCAGCAGCGAATTGGGCGCGTTGTGCGCGCCCAGCGCACGCAACAGCGTCCGCAAGGCGCGCGGCAATTCATCGACATGCCGCCGCGCGACCTCATTCACGTCCCGCGACGGTGTGATCACCAGCGTATCGATCGGCTGCATGCCGGCACTTTCGTTGTAGCGGTTGATGCGCTCGAGACTGGCATTCAGCGTATCCATGAACAACGAGTCCAGCATGAAGCCGAACATTTGGCTGAAGGTGGGCTCGATCGGCGGCCGCCGCTCATGTGCGCCGATGGGCACCGGGTCATTGACGCCGATGATCACCAGGCGCGTGGCGCCGAGCAGAATGGCGGGGCTCAAGGGCGATGTCTGGCGCATGGCGCCGTCGCCGTAGTAGGCATCGTTGAGCAGTACCGGACGGAACAGGAAGGGAATGGCGAGGCTGGCCATCAAATGATCCAGCGTCAATGTGGCCCGCACCCCCTTGCGGTACACGCGGGTCCACGGCTCGGCCGTGGGCTCGGCGGCAAAGAAGGTCACCGAGTCGGCATCGCCGTAGCAGGTCGCGCTGATGCCGATGGCGTGCAGATGCGTCTTGTACAAGCTGCGCGGGATGCCGTCGAAGTGCAAATGCGTGCGCAGGAGCTCCCATAAGGGCGCGTTGTCGAACAATGAATGCGGCGGCTGCACCAGCCAGCCGCCGGTGAGAAACGCCAAAAACCAATGCAGGCCGGACTTCAGCATGCTCGCAGCGTCCGCTTTGAACACATGGTGCACCCTGAAGTCGCGCCAGACCCGTTCGATCGCATAGATCGAACGCCGGAAATGCGCCGCGTCCGAGGCCAGCGCGATCGCGCTTACGGCGCCGGCCGAGGTGCCGGTGATGATTGGAAAGGGGCAAGCCGAACCGCGCCGCAGCAGGTCCGCAATGCCCCGCAGCACCCCTACCTGGTAGGCCGAGCGGGCACCGCCTCCCGTCAACACCAAGCCGAGCTGTCGGGGCTCCGGGATCACGTCAGCGCGTCAATGAGATCGTCGAGTCCGGCGAGCGTCAACGGATACATGCGGCCCTCGAGCATATCGCGCGTCATGTCGATCGACGCGGTCTGACGCCAGCGCGACTGCGGCTGGGGATTGATCCACCCGAACTTCGGATATTGCTTGATCAAGCGCTCCAGCCACACGCTTCCCGGCTCGGGATTCCAATGCTCCACGCTGCCGCCGGCATGCGTGATCTCGTACGGACTCATGGTCGCATCGCCCACGAAGATCAGCTTGTAGTCGGGACCGTAGGTTCGGATGATCTCGGTGGTGCCGACGTGCTCGTTGAAGCGCCGTCGATTGTCCTTCCACAGCGCTTCGTACACGAAGTTGTGAAAATAGTAATGCTCGAGATGCTTGAACTCGCTGCGGGCAGCCGAGAACAATTCCTCGCAGGTCTTGACGTGATCGTCCATCGATCCGCCGATATCCAAGAGCAAGAGCACCTTGATGACGTTCTTGCGCTCAGCCTGCATTTTGATGTCGAGCCAGCCGCCCGAACGCGCCGTGGCATCGATGGTATCGGCGAGCGCCAGCTCGTCGGGTACACCCCGCCGTGCAAATCGGCGCAGGCGGCGCAGCGCGATCTTGATGTTGCGCGTGCCCAATTCGACCTTGTCGTCGAGGTTCGCGAATTCGCGCTTGTCCCAGACCTTGACGGCGCTGCGATTGCGGCCCCCGTCCTGGCCGATGCGCACGCCCTCCGGATTGAAGCCGTGGGCGCCGTAGGGCGAGGTCCCCGCCGTGCCTATCCACTTGTTGCCGCCCTGATGCCGTTCTTTCTGCTCTTCGAGACGTTTCTTGAGCGTCTCCATCAACTTTTCCCAGCCGCCCATGGCCTCGATCTCGGCCTTTTCTTCGTCCGTGAACTCGCGCACCATCAATTTTTCCAGCCAATCGGCCGGCAGCTGCCGCTGCAGCAGCGCGAACACATCCTCAACGCCCTTGAAGTGCGCCGCAAAGGCGCGATCGTAGCGGTCGTAGAACTTCTCGTCCTTGACGAGGCAGGTGCGTGCCAAATAATAGAAACGCTCGGCGCTCAGGTCGCCCAAGCCGGCCTTGAGGGCTTCGAGCAGGGTCAGTAATTCGGTGATCGAGACCGGCACGCCGGTCTTGCGCAGCAGAAAAAAGAACTTAACGAGCATTCCGGCGGTGCAGGAAGACGAGCTGCTCGAACAGGTGCACATCCTGCTCGTTCTTCAGGAGCGCGCCGTACAAGGGCGGGATGAGCTTCTTGGTGTCGTCGCTGCGCAGAACCTCGGGGGAGATGTCCTCGGTCACCAGCAGCTTGATCCAATCGAGCAGCTCGGAGGTGGTCGGCTTTTTCTTGAGGCCCGGCGTTTCGCGGATCTTGAAAAACGTGGTCAGCGCCTCGTGCAGCAGGTCGCGCTTCAAGTCCGGAAAGTGCACATCGACGATCTGCGTCATTGTCGCGGTATCGGGAAAACGGATGTAGTGGAAGAAGCAGCGCCGCAAGAACGCGTCCGGCAACTCCTTTTCGTTGTTGCTGGTGATCACGATGATCGGGCGGTGCTTGGCGCGCACCGTTTCGTGCGTTTCGTAGACGTAGAACTCCATGCGGTCCAGCTCGCGCAGCAGGTCGTTCGGGAATTCGATGTCCGCCTTGTCGATTTCATCGATCAGCAGCACCGGCTGCACGTCGCAGTCGAACGCTTCCCACAAATTACCCTTGAGGATGTAGTTGCGGATGTCCTTGACGCGCTCGTCCCCCAGCTGCGAATCGCGCAGACGCGACACTGCGTCGTATTCGTACAGCCCCTGCTGCGCCTTGGTGGTGGACTTGATGTGCCACTCGAAGAACGGCTTGTCGAGGGCGCGCGCGATTTCGTTCGCCAGCAGCGTTTTTCCCGTCCCGGGCTCGCCCTTGATGAGCAGCGGACGCGATAGAACGACCGCGGCATTGACCGCGGCCATCAGTTCCTCGGTGGCGATGTATCGATCAGTGCCGCGAAATTCATTGGCCATTACAGTTACTTTCGTGTGACGCGCAGGATTTGCATGGAGTTGGTGCCGCCTGAGATGCCGCTGAGTTCGCCTTTGGTGAGGATGATGTGATCATTCTCCAGCACCAGTTTCTGGCCCAGCAGCAGGCGGAAAATCGAAAAATACACCGCCTCGCCCCGATCTTCCACGTCGTAGGCGATTGGATAGACGCCGCGGTACAAGGTCACGCGGCGGCGCGTGCTTTCGTGGCGCGTAAAGGCGTAGATCGGAATATCCGAACGCACCCGCGACATCCACAACGCGGTGGATCCGGATTCGGTCAGCGCGACGATGGCTTTCACGTGCAGATGGTTCGCGGTGTACATGACGGCCGCCGCGATGGCCTCATCCGTGTGCGCAAAGAATCCGCTCTGCCGCTGCCGCGCGCGCACATGTTCCACTTCGTACTTTTCCGCGCCGACGACGATTTGCGCCATGGCTTCCACGACCTTGACCGGATGCCTGCCGGAGGCCGTCTCCGCGGACAGCATGACGGCATCGGTGCCGTCCATGACGGCATTGGCGACATCGGACACCTCGGCGCGCGTGGGAATCGTCGCGGTGATCATGGACTCCATCATCTGCGTGGCCATGATCACGACTTTGTTCTGATGCCGGGCTTCCTGAATGATCAGTTTCTGCAGGCCGGCGAGTTCGGCGTAGCCCATTTCCACGCCCAGATCGCCGCGCGCCACCATCACGCCGTCGCTGGCCTTGACGACCGCGGCCAGATTCTTGATCGCCTCCGCGCGCTCGATTTTCGCAACCAACAGCGCGTGTCCGCCGGCCTGGCGCAGCAATCCGCGCGCCTCATCCATGTCCGCCGCATCGCGCGGAAAAGAGATCCCCAAGTAATCCACTTTCAGGCGGGCCGCCGTGACAATGTCCTCGCGATCCTTGTCGGTCAGCGCCCCGGCGGATAAGCCTCCGCCCTGCCGGTTGATGCCTTTGCTGTTGCCGAGCTCTCCGCCCACCAGCACGCGAGTTTTGATGCGCGGACCGTCGATGGCGACGACCCTTAGGCTGATCTGCCCGTCGTTCAACAGCAGCACGTCGCCGGCGAATACGTCGGTCGGCAATCGCTTGTAGGCAATTCCCACCGACTGTTCGGTGCCGGCGTCGACAGCCAGCGACGCATCCAAGGTAAATTCAGCGCCATCCTTCAGCTCGATTTTTCCGGCGACGAACCGATCGATGCGGATTTTTGGTCCCTGAAGGTCGCCGAGCACGCCCACATAGCGGCCGGCCTGCCGCGCGGCCTCGCGCACCAGCTCCACTCGGCGTGCATGATCGGCGACTGCGCCGTGCGAGAAATTCAAGCGCACCACGTCCACGCCGGCGCGCACCATGTCCGCCAGGACCGCCGGATCGTCGGTCGCCGGACCCAGGGTCGCAACAATTTTTGTGCGCCGCAGACCGGAATTCATGCGGCGCGCTGCTCGAGGATTTCCACCGCCGGAAGCTTCTTGCCTTCGACAAATTCCAGGAAGGCGCCGCCGCCGGTGGATATGTAGGAGATGCTGTCTTCGATGCCGTATTTCTCGATGGCGGCCAAGGTGTCGCCGCCCCCCGCCAGCGAGAAAGCCTTGCTGCGGGCAATGGCGGTGGCCAAGGTGCGCGTGCCCTCGCCGAACTGCGCGAATTCGAACACCCCCACGGGTCCATTCCAGAGAATCGTGCCCGCGGAGCCCACCAGTGCCGCGATTGCTTCGGCCGAATCCGGGCCGATGTCGAGAATCATGTCCTCGGCCGATACCTGGCGCACGTCCTTGACGTCGGCTTCCGCCTTGGCGGAGAACTCCCTGGCCACCACCACATCCGTCGGCATGGGAATGACGATACCGCGCTTTTTCGATTGATCGAGCAGGCGTCTGCAGATATCCAGCATGTTGGGTTCGTACAGCGATTTGCCCACGTTGAAGCCCAAAGCAGCAAGAAACGTGTTGGTGATGCCGCCGCCGACGATGAGCTGATCCACCTTGCTCAGCAGGGATTCGAGCACCGTAAGCTTGGTCGAGACCTTGGAGCCGGCAACGATCGCCAACAGCGGCCGCGCGGGTTTTTCCAGCGCGGTTTCGAGCGCCGACAACTCGCTGACCAGCAGCGGACCGGCGCAGGCGATCGGCGCATATTTCGCGACGCCGTGCGTGCTGGCCTCGGCGCGATGCGCCGTACCGAATGCGTCCATCACATAGATGTCGCACAGCGCCGCCATGCGGCGCGACAGTTCATCCGCATCCTTCTTTTCGCCCTTGTTGAAGCGCACATTCTCGAGCAGCACGACTTCGCCGGGAGCGACGTCGACGCCGTCCAGCCAATCCTTCTTGAAAGCCAC
>Ga0210402_10000840_pt1 | contig 33074 bp, 38 predicted proteins | sample IncBWC7MmetaG_FD_161055 | JGI IMG/M metagenome (GOLD analysis project Ga0210402, IMG submission 161055) | Forest soil microbial communities from Barre Woods Harvard Forest LTER site, Petersham, Massachusetts, United States - Inc-BW-C-7-M | ecosystem: Environmental > Terrestrial > Soil >...
GACGGCGCAGGAACATCCACACTTAGAATCGTAACTCTATGAAACTGCGTCTATGACAGTACCGGCTAGAACGTAGAAAGTGTTTGTATCGGGGGCCTTTTCGGTCTGGAACATTGCGGAGTCATTGGGGAGTCATTGGGATCTACTCACCGGGTGAGGATCATCCTCACCGAGTGAGGACTTCAGTTCGCGAGCCGACGTCGGAGAGCATCGGCCTTCGCCTGCGCGCTCGCGTCGCCGTGCTGCACGCCCCAAGCGGCGAGCGCTTGGCAGAGCGCGGACTCGGCGGTCACGGCGCGCACCTTCACGCGCTCGTTCCCTCCGTGGAGCGTGACGTAGAAGACCGTCAGCCCGTCGTCCGAGAAGCCGTGGCATTCGAGGTGCGCGCAAGGCGGCTTCGGAACGCACGACGCCCACGGGAAGCGCCGCGCGAGCTTCGTGCACTCGTCGCCCGTCAACGTGTACGTGAGCGTCAGCATGGGAGAGACCTTACCGCGAGAAAGACGTCCTCGTCGCTCGGGCTCGTGTAGATCATCGTCGAGTGGATCGACTTGTGGCGCGCGACGCGCTGCACGAGTCGGATGTCCTTGGTCGCGCGGTAGAGGTTCGAGAGCGCGGTGTGACGGAGACAGTGGAAGTGCAGCTTTCTCTCGAAGCGCGCCTCGACTTGCCAGTGACGGAAAATCTGGCGCAGTCGGCGCGGCGTGAGGTGCCCGCCTTGCCGCGAGTGAAAGAGCGCGCCCGCGTCTTCGATCGGGTCGCCCTCGCTCCGTTTCCAGCGCAGGAACTTTTCGAGCTTGTAGCGTAGGGCGTCGGGCAAGATCGTTTCCTGCGAGGCGAAGTCGAGGTTCGAGCGTTTGAAGACGCGGAGCGGGAAGCGGCGGCGGATGTTTCCCTTCTCGTCGCGAACGTCGCCGACGGAGAGCGCCGCGATCTCGTGCTCGCGCAGCCCCGTCCCGAGCGCGACCGAGAAGATGACATGATCGCGGAAGCCGTCTTTGTGCTCGCCCGTCGTCTTGAGGAGCGCGACCTGTTCGTCGTGCGTGAGCGTGTTCGGTGGTTTTCGGATCGAGTCGACGTAGCTCATCGGGGTCCTTTCAGCACGGCAGTTTTCGGACAGCGTTCACGAGTTCATCGGACTCGAAGACGACGCGCGACTTCAGCGTCACTCGGATCGGGTTCGCTCGGCCCTGATTGAGCAGCTTCTCGCCGCGTCTACGGTACGATTTGATCTTCGCTCTTTCGATCCGGCAACCGTCGTGGACGTTGTCGGCGTGTCCGATGGCGCGAATGATGGGTCGAAGCCCGTGTGCGGCAAGCTCTCTGAACCATCTTTCGAGAGCCCGCGTCGACGAGGCGAGGTGTCCGTAGAGCCGATCTTTTAGACTGCGCGCGGTACAGCCGACGTAGCGCACGCGTCGCGTTCTCGGGTCAACGAGTACGTAGATCGTGACGTCGTATGTCATCACTGGCAATGTATCAAAGCGGAAACTGAAGTCAAGCGGCGTGCACGACGAACGCGCTTGGGATAGGCTGCGAAGCGATGGAGCAGACGCAAGCGGTCGCCGACCCGGCGCGGCGCATTCAGACGCTCATCGTCGTGAAGCGGACCGAGGCCGAGTTTCAGGATTGGATTGCGACCGAGCCCGGGTTCTTGACGACCTTCGGGTCCTACGACGAGGAGCCGATTCAGCTCGAACCCTATCAGCTCGCCTTCATGAGCTGCGACGCGCCCTTCCGCAGCGTCGAGAAGTCGCGGCAAGTCGGCTACTCGTGGATGTTCGCGGGCGAGACGCTCGCGCGCTCGCACCTTCGCGATCAGTACACGGGGATCTTCGTCTCGTACAATCTCGCCGACGCGAAGGAGAAGATCGCCTACGTGCAGCAAATGCACGAAGAGCTTCCTCTCGAATTTCAGAAGAAGAAGGTCACCGACTCGAAGCTAGAGATCGCGTTCCAATCGAACGGCGCGCACCGTCGCGTCTCGCGCATCATCTCGAACCCGAGCAAGGCGCCCCGAGGAAAGAAGGGCGACATCTATCTCGACGAGCTGGCGCACTGCTCCAACGACAAGGAAATCTACAAGGGCTCGACTGCGCTGATCATCCGTGCGACTGGCTCTCAGCTCACCGTGTGCTCGTCGCCGCTCGGCCGCCGCGGCGTGTTCTGGGAGATCGCGCGCCAAGAGATCAAGCCCTATCCCGGCTACTGGCGGCAAGCGGTGCCGTGGTGGCTCTGCTCGATCATGTGCAAGGACATCGTCCTCGCCTCGCGCGAAGCGCCGAAGATGCAGACGGCCGATCGTGTCGCGCGCTTCGGCACGAAGAAGATCAAAGACCAGTTCGAGGCGCTGCTCATCGAGGACTTTCAGGAAGAGTTCGAGTGCGTCTACTCCGACGAGACGCTGACCTTCTTCCCCTACGAGCTGATCATCCCGTGCACCGATCCCGATGCCGAGCTTTGCGAAGACTTCGCCGACGTGAGGAAGAAGGCGAAGGGTCGGCTCGTGGCCGCCTACGACGTCGGCCGCAAGCGAGACCGATCCGAGCTGACGATCTGGGACGATCGCGACTACGAGATCGAGATGATGCTCGCGCGCACTTACGAGCGCACTCCGTTCGCCGATCAGAAGAACGACCTCATCGCCATGATGACGATCCTCCCGATCGCGCGGCTCTCGATCGACAACACCGGGATCGGAATGAATTTGGCCGAGGACGTCGAGGCCGAGTTCCCCGCCGCGGTCGTGCGCGAGGACTTCACGTCGGCGGTCAAAGAGGTGTGGTGCACCGACTTCAAGATCGGCTTGCAGAAGAAGCGGATCAAGATGCCGCGCGAGCGCGACCTCATCGCGCAGATCCATTCGATCAAGAAGAACGTCACGCCGGGCGGCCGAGTGACCTTCGACGCCGAGCGCGACGCGAAGGGGCACGCGGATAAGTTCTGGTCCTGCGCGATGGCGTGCCGTAAAGAGAGGGGCGAGCTGCAAGTCGAGAGCAGTGTTCGCGCGCGCGTGTTCGGATGAGTGCTAACGCCCCCAAGCTCGCCGCGGCTCGGCAGTCGGAGCCCGAGACCGAAGAGGTCATCGATCGCAAGCGGGCCGAGGGGCTCGCGCGCGTGGGTCGGCTCATCGCGCGGTTGCAGTCGAGCGGCTACTACGGCAAGGTGACCGTCTCGATGCAGAACGGCAAGGTCGTCGAGGTGCGGACTGAACAAGTGCTCGGGCTCGCCGATTTCTAGGATAGGATGGGCGCGATGGGACCGCAGACTTGGACCGTGAAGCTCTTCGAGGCGCGCACGTCCGTCGAGTTCTCGAAGACGAAGAAGGCGGCCGATCCGATCGAGACCTTCGGCGTGTCGGCGGCCGGGTCCGATGCAGCGAAAGCCGCGGCGCGGTCGTGGCTCAAGTCACGCGGTCACACGGTGCGGACGATCGGCGTGTCGGCGTCGAAGGACGATAAGCGAACCCTGATCGTCTACGTGAAAGCCGGCTCGGGTTCGGAGTCGCGCGCGTTCCTGGCCGCGCAGGCGGCGAAGAGAGTACCCCACGGACTGCCCCCGAAGAGGACCGCATGAAACGACAGTCGCAGCAAATCGCGCCGCTCCCGAACATCGCCTACAACGCGGGCGGCGGGACGATCAACGCGCCCGCGGCGGGCTCGACGAGCACACCTCTCGACGTCAGCCCCGGGCGTGACGGGTTCTCGTTGCAGGTCGAGGCGCCCGGCGCGTCTTCGACGTTCGCCGTCGACGGCTCGCTCGACGAGGGCAAGACGTGGGTGGATCTCTCGTCGTCGATGACGAATCTCGGCGCGGCCGACGCGGTCATCACGCCACCCATCGCCGCGGCGGGCATCTACCAGTTCCCGCACAACTTCCCCGGTATGGCGCGAGTGCGATGCCTCGTCGTCACGGGCAGTACGCCGGGCAGCGCGTATCTGAGCTTCCAAGACTCGCGAGTCTCTCAGTAAAGGCCGCACGTGGCGGCTCGCACCTCGCTCCCGAACGCGCGCGAAGTCTCCAAGGGCTTCGACGCGATGGTCGCCGACGTCCACGCGCGCGTGATCGAAGCTCGCACGCTCACGACGGCGGACGCGATCATGCACGGCGCGACGGGGCCGATGGTCGTCGCGAAGGCGGGCGGCATCGGCGAGCCCGACGAGAGCACGGGAACGAACCAAGTCACCCGCGACGACTACGCGACCGCGTTCACGAACCTCGGCGCGATCGACCCGGTCTACGACCCCGAGATGCTCGCGCTGCTCTTCGAGCATTCGAACAGCCTTCGGCAGAACGTCGACTCTTACGCGGTGAACATCGAAGGCTTCGGTCATCGCTTCGACCCGCTCTTCGACCTCTCGGCCAAGAACATCGATCAGCGACTCGGCGACGCAATCTTCACCGATCGTCAGCGCGCGCTCGACGAGGCGGCCGAGCCGACGGACGCGAAGTACCCGACGCCCGAAGAGATCGCCGAGAAGAAGAAGGAGATCGAACGCATCATGCGGATGGAGAAAATCCGCCTGACGCACTTCTTCGAGTATTGCTCGCCCGACACGAGCTTCGTCACCCTGCGCAAAAAGACGCGTCAGGATCTCGAAGTGATGGGGAACGCCTATTGGGAGATCCTCCGCAACCGCGGCGGGCAGATCGTTCAGTTCGTCTACATGGCGGGCTTCACGATGCGACTGCTCCCGCTCGACATGGATCCCGTCGTCGTCTCGCACAAGATCCGCGTGAGCGATCTTTCCTTCGACGAGGTCACCTATTCGACGCGGCTTCGCCGCTACGTGCAGGTCGTCGAGGGGCGCGCGGTCTTCTTCAAAGAGCTGGGCGATCCGCGCATCATCTCGTCGCAGAGCGGCGCCGTGTTCAACGATCTTGATCAGCTCGCGCGCATCGAGCCGAATGTGCGGCCCGCGAACGAGCTTCTGCACTTTCGGATTCACTCGCCTCGCTCGCCCTACGGCGTGCCGCGATGGATCGGCAACCTTCTCGCGGTCATCGGCTCGCGCCAAGCCGAAGAGGTGAACTTCAACTACTTCGAGAACAAGAGCGTCCCGCCGCTCGCGATCCTCGTCTCGGGCGGGCGCATGTCGCAGTCGTCCGTCGACCGCGTGACCGACTACATCGAGGCGAACCTCAAGGGGAAGCGCAACTTCCACAAGATCCTAGTTCTCGAAGCCGAGGCGGCGACGGGCGGCAAGGCGAGCGACGCGAACACCGCGAAGATGAAGATCGCGATCCAACCGCTCACCGGGGCGCAGCACACCGACGCGCTCTTTCAGAATTACGACGAGCGGAACATCGACAAGGTCGGGCAGAGCTTCCGACTCCCGCGCATGCTCCGCGGCGACATCCGAGACTTCAACCGCTCGACGGCGGACGCCGCGCTCGTGTTCGCCGAGATGCAGGTCTTCGAGCCCGAGCGTCAAGAGTTCGACTTCATCCTGAACCGCAAGATCCTCTCAATGATCGGCGTCCGATTCTGGCGGCTCGTCTCGCTCGCGCCCGTGATGCGCGACCCGGTCGCCATGGCGGCGATCCTGAAAGACCTCGCGAACGCGGGCGTGCTCATGCCCGAGGAGTCGCGCGAGCTGGCGGGCGACGTCTTCAATCGCGAGTTCAAGCATCTCGGCGCGGACTGGACGAAGCAACCGATCGCGCTCAGCGTGGCGGGCGTGCCCGTGCAGCGCGAAGGCGTGACGCCCGAGCCTACGGGACCGAGAGAGCCGACCGACGAGCAAGGATGGGGCGAAGACGAGATCGCGCCCGATCTGCACGAGGGGCAAGGCATCGAAGCGCGACTTCGTAAGAGCTTCAAGGGCGCGCGTCTGCGCGAGGTGCGAAAGCTCCTCGCGATGCGAAAGGCGCTCAAGCTCGTCGCGCACGACGAGTGGATCGCTCGGCTCACGGCGGAAGCCAAGAGCGACGCTGCCGCGGAGTAAGCCCGTGCGCGTCAAGCGCTGCTACATGAAGTGCGCGCTCCGTCTCGCCGCGTGCGAGGTGAAGCGGATCCCGGTGAAGAACCTGCTCATCTTGAGCGGCTACTACGTCGGATGTCCCGCGTGCGGACGATCGATGACGGTCTCGACGACGCGCGCGCCCATCGTTGAAGAGGGGCTCGACCCGGGCGAGACGCCGCTCTTGTCGCTCGGCCCCGTTCCGTGCGAATCGTGCGGAGTCGTGTTCAAGATCCTCCGAGACGAGGTGTCCCTTGTTTGAGCTGTACGACGAGGGCGTCGTCGCGATCGACTACATCTTGAAGGACGCGCTTCACTACGAGGTCAGGAAGGCGCTCGACCCGCTGAACGCGCACCACTTCGAGATCCTGACGAAGTCGATCGCGCAGTCACTCAAGGGCCACGTGATCCCCGTCGAGGACGGCGCGCTCAAGAAGGCGATGAACGTGCTCGATGCGAAGTGGACCGAGATGACGCCCGCGGCGCGCGGCAAGCTGCTCGGCGTCGCGTCGAGCTACCTCGGCGCTCCGGTCGCGCACGCGGTCATGCCGAAGATCGAACAGACGCTCAAGTTCGCCGGGAAGGATCTCGTCGAGGACACGAAGAAGAGTTCGATCCACACCTACGATCTCAAGATTTCGCCGAGCCTGACCGCGCACGACGATCTCACGTTGTCGAGCCTGATCACCTCGAACGGCAACTACATCCGAGATCAGTACGGCAAGCGCTCCGAAGCGTTCAGCTTGAAGGCGAAGGGCGTCGTCGCGAACGGGATCTCGAAGGGGCTCGGTTCGTCCGACATCACCGAGGATCTCGTCAAAGAGCTGGGCGACGCGCAGCGCGGGCGCGGCTATTGGGACATGATCGCGATGGTGTTCGCGAACCGCGCGCGGACGACGACGCAACTGCTCTCGTATCATGAGGCGGGGATCACCTCGTACCTATGGGAGAGCGTGCTCGACGAGGCGACGAGCGATCAGTGTCGCTTCATGCACGGCCGTCGGTTCAGCATGAAGAAGGCGGTCGCCTCGATCGACAAGGTCGACGCGCTCAAGAACCCGGAAGAGATCGAACAGATTCAACCGTTCCTCTCGGTCGGCAACCATCCTGACGGCGGTAAGGGCATCTACTACGACCGCGGCAACGGCGGCGGGCGCGCGTTCGTGACGCAGATCACGAGCAGCGCCGTCGGCTTCAAAGACGACACCGGAAGCTACTCGCACATGGGGACGGACGAGTCGCTCGAAGATCAAGGGCTGCACATGCCGCCGATCCACGGACGGTGCCGTTCGACGGTCATCCCGACCGAGAGCGCGACGTCGCCGGGCGGCGCTCCCCCCGAGCCCGTCGAGGAGCCCGCGGCGCCCCCGCCCCCGCCGAAACTCTCGGGCGGTGCGAAGAAAGCGGCAGCTCTCGCGCAGCTCGCCGACGTGAATCAAGGCGGCGAGGTCGACTCGTCGAAGTTCTTCGCGAATCACTCCGACGAGATCGACTACCTCGATCACCCGATCTTCTCGGTCAATAGCAAGGCGAATTGGGAAGCGAACAAGGTCTCGAAGAAGCCGAACATCGACGACCTCACCTCGACGACGCCGAGCTTCGACGCCGACAAGGTCGAGACGTACATCAAAAAGCCGACCGCGCTCGACAAGGCGAAGAAGCCGCAGGTCGTCAAATTCAAGGGGCAGTTCTTGATCCTGTCCGGGCACGAGCAGATCGCCGCGCAAAAGCTGATGGGGCAGAAGAAGGCTTACGTCGACTTCGTCGACCTCGACAAGCCGACGAAGTCGGGGCTCGTCGTCTCGCCCGTGGAGCCCGAGCCCCCCGAGACTTCGCTCGCGCACGTCATCACGCCCGTCGAGCCCGAGCCCCCCGCTCCTCCCCCGCCGCTCGCGCCCGCGCTCGTGCACACGAACCCGAGGGCAGCGGACCCCGAGTACCTGCGCGCCGAGGGCGTGAACATCTTGGGAGAGAAGACCGGCGACGCACGCGGCTCGAACAAGGGCGGCTTCTACACCGGCAAGGACGGCGTCGCGCGCTACGTGAAGTTCTACGAGGACCACTCGCAGGCGTGGAGCGAGCATCTCGCGAACTCGATCTATGCCGACCTCGGCCACGCGGCGCCCGAGTCGACGGTGTTCGAGCACGACGGAAAGATCGGCTACGCGTCCGAGATCGTCGCGGGCAAGACGTTGAAGGAAGCGATGAAGGGGACCGCTGCCGAAACGGTGAAGTACGCGAAAAAGATCATGAGCGGGTTCGCCGCGGACGTCCTCGTCGGAAATTGGGACGTCGTCGGGCTCGACTACGACAACGTCATGGTGACGAACGCGGGGCAAGTGCTGCGCATCGACAACGGCGGATCGTTCCTCATGCGCGCGAAGGCGGGACGAAAGCCCCCGGGCGTGCTGAACGACATCACCGAGTGGGACAAGTTCATCGACGCCGGGGTGAACCCTTCCTACTCGACGGTCGCCGGGTTCGCGGGCGTGCACGCCGCGGGCGAGTTCACCGACGAGATGAAGAAGCAAGTCATCGCCGAGATCGGGAAGATCATGGCGCTGCGCGACGCGCACGGCGGGTGGAAAGGCTACGTCGAGAACGTGGCTCCCGGGATCCCGTGGGCCGACAAGAACCTGATCGTCACCATGCTCGAATCGCGAACGAACCGACTTGAGATCAAGGCCGAGGAGTTGAAGCGGCCCGCGCCGGCCGATCGCGAGCAACCGATCATCGGTCATCTTCCCGTCAAGAAACTTCCGCCCGGTCGGATGCCGATGCCGCTCCCCGAAGGGCACACGGACAGTTACAAATGGGACGAGATCGCGCGCTCGCGTTTTCGCGGTGCCCCCGGTCAGGACGGCGTCACGGTGTTCACCGGGAACACCTACGGGATGATCCGAGCCCACGAGCAAGGGCACGAGAAGTTCGAGGGGTCGTCGATCACTAGCTCAGCGAAGAAGGCGGCGAGCGACATCGAGAAATTCTTCAAGGCTGCGAAGCCGTCGCCGGGCACCACGGTCTACCGCGGGATCCATAACAAGAAGCTCTACGAGAACGGCCGCGAGATCGAGACGCTCTCGAACGAGAAGATGCAGGCGCTCCTCGATCGAGAGTTCGTCGAGATGTCGGCGACGTCGTCGACGTCGTGGTCGCCGTCGACCGCGTTCAGCTTCGGGAACATCGACGAGTCGTCGGGCGGCTACGATAGCAAGATGAACCGCGTCCTCTTCGTCATGAAGCAAAAGTCGGGCGTGTGCGTGAAGCCGATCTCGCGGTCGGACAGCGAGAATGAGTTCCTTCTCAAGCAGGGGACGACGTTCAAGATCACCGATCGCTATCGGATCCCGAATCAGAAAAACGTGCTCGTGATCGAGTGCGAGGAAGTGCCCAAGAAACAGCCCGAGCCGAAGACGTGGAAGCGGTATGACGCCACTGGCACACGAGGCGAAGAAGGGTTACAATAGAGACATGACCACTAGGAGCGACGAGACGGCCGACGGCTACAAGCTCCCGAGGTACGGCAAGCTTCGCGGGAAGCGTGTGCTCCTCAAGGACGCGCCTGACCGGCTCTCGGCGAGCGATCTCGGCGAGGTGACGGCGATGGTCGACGGGAAGAGGATCCGACCTTGGCGTTTCTCGTCTGACGGCTCCGAGGTCAAGGTTCTCGACGACCGGGTCCTGATCTGAAAGTAAAGCGGTAGCTCGGGCTGTTCAATCGCCCGGGAGCGGGATAGGCTCCCCTGCATGGCGTCGGTCGTCACGTCCACACCGGGCACGTTCGCGAAGCTCGTCGAAGAGGGACAGGTCGGTCGCGTCACGCTCGCGATCGAGGACGCGATCTCGAAGTCGTTCGAGACCCACCCGATGCGTCAGGGCGTCACGGGGATCACGTCCTCCGAGGTGAAGCGCCGGTTCGATCTATGCGCCTCGGTCTTCGTCGCGCTCCGCGGGGACATGAAGTGGAGCGTCGCGCGCGCGTGCGACCATCTCGCGCTCTACTTGAAGGACGAGCTTGACGGCGTCGACTGGAAACCGAACGTCCGCAAGTGTTGGATGCCGGGGGACTGAGCGATGGCCGAATGGTCGACCGCCTACGTGAACAACCTCCCCGACTCGTCGTTTCTCTTCATCGAGGGCGGCGGCGAGAAGGACGAAGAGGGCAAGACGAAGCCGCGCTCGCTTCGGCATCTCCCGTGGAAGGACGCCGACGGTAAGGTCGACGACGCGCACGCGCACAACGCGCTTTCGAGAATCCCGCAGACGGACGGGCTCTCGGCTGATAGAAAGTCATCGCTACAGGACAAGGTTCGTCGAGCCCTCGGCATCGACACGGAGAAAGACATGAGCACGATCAAGGACACGCTGGCGAAGATCGAGACGCTTCTCGGTGCGACCGTGGGGCTGACGAAGTCGGTCGAGTTCACGCCGGCCGAGTTCGTCGTGTACGCGCACGAGCAGATCGCGAAGGCCGCGACCGAGAAGGGCGAGCAGTCGACCAAGCGACTGAAGGCGCTCTACAACGCGGTCGTCGTGTTCAAGGACAACTACGTCGACGGCGAGAGCGAGAGCGTGAAGGTTCCGATCACGTGGCCCGACACGACCGCGATGGACGAGAAGTCGAATCAGCTCACCGATCCCGCGAAGTCGGTCACGCAACCGAAACAGACCGCGTTCGCGACTGGTTTCGTCGCGAAGGTCGACGCGCTCAAGAGTGCGATCGAAGAGCTGAAGGCGGCGGCGGTCGACGAGCCCGAGGACGAAGAGACCAAGGCCAAGAAGGCGGCCGAGGAAGAGGAAGACAAGAAGGCGCAGAAGGCGCTCGAAGACGCGGGGCTGACCGAGGCGGCGAAGCGCCTCTTCGCGAAGGCGAAGGGAAAGAAGGAGTGGGGCAGCGACGCCGCGGGGGCGAGTGCTCCCGAAGCCGCGGGTCCCGCCGCGCCGAAACCGCCGAAGAAGCCGACGCCCCCGGGCGAGTCGCCCGAGGCGACCGATACGAAGGCGAAGAAGGGCGACGAGGTCGTCACGAAGGGCATCGACGTCGCGCCGGACGGCACCGTGTGGCCGGGCGACTTGAACACGCCCGAGTTCGTGAAGGACGGCACGGTCCCCACGGCGAAATCGTTGGAGTGGGGTAGCGACACGCCGGCCGGCAAGTGATCGGGGGTCTTCATGAAGGCCGACGACACGGCGACCCCGCGACGCCGCGGCGAGTCGGATCCTGAAGAGAGGATCGTCTCGCGCGAGAAGGACGAAGTCGGCGTCGAGAAAGTTCAGCCCGTCGGGATCTTCGGATACTCGGCGGGCAAGAGCTTGATCGCGAAGCGACTGGTCAAGCTCTTTCCCGCGCACGACACCTACGTCGAGCCGTTCGCGGGCTCGGCGGCGCTCTTCTTCGCGAAGACCGAGGCGCCCGTCGAGGTGCTGAACGATCAAGATGCCGACGTGATGTTCGCCTACAAGGCGATCCAGAAACTCTCGAAGGACGAGCTAGCGAAGTTCGCGTCGAAGGATTGGGGCGGCTCGCCCGAGCTGTTCAAGAAGCTCCAAGGAAGCGCACCGACCGACAAGCTCGATCGGCTGCACAAGTTCCTCTACGTGATGCACTTCACGTTCGGGAAGAGGAAGAACGGGCTCTTTCGATCCGACGGCGTCGGACGCGTGTGCAAGGCGCCTGCGCGCGTCGCGAACCTGCAAGCTCGTCTGAAGCACGCGAAGATTTTGTGCGGCGACTACGAGAAGGCGATCAAGGGCTACGACAGCAAGAGCGCCTTCCACTTCCTCGATCCTCCCTACGCGGGCTCGCATGCGTGGGGCGAGATCGGCGAGAAGGGATTCGACGAGGCGCGCTTCCGTAAGGTGCTCGAAGGGATCAAGGGACGGTTCCTTCTCACCTACGGCACGACGGGCAAGCTCGACACGTCGGGGTTCGAGGTCAAGAGGATGCGCCAAGTTCGCAACGTGCGCCGCGGGCTCGGCGACACGAACGGCAAGGCGAACCTGACGCACTTGATCGTCTCGAACTTCAAGGTCGCCGCGAAGTCGCTCGGCTCGGACGTCGAGCTGGACGACGTGATGCAGATCGTCGACGTCGGCCCCGAGGGCGAGCACGTGATGATGACGGGATCGCAGACGACCGTGAGTGTCCCCGAGCAGCTCGCGCCTGCGCGCAAGTGGGAGCACGAGAACGACTTGCTCGCGTATCCCGCCGAGGTCGGCGCCGTGAAGAGCGACATCCGGCTTCGCTTCCTCGACAAGCGCGTCGAGATGGACTTCGTCGTCCCGATGAACGACACCACGATCGGGTGGACGCTCGACGTGCAGCGCGCCGAGTTGAACCAACCGCCCGAGCTGGTCATCAAGAATTTCTCGTTCGAGGGGTCGCGGTTCTTTTGGCCGCTGACGAAGGGCGTGATCGCCTTCGAGACGCCGAGCGAATCGATCGCGACCGACGTTGCGAAGTTCGACGAGCCGCTCGTCGAGTTCGGACTTCAGACCGAGACGAGCCACGAGTATTTCATCTCGAAGAGCGGCGAGTGCGCGGGACAGCTCACGCTCGGGCGCGACGCGGATCGGTTTCCTCCGCTCTTCGATACGCACCCTTGGCTCGCGACGTACATCGACACAAAATTCATCCCGAACGCCGTCCTCAAGGGCGCGCCGATGCCACCTGACGGCGTGAGCGCGCTTCCTCTCGTTCTCGAAAAAGCGATCCCGGTCGAGTTCCGATATTGGGAGAGGAAGGGCGACGAGGCGCGCGAGTGCCGCGATGCGCTCATCGCGTCCGGGTTCTTCGAGTCAACGATGATGGCCCCGGTCGACGGCGAGCTTGCCCCGGTCGTCGAGAGCTTCAAGCTGTTCGAGCCCGTCGAGACTGCCGAGCCCGTGAGTGAGTGGCCGCTCTACAAGGCCGCGTCGCTCCTCCGCGACGGCGAGTCGCTCGTCGAGGTGTTCTCGCCCGGCCCCGATGCGATCGCGAAAGCGGCGGGCTCGGGCCGAGTCGTCTACATCGACGCGGGCGACGTGAACGACGGCGCGCTCGGTGTGCTCGCGAAGTCTCTCGGCACGTCGGCCGACGAGTACATCGTTACGTCCGTCGCGAGCAGCGAGGCGCACGCCGCGCTCGCGAAGCTCGGCCGCGTGTTCCAATTTCGTCCGGGCGAAGGAGTCGGCGCCGATGCCGTCAAACGTCTTTTCGTCGCAAGTTTCGGTGTTCGCGGGGACGATATTCTCTGGCTCGACAAGGGGGACGTCCCGAGTCCGACCTACCCTAACGATCCGCGTAAGCCGAAGCTTCGCGAATACACGACCCCGAGCGATGACTCTCCCGACCTTGGAAAAGCTGACGGGAAACATCCTGGCGCACCGGCAGACGATGACACCGTCCGAAGTGTCGTGCATCTCGCGGACACGATCGGCGACAATCTTGCGCACGCGCGCGCGCACGTGGAGTCCGTCGTCACGTGCAAGGATCTAGACGCGGCACATTGGAACGGCTCGCACGCGGCGAAACATCTCGGCGAAGCGGCCGATCACGCGAAGCGGCTCGGCGAGCATATCAACAAACACCCCGAGATGGCCGCGGAGTGGCGGCGGCTCGGCTCGCTCGATCCGTATCCGCTCCCGTCGACGGCGAAGTTCGCGCTCGCCTCGAAGGCGGCGAAAGAGAAGACGCCGCGCGGCATGCTCGAAGGCTTCGGCCCGCCGAACGAGTGGAGCGGCTACATCGGCATGGCTCTCGGTCCCGAGCGACGCAAGACGCTCCGCGAGACGTGGGACGCGCTCACGGCCGAAGAGAAGGCGAAGGTGCAAGCCGCGTTTCAGGCGAGCTTCGAGAAAGCCGAGTTCAACAACCCCGACCCGGGCGGCCCCGGCGATCGCAAGCAACCGCGCGAGCTGGACAAGGGCACGGGCGACGCGACGTTTCAGACGGGCGAAGCGGGACGGTTGCAGCCCGCGGTTCAATTCGATGTCGCCGGCAACCCGAAGGTGCGCGAGCGCGACCACGAGCGCTCACTGAAGATCGTCAAGGCTGACGACTCGGAAGAACACTACGTGCTCGGCATCGTGCTCGAACCCGACGTCGTCGACGCTCAGAAGGACATCTACTCGTCGACCGAGGTTCGCGACGCGTGCCACAAGTACATGAGCGAGTTTCAGAACAGCGGACTCATGCACAAGGAGATCGTGAACGGGAAGGTCGTGCTCCTAGAGTGCTATCTCGCACCGTGCGATTTCAGCGTCGGCGATCAGCACGTGAAAAAGGGGACGTGGATGCAAGCGGTCCGCGTGAAGGACGCGAAGCTTTGGGACGACGTGAAGAAGGGCGCGCTCACCGGCTTCTCGATCGGCGGCAGCGCGAACCGTCAGCCCGACCCGAAGGCGAACCGGAAGTATCTCGCGCGTAAAGAGAGCGCCGAGAAGAAGATCGCGTTCCAAGGGATCCCGATCCACGTCGACCGCCCGAAGGGCAGTGTTCAGATGGGCGTTGACGCGAAGGGCAACGAGTGGAAGCGCGAGTACAAAACCGACTACGGGTTCATCCCTCGCACGAAGGGCGGCGACGGTGAGGGGCTCGACGTCTTCGTCGGCCCGAACAACAATTCGCCGTTCGCCTATTGGGTGACGCAGCACAACGACGAGGGCGAGTTCGACGAGTACAAGCTGTTCCTCGGCTACGATTCGCAGGCGGAAGCGAAGAAGGCTTACGAGGATCACATTCCGAAGAAATACTTCGGCGGCATGCGCGAGGGGACGATCCATCAGATCAAAGCGCTCTTGAACCAAGAGCCGAAAGAGCCGCTCTCGAAGGCCGTCCGGCTCATGCTCGACGCCGGCTGAAATTCGAGGATTGACACGGCGCGTCCGCGCCTGTCAGAATTGCGCACGTAGGCCGACCTTCGGGTCGCCGGGTTGCTGAGAGTTCTCATGCCCGGGACGGAAACGCAGCACGCGTTTCGGTTCCGGGCATTTTGCATTTGAGGTCGCGAAACATGGCCGACGCAGCGGAAGGCGTTCATCGACTGAAAGACATCCTCGTCGAAGAGGTGTCTCTCGTCGATCGCGCCGCGAACAAGCGTCGGTTCCTAGTCGTCAAGCGTGAGGGTGGCGAGATGAGCGAGCTGCGTTCCAACGGTCGGGGCGGATTCACTCGGGTCATGAAGGCCGACGACACCGACGACGAAGAGACCAAGGCGCGCAAGGCGGCCGAGGAAGCCGAAAAGGCGAAGGGTAAGCCCTTCCCCGGCGCAGCGAAGCCGTTCGGCAAGCCCGGCGAGGGCGAGCCTCCGAAGAAGGACGACGAGGACGATGAGGAGACGAAGGCGAAGAAGGCGGCCGAGAAGGAAGAGGACGAGAAGGCTTTGAAGGTTCTCGAAGCCGCGGGCCTCACCGAAGCCGCGAAGCGTCTCGGCAAGGCCGACCCGCAAGGGATGAAGCTCGCGAAGGAAGTGTCGAGTCTCGCCGACGCGCTCACGAAGGTCGCCGAGGATCTCAAGGGCGAGGAAGAGGACGAGCCGTCCGACGTCCACATGAAGAAGATCCTCGCGGCCCACAAGAAGATGGGCGCCATGTGCGACAAGTACATGCGCAAGGTCGGCAAGGCGGCGATCGAAAAGGTCGGCGCGAAGATGGCCGGCGCTCGGCTGAACGCGTTCAAGGAAGCGCTCGGCAACCTTCAGTCGATCCTCTCCGAGCTGATGGAGACGCCGGGGAGCGTGAAAGAGCACGCGGCCGACCCGGGCGATCCGACCATGCCCGCGAAGGGCTTCAAGGCTTCCAACCCGAGCGACGCGCCGACGAATGCGATGGGCGAGGCCGCGGTCAAGGCCATGCTCGAAAAGGTCATGAGCGACGTCGTCGAGCCGCTCGTCGAGGCGAACAAGAACCTCGTCGCTCGTCTCTCGAAGGTCGAGAAGGGCGTCGTCCCGAGCAACTCGATCCCGGTCGAGAAGCGCGGCGGCGGTCCACGCGGCGGTGCGGGGATCGCGTGGCCGATGGACATGAACGAGCCCGTGAAGGGCGACGTGAAAAAGAGCGAGAGCTTCTTCGACGTCGACTGATCGGCGAGCGACGAAGACACGAGATCCGAAACCGAGTCAGACGCGAGAGAACAGGGAGAGAGAACGATGGGAACGGTTGCCGCTGGAATCCTCGACAACAACACGATTCTTCAGAAGGCGGATCTCGCGCTCTCGGACATCACGACCGACGGCGGACTTTTGCAGCCTGCGCAGGCGCAGAAGTTCATGCGGATCCTCATCAAAGAGGCCGTCGTGATGAAGCTCGCCACGGTCGTCCCGATGCGCAGCCCGAAGCAGCTCATCGAGAAGATCCAGTTCGGCGAGCGCATCTTGCACGCCGGCACCGAGGCGACCGCGCTCGCCGTCGGGGACCGTTCGAAGCCCGACACCGAAGAGGTCGAGCTGAACGCTCAGCTCTTCAAGGCCGAGGTGCGGTTGAACAACGAGGTGCTCGAAGACTCGATCGAGCGCGGCCAGCTTCGTCAGACGATCATGCAGCTCATGGCCGAGCGCATCGCGACGGATATGGACGAGTGCATCGTCCAGTCGAACACCACGTCGACCGATCCGTTCCTCTCACGTCTGTCCGCGGGCGGGCTCTTTCAACAGAGCGTCTCGCAGGTCGTCGATCAGGCGACGACGTTCACGACGAAGCAGACGTTCCACACCATGATCAAGGCGATGCCTTCTCAGTTCCAGCGGAACAAGAAGGATCTTCGCTTCCTCACGTCGATCCAAAGCGAGCTGGACTACCGTGACTCGCTCGGTGAGCGCGCCACGATCGGCGGCGACAAGTGGACGACCGAGGACGTGCCCGTGCAGTACGGCGGGATCCCGCTCGTCGGCGTGCCGCTCTTCCCCGAGAACCTCGGCTCCGGTCTGAACACGACCGACGTGATCCTGACCGACCCGAAGAACATCAACGTCGGGATCTGGCGCAACATCCGCGTCGAGACGGACAAGCTCGTGAGCGAGGGCGTCCTGATCATCGTCGCGACGCTCCGCTTCGACATGAAGTACGCTCACGAGCCCGCGGTCGTGAAGTCGATCAACGTCCGCATCCAGTAACGCGGCCCTCGGCTGCGTCCCCCTCCACCGACGACCAACGACGAGAAGAAGTAGGGAGAAAAGATCATGTCACTCGGCAAGCTCAGCAACGCATCGGCGGCGTCGGTCACGACCGGGGCGGCAACCTTCGACCTGCACTTGCTCGCGGGTGCAGAGCTGGATCTTCTCATCGACGGACCGCCCGTCGTCATCTCGCCGACGTACTCGCCGATCTACGGCGGGAATCTCGTCAGCGTGAAGATCAAGGCGGCCGACTACGCGAGCTTTGCGGCGGCGACGGCGGCCGAGCTGGTCGCGGTCCTGAATCGCGAGCTGGCCGCGCAGGCGGCAGCGGGTCAGCCCCCGGCCGCGGTCGCGTCGGGGACGTCGACCGTCTCGATCAAGTCGGTCAAGCTCGGACAGAACGCCACGTTGCAGATCCTTCCGTCGAGCACGCCGGCACTTCTGACGGCGCTCACGCTGACGGCGGGGCTCTACCTCGGGGCGGGGCTCCTCGGGGTCGGCGCGCAGGTCTCGCCGATTTTCCACGACGTGATGAGCTTCGCTGGCGACAGCTCGTATCCGACGGGCGGATCGCTCGGGTTCGGCGCCGCGGTGAAGTCGTTTTTCGGCGACGGTCGGCAAGTGATCGCGGTTCTCGCGCTCGATTGCAACGGCTACATGATCGCCTACGTGCCCGCGACGGACGCGCTCAAGGTGTTCGACGGGGCCGACACGACGCCCGATGAGCCGCTCGACGAGGTCGACAACGGGACGAACCTCTCGGGGACGACGTTCAACGTCCTCGTGATCTCGGCCTAAGCCGAGGCGCACGAGACAAGCGACAAGCGACGACGAGGAGCGATCATCATGGGAACGAGCGTCAACGGAAAGCCGCCCTTCAGCCCGAGCGACGTGCAGCCGATCGCGGGCACGGACACGTTCGGATCGGGCGGCAAGAACTTCGCTCCGAATCAGGGCAACCCGTCCGTCGGCGCGGTGCTGCTCGATCTGCTCAAGCGCATCGCTCGCCCGGTCGCGAACGTGGCCGCGCTGCAAGCCACGGTCGAAGCTGACCGCGCGGACGGGATGCAGATCGTCACGCTCGACACGTACACCCTTTGGGTGTGGAAGGACGCCGACGCGACCGCGGCCGACGCGAACCATATCGAGCCGACCGACACGTCCGCGGGATCCGGTCTCGGTCGATGGGTGTCCATGGCGGTCAGCTCGGGTTCGGGTCAGGGCGAGGAGCAGCGCCTCACGATCGACGTTCCGCTCGCCACGATCCAGGCGCAGACGTCGGGCGTCGCCTTCAACCTCGGCGCCGCTCTCCCCGCGAACGCTCGCGTCTCGGGGACCGAGCTGAACGTGATCGCCACGGTCACGGGCGGCACGATCAGCGCGTGTCACTCGACCGTCCAAGGCGGCACGGACGCCGCGGGCTCACTGCAAGGCTCGACGGACGTGTTCACGGCGACGGGCACCTTCGACACGGCGGGATCGGATCCCTACGAGTCGCGAGGCGGTCAGCAACTCAAGATGACGCTCACGAGCGTCGGCGACACGCTCGCGCACGCGACGACCGGGCACCTCTCGGTCGACGTCTTCTACGCGATCGTTCCGTAACGGGATAGACATCACCGTCACTCGTAGCTAGAGTGAGGGCATGTCGACCCCCAAGCCCGCCGCGAAGACCGCCAAGCCGAACACGCGACTCGTTCGCCTCAAGCCCTACGATCGACGTCGACGCCACGTGATGCGCGTCTACGTGCACGGACCCACGGGGAAGAAGTTCGAGGAGCGGAAAGGCTGGTACAAGGTCGATGCCTCGCTCGCGAAGTACCTCGGCACCGTGCAGCAAATCGAAGGCGACGAGGACGCTCCGTTCGCCTTCGACGTGTGCTCGGCCGAAGAGGCGAAACGGCTCGACGAGCGCGAGCGCAGGGTCCGCGTCAAGCGCGCGGAGTCCGACGAGGCGAACGACCTCACGACGGGCGACCTCCACGGCAACCGAAGGCACGCCGGCACGGCGCGCGAGGCGGCCGAGGATCGTTTCGCAGCTCGGCGCGGGCGGGAGCCCGTCCGGCGCGAGCGCTCGATGCGCGTCGCCGACGCGACCGACGGCGTCTAACCTCTGTTCCGGGGAGGATCGCCGTCGTAGGATAGGGGCGTGATCTCGCTCGTCCCCGGTCAGGTCTCGAATCCCGAGACGCCTGCGCTCGTCTTCATCTCGCAGGTCGTCGGGCAAGCCGTGCCCGCGTTCTCGCTTTCGTTTCGGATCCTCGACATCCACACGCCCGACCTCGAAGCGAACCCCGGGGTCCTCTTTGGGCCGCATACCGTCGACCTCGTCAACGACATCGTCGAAGCGAACACGAGCAACGGCTTCGTCCCCGGGATCGATCAGATGAACCCGACGGCGGGCTTCTACGCGGCCGACTGGATGGTCCCGAGCGACTTGCCGCTCGGGAAGTACATGATCGAGTGGACCTACCTTCTGACGAACCCGACGTCGCAATCGCTCTCGTTCTCGAACAGCGAGAACCCGCCGAGCGGCGTCTTCCGAAAGGTGTTCGAGGTCGTCGCCGCGGGCTCGCTACAAACGAACCTCTCGCTCACGGCGTACAATTCGCCGCAAGCGCAATACTCGCTCGTGACCGATCTGCGGACCTTCCTCGACTGCGACACGAAGGATTTTTCGGACATCGCGCTCAAGAGGACGATCATCAAAGCGAGCGCGCTCATCGAGCGCGTGACCGGGCGCTACTTCGAGCCGCGCTTCACGACGCAGCGCCTCGGCGGCAACTCGTCGCGCAAGCTCGAACTCGGTCCCGCGATCGTGAGCGTGTCGAGCGTAGGCATCGACACCGAGCCCACGCAATCGGGAGACCTCGTCGTCGAGCTGGACTTGCTGCGCATCTACAATCGACACCTCGCGCAAGGGATGATCGATCCTGACGACAGGGACAACCCGCTCCTAGAGTTCGTGCACTCGGACGACCTCTACGGGATCCGCTTCATCCCCTTCCGCGGGATCTCGCTCCGCTCGCTCGCGTGGCCGATCGGTGTTCAGAACATCCACGTCCGCGGCTTCTTCGGCTTCACGGATCCCGACGGCTCGCCGTGGGGAGAGACGCCCGAACCGATTCAGCACGTGTGCCGATTGATCTGCGCGCGCGAGGTCGGCAAGCCCGGCACCGACAAGCGCGAGGACGCTCAGTGGCGATGGCGTGTGAAGAGCGAGAAGACGCGCGAGGTCGAGATCCAGATGGTCGAGCCGCGCAAGTGGGGCGAATACTTCGGCGACCCCGAGATCGATTCGATCCTCTCGTCCTACTTGCGACCCCCGAGGATCGGTGCGGTATGAAGTCGCCCTTCCGTCTCCCGCGCGCCGAGAAGGTCTCGCGCGCGCATGCGCGCACGGACGCGCGCCGCGCCCGCGCCCGCGCTACGCGCAACGCGCGCAGGCGTGAGGCGCGCGCGCTCGCCCGCGCGAGTGCACCGATCAAGATCAAGAAGTCGCCCGAGGAGCGCCGCGAACACAAGCGCAAGGCCGATCGGGATCGGCTCGCGAAGAAGAGGGAGCGCCGCGCGCTCGCGTTCGAGGCGGCATGAGGCCGCGCTTGCATCACGCCTTTCTCGTCGAGGTGCGAATGCTCGACGCCGTCGCGACGCGCGCCGCACTCGAACAGTCGACCGACGTGCCCGAGATCACGAGCGGCTACGATGACGACTTCAAAGAGATCGTCGTCGTCTCGAACCCGACGCGCACGACCGAGCGGCAAGAACAGGATCCGATTTTGATCCCGTCGCAGATCGAGGACCCGACCTTCCGCGCGCTGATGCAGATGTCGGCCGGCAATATCCCCGACACGAAGCTAGAGCTTGTTTGGGCGCGCAAGGATTTGGAGTGTCTGTCCCTGATCGTCCCCGAGACGGGCGTACCCTTGATCCGCGTGAACGACCGCGTCGCCTCGATTCGCGATCGATGCGGGTCGCCCATCATGAGGATCTTCACGCCCCCGGGGCTCTACGTGACCGACGTGCGGCCGACGTGGGGCATCGCGCAGCGCGGCGACCTCTTCATCGTCACGCTGGACGATCGCGAGCAAGGCGTGCAGCGCTGATGCCTCTTGAGGGCGATTGGGACAAGGCCGAGAAGGCGCTCGACGGTCTCGGTCCCAAGTTCATGAAGGCGGTGCGGAAGGCGATGCTCGTCGAGGGGCAGACCTTGCGCGGCGAGGTCGTCAAGGGGCTCGACTCGCAGGCGCCCGCGGGGCAGAGCTTCACGCCGCTCTCTCAGATCACGCTCGCGATGCGACGCTTCGGCGATGCGCGAAACTCGTCGTTCAAGGGGAGCAAGGCGCTCATCCGTCGGGCCGACCTCCGCAACGGGATCGTGAGCGTGCAGAAGGGCGACGAAGTGTTTGTCGGCGTGCTCCGCACGGCGCACTCGAAGACGGGCGAGAGCCTCGTGAACATCGCCGAGGAGCACGAAAACGGAGTCGGCGCGATCGTGGTTCCGATCACGCCGAAGTCGAGTCGTTACTTTCACGCCGCGCTCGCGGCGGCCGGCATCGAGTCCCCGAAGAGCGATGCGACGGGCGGCGGCGTCGCGATCGCGATCATCCGAATCCCCGCGCGCCCGTTCCTCGGTCCCGTCTTCGAGAAATTCGCCAAGCCCGAGGACGTGCGCGCGCGCATGTATCACCGAATCTCTAACGAGCTGAACCTCGGGGGCGAGGGCGGCGGGCACGAGTAGGCGGCGGGCGCTCGTCGGCGGCGACGTTCGATTGCAGCCCCTCGCGGAGCATGTGCCATACGTGCCCGTAGAGGTTCGCGCGCGCGACGCCTTGCGTGCGGTAGACCTCGTTCTTGAAGTTGTCGTATTCGAGATCGCCGGTCACGAAGACCGAGAGCGCGTGACCGATCGCGCGCCGCGTGGCGACGAAGCGAAAGCGGTAGTCGGCGTCTTCGGTCTCGACGATGGGGGACGGGGGCTGCACGTCGATGTCGCCGTTCGCGCCCTCGATGAAGCTCACGAAGTCGAGGGCATCCCGCGCGACCCGGGCGCGCACGAGGACAAAGTGTTTGTTCTCGCGGTGCGCGACGATGGAGAAAAAACCGAAGGGGGTGAGAAGCCACAAATTGCTATCCAGCCTTTCGCCGTCGGGTTGCTCGATCGCGCTCGCAGGTACGGCAGAACCGCGAGCCGCGGTAGAATCTCGTGTTCGATTTCGTGAAGCGATGTCCGCGAAGGCAGGCAAGCGATCCGCTCACGTTGATCGGTCGTTGGATCTCGCCCGGCTTGAGGTGCGCCTTCCACATGATCAGGACTCGACCTCGGCGTCCGTCTTGCGGCCGACGGGGAGGTAGGTCAGCGGCGCCGGCTTCGATTGGCCCTTGCCGTAGAGCAGCGAGGACACCGAGTGCTCGATCTCGTCGGCGTTGAAGTCGTCCTGTTCGACCTCGTGCGCGTAGCGCGTGAAGGCGTTCACGACTGCGCCGCGCGAGATTTCCTTGTGACCGTGCGCCGCGTAGCTCGTGTCCGCTTCCCACATGGTCATGAGCTTGGGGATCGTCTCGTCGCGCCGGCCGCGCACGGGGACAAGCTCGCGCTCGATGATCGAGTTGAAGATCCCGGGCATCAGCTCGGACACCTTCATCGGCATGTCGTCGGCGCTCACGCCCTCGAAGGGCTGCACGCGGTTGTCATCGGCGGCGTAGTTCCACGCGGTGAGGAAGTGCTCCAAGCGGCCGAGCGCGTCCTTCATCCCCTCGGCGAACCGAGTCGCGAGCGCCTCGACGGTGCCCGTGTGGCGCAGCCGGAAGAGCGGCGTCGACGCGCGGTCGATGATGATCAGGTTCAGGCAAAGGTTCTGAAAGACGAGCGCGTCGCCGACGAGCGAGCCCCCGCCCGTGTCGTCCGTGCGGACCCGGATGCCCGCCTTGAAGAACTCGCCCGCGACGTAGTCTTTCGGCTGGACGTTGGAGTGAAACTGCACGTCGAAGATCGCGCCGCGGCCGTCGTAGACGATCCGGCACTTCGCGTCCCGAGGCATCGATCGGTCGAGCGCGCGCGCGACCATGTCGACGTCGAAGTTCGTGTAGCGCTTCGGCGAGACCACGCCGAAGACCTCGCGCGGCGTCGTCGAGCTGTTCGAGTCGCGCGTGCGCAGGCGCACCGCGCGCGGCTCCCATTTCGCGAGCGCGGCATCGTCGAGCCCGTTGCGCATCTTGATCTCGCTCTGCCCGAGCGCGGTCATCCAATGGTTCACGTTGATCGCGCGCAGCTCGGGCCAGCATTTCGTCAGGTAGGCCGCGCCCCCGATCCCCGAGTGGTAGCCTACGAGCGTCTCGAACGCGCGCTCGGTCACGCTGTAGCGCTTGTCCGGCAGCGCGAGCAGCCCGCCCTTGGTCATGCGGACCGCGGCGAGCGGCACGATCTCGTCGCTCCGCTTCTCGGCTTCGATCCTCGTGACGAAGTCGGCGCACGCGGGGCCGACCCCGGGGAGCGCGTCGTGTGCTGCGCGCGAGCGCGCGGCGTTCGCTACGCCCGTCGAGTTCACCATCGTCCCGCGGCGAAAGATCGTCGCCTTCGGGGCGAAGCCCGCGGCGACGGCGGCTTCGAGGTCGACGATCGAGCGCGCCTCGCCGATGACGTCGTGCCCCTCGCGCTTCGGCTCGAACGTGGGCGTGCTCGGCGCGGCCGAGAGGACGATCGCGCTCGACGCCTTGTTCGGCGGCGCGAGGTTGTCGACCTTCGGCGTCCCGCCGTGCTTCGCGACGAGTTCGTCGGCGACGTCGGACCACGTTGCGAGCGTGGCCCATCGGGTCTCGCCCCCGAGGGCGATGCGAACGGTCATATCGGGGGACGGCGGCGTGTCTTCGATGCGTGCGGTGTTCTGAGCGGCCATGGTGGCGATCCTTCCGGGGGCCTCGCGGCCCCCCGTGTGCGGTCCTAGAAGCTCGTGTAGAAGCCCGTGTGATTCGTGAAGACCCGGCGCAGGTCGTCGCAGTAGACGCCCTCGATCTCGGCGACGACGGCGACCTTGAAGCTCGGCGCGCGGCCGATCTTGAAGAACGCGACGGTGTAGGTGTCCGACCCGAGGTCGAGCGTCACGCGGACCCGGTTGATCCCGTCCTTGGCGCCGCGGCCGATCGCGAAGGTGAGCGACGTCGAGTCGCCCATGAGGTTCTTGCAGCCCGTCATGGCCGAGAAGCGCGGCCCCCCGAGCTGAGCGAAAATGGTGTTAGCGACGGTCATGTCGGTCGAGCGGGTTTCGGTGGCGTTCATGCTGTCCTCTATTGCAGGCGCTATGCCAGAACCGTCAGAGACGCAATATCCACTACATGCAGCGGATCGGCCCTCGCGGACCAGGACCGATCGATCATGGTTTTTCGGCACTTCGTGAGATCCTCGATGTTTTCACTATGACACTTCCGTCATAGGTCCGCAAGCCCTGCACGCCCCCCGGCCACCCTCAAACGAGGGTGGTAGTCGCCGGGGTCGGCCCCGCGGGCGCGTCAGCGGGGCTCGTAGGCGCCGCGTCGGGCCGTGACGAGGGGGGGCCGTTCTTGTAGCTGGACGACCCTTCGAGCTTCGCCATGAGCAGCTTGCGGGCCGTTTTGAACTCGTCGCCGATGAGCCCGAGGCGAAGAAGGAAGACGCGGAAGTCATACTTCGCGGTCGCCGGGTTGAAGGTGCGCTTCCGTGCCATGGCGCCCTTGGCGGTCAGCGCCTTGGTCGCGAGAGCAAGGCAAAGCTGGACGTTGCTCTTGACCTGCCCCGCGTGCAGCGTCCCCTCGAAGTAGCGGAACTCGACGGTCCCGCGGAAGAAGACCGAGTGCATGTTCAAGCCGTGGTAGCGGCTCTCGTGATAGTGCTGCCCCTGCGCGTAGGTCGACTCCGACCCGTACCACGCGCGGGAGAGTGCCTCGCGCGAGCCCGGCCGGCTCGAAGCCATGCGGCGGATGAAAGCCTCGTCGACCGGCTTCGTGTAGTGGCCGAGACGGGCCGATGCGACCCCGAGCGCGGCGACCATGAGCGGCTTCGCGAGCCGCACGAGCGCAGCGGCGTCAAAGCGGTCCGCGGGGGTCCCGACGTGGACGTGCATGCCGCACGAGTAGTTGACCTTGGCGCCCGCGGCGCGAAGGGCGCGCACGACGCCCTGAATCGACTCGAAGTCGGTCCACGTGCAGATGGGGGTGACGACCTCGCCCGAACCGCCCATGCCCGAGAGCGACGCGTCCGACATGACGATCCACTTGCGGCCGTCGGGCATCACGATCGCCGTCTTGTCGTAGTGTCCGCCCTCGTAGACCGAGCGACAACCGGGGAAGAAGACGTCGAGGGCGCGCTTGACGGCGTCCGCGAGGACCGCGCGGCTCACGCCGACAGTCTCAAGCTCCACGCCGAAGGTGAGGGTCTTCATCGTGTCGATCAGCTTTGCGTTCGGGTTCATGCCACCCTACCTTGCAGACCGTGTGCCAGAACTGGCAATCGTGGACGAACACGGAAACATCGAGGATTCCGCGGGTCTTTTTCTTCCGGTGTTCGTTACGTATGACACCACTGTCATAGGCAACCAAGATCCGCGGACTTGTACCAGGACCGATCGGTCCGGGGGTCCGTTTTCTTCGAGAAAAACGTATGACACCACTGTCATAGGCTCACGATGCCCGGGGCATATTCGGACCACTTACGCACCATTATCCGCGAGTTTAGGTGATTATAGCGCTCTGCCACTACTGGCACAAGCTCTGCAATATGCTAGACTCACAAGACACGCAACCGAAAGGACCCCGACCATGAGCTACGAGACCGCCCCCGCAACGCTCCTCATCGCCACCCACTGCGCCGTGTGCAACCGCGCGCTCGTCGACTCCGTCAGCGTCGAGGCGGGCATCGGCCCCGACTGCCGCGCGAAGCACGGCTACGGGGAAGCGCAGGGCGCCCCCGACTACGCGAAGGCCGCGCGCACCCTCGCGACCGAGAACGCGGCGACCGCGGACGAGCTGGCCGCGTGGGTTCTCTTGGACGCGCAGAGCTTCGCGAACAAGCTCGTGCACCGCGTCGCCTGCGCGGCGACCGCGAACCGCCCCTCGACGCGCGGCGCCTGCATCGTCGCGATCGCGGCGCTCGGCTTCGACAAGCTCGCCCGGATCCTCGCCCGCGCGGCGAAGGGCATTTGCGTCGACGAGGTCGGCGGGATGCTCGTCGTCGTCTCCCCCTTCTCGCCGGCTTTCAACGACGCGGCCCGCAAGATCCCCGGGACCCGATGGGTCAAGAACGCCGACGGCAAGGGCGGCGCCCGCCACATTCCCGAGTCCTCGCGCGGCGCCCTCTGGGCGGCCCTGAAGACGAGCTACCCCAAGGGAACCCCGGTCTTCGGGACGAAGGGAACGACGGTCCTCTAGGGGGACCGCGGCCCCGCGGGCGCACTCCCGCGGGGCTGCGAGCGAGCATCGCGAGGCGTAGGACTCTCCCCGACCCACGGGGGCTCTGAACAACGGATGGGGGCCGGCTCGCGGTGCTCGCTCGCAGCGATTGCGTGCGTATGACACCACTGTCATAGGCAAAACATCGACGAATCACGAAGTCTCGAAAATACCAGGACCGATCGATCATGGTCCTCGGGCGCTTTGACGCGTATCTTCGCGTAACTTGGTCTATGCCAGTAGTGGCACACGCGGTGCAATAGAGGTTAGTCATGAACGCCGAGCAAATCGCCAAGGTCTCTCAGGTCCGCAACGTCGTCGCCGCGCGCGGCGACTCCACGATGGTCTACGACGCCGCGTTGAACGGGCACCCCGTCGCCGTCGAGCGCGTCATGTTCGAGGTCTTCGGGCACGTGCCCGCCTACTTGCGCCCCCGCGCCCCGGTTGCGAACGCGCACCGCGGCGAGAGCCCGTGCGAGGTCTGCGGCGCCCCCGACGGTTGCGCGCACGACGTCGGGTGCCCCGAGGTGCAGTCGTGAACGCCCCCGGCATCGTGTGGGGCGTCTTCGACATGGTCGCCCGCGTCGACGTCGTCGTCTTTCTCGCCGAGGGCGACGCGATCGACTTCGCTCGCACGAGCAACGCGGGCGGCTCGGTCCCCCGGTTTCAGGTCGAGCGCGACGTCGCGGTCTTCCGGCACGCCCCCTCGTGGGCGCGCAAGCATGGCGCCTTTCGGTTCAGCGGGGGGCGGTCGTGAGCCGGCCGAGCCGCAAGCCCGAGACGCTGCTCGTCGACGGGCGGCCCTTCCGGCTCATCGCCGCGCGCGCCCCCGCGCCCCCCCGCGAGCGCGAGGAAGATCGCGCGCTCGAATACCTCGCCCGGCTCGGGCGGGTCGTCGTCGAGCCCGTCGAGGGCGGGTTCAAGGTCACGATCGCCGCGGGTTCGGTCTGCGGCCCCACGCTCGAAGAGGCGCTCATCGGCGCCGTGAAAAAGGAGATGGATCCATGAGCATCATCCACACAATCACGCTCGCGAACGAGCGACGCATGAGCGGCACCGTCTCGGCGACGCGCAAGTCAGAGAACCGCCGCTACGCCGCGTGCGTAACCGCGACGGCGACCGAAGAGACTGTTCGGATCGACGAGGCGTCGAAGGCCGCGGACGAGGCGAAGCTCGTCGAGCTGCGCGCAGCGCTGGCCGAGGCGGTCGCGCGGGTCGGCGTGAGCGAGGCGGACGCGCGCAAGTGGTACGAGGCCGCGGCGGCTCGATGGTACGACGGCGGCAGCGGCAAGGACGCGCAAGGCTTTCTCGCGACGGTCGAGCGTGTTCGCAAAGAGAAGGGGCTCGACGACTGGCGCAGCCGAAACGAGGTCGAGCGGCTCGCACGGATCGACTGCGCGGCGCGCGGCATCGAGGACCCCTACGCCAAGGGCGGCAAGTGGGACGTCGTGCACGCGGCCGACGAGGTCGAGCGACTCGATCGTGATCTGAAGCGACGTCGCCCGATCGTCATCGGCGCCGAGGGCGTACTCGGATGGTGCGGCTCGGTCGCGCTCGCGCAGAAGGCGACGGGAGCCCGGACCGCGGCTTGGCACTCGGCGCGCGGCTACAAGATCACGATCCGAACCGACATCACGGTCCGCGAGACCGTGAAGCGCGCCCCGAAGAACCTATGACAGTGTTGACATACGCGGCCCGAGGCCGCAGACTAGAGGACACCATGAAGACACGATCGTTCAATCTTCCCGAGCCCGACCCCGCGATGAATCCGGTCCTGCACGCCATGGCGCGAGAGATGGGCGGGCGCGTGATCCTGCAAGGCCCCGGCGCCGTCGGCTTCGGGCACTGACGAGCCGATGGTCGACGTCGGCAGCTACGACGAGATCCGCAAGGGGCAGGTCTGCGGCGGGCGCTTCCTGCTCTCGGTCTCGCACGAGCGCGTCCTCGTCGGCGTCGCTTCGAAAAGGACGGAAGGTTGGAGGTCGCATCATGAACCGCGTCTTCGTCTACGGGACCCTTATGCGCGGGTTCGGCAATCATCGGCTGCTCTCGAACAGCATCTTCGTCCGCGAGGCGCGCACCGTGCCCATCTTCGAGATGATCTCGCTCGGCGGCTTCCCCGCGATCCTCGCGGGCGGCAAGACGTCGATCGTCGGCGAGGTGTTCGACGTCGGACACGCGACGCTCGCGCAACTCGATCGGCTCGAAGGTCACCCGCATTTCTACGAGCGCATGCTGATCGCGCTCGAAAGCGGCAATGAGCTGGACACGTGGAGCGGCGGGAAGGTCTACGCCTACGTGCTCTCGCGCGGGCGCATGCGCTTCGGTCGAACCGACCCGGTCGTCGCGTCGGGCTCGTGGCGCGAGCACGTGCAGGCGGAAGAGGCGCGCGCGCACGAAGACGACGAGCCCGAGGGGTGGTTCGCCGACGAGACCGAGGCGACGCCATGAAACGGCGAACGCTCCGCGTGCAGCTCGTCGAGACGAAGCGGACTGATCTCGTCTGCATCGGGTGCGGTCAGTTCCGAACGCAGTTCGCGATCGTCGTCACGGGCGAGAGCGACGAGCACGCGCAGGCGGGCGTCCACAAAGTGTGCATCGGCTCGATCAAGGTCGGCGGCAAGCGGCCCGACGTCGAGCCCCCGCCCCCGCGTCCGACGCGACGCGCGCCGAAGAGGATCGATCGCCCCGTCGACGACGTCGTCGCCCGACTCGCGGCCGAGGAAGACGCCTTGATCAAGGAGCTACAAGGATGAGTCTCGTTTTCGCCTACGGCAGCAACTTGAACCGCGAACAGATGCTCGCGCGCTGCCCCTCGTCTCGCATCGTCGTCGCGGCGACGCTGCACGGCGCAGCGCTCACGTTCGCCGGCTTCTCGGTTCGGTGGGGCGGCCCCGTCGCGACCTTCATCGGCCGGCGCAAGGCGACGCTCCCCGGTCTGCTCTACCGCGTCGACCCGATCGACCTCTGGCGCCTCGACGGCTACGAGGGCGCGCCGCACACCTACGCGCGCGTGCTCGTGAACGTCATCTCGGCCGAGACGAGGCGCGAGGCTCCCGCGATCGCGTACAAGCTCACGAGCGATTGGAACATGGGCGAGCTTCCCTCGATGGACTACCTCTGCACGATCGACCGCGCCTACCGCGACCTCGGCTTCGATCGGGGGCACCTCTTCCGCGCCGCGTTTCGTCAGCGCGCGCGCTCGGATTGACAGCTTGGACGATAATGTCATAGGTAAAGGAACCTCATGTCCATCTCGAACCTCGGCGCTCTGATCGTCACGCACCCCGAAGACGCAAAAGAGCAAATCCTCGCGGCCGTACTGCGCGCGAAGGGAGATCGGAAGAAGGCCGCCGAGCTGCTCGCGACGACGCATCGATCGTTCTATCGCTTCGTCGAGAAGCTTCGCTTGTGGGACGAGATCGACAAGCTGATCAGCGAGAACGGCTTCCCGCAGATCCCCGGCCCGCCGCGCTCGGCCGAGAAGATCAAGAGCGCGATCGTGCTGATGAAGGGCGACCTCACGCGCGCGGCTCGCGTCCTCGAAGTGCGACCCGGCGCGCTCGAAGGTAGAATCCAAGAGCTGAACCTATGGGACGAATTGAACGCCACGCTCAAGGCATCGAAGCTCAAGCCGCTCGAACGACCTCGTCAGCCTCGGGCCTAGAGTCGGCTCGATGGTGGCGGGCTCGCGCGCGCGCGATCGTGGCGTGCACGCTCGACGGCTTCGAGGGTGAGCGCATTTTCGCGGCGCGCCTGCGCTACGAACTGCGCCGTGATTTTGCGCGGTACAAGCGGCGCAACGCGCCAGTCCACACGCGCACGATCTGGCGCCAGGTCATTGCGCGCGCGTGCGCGTGCAAGGGCATCCGGTCGATCACGGACAACCGCATGCGTCAGCTTCCGCTGTTCGAGCAAGGGCGAGCCGCGTAGACTCTGGGCGTGCCGACGCCCCCGCCGACCATCACGAGCATCACGCCCGCGATCGGGCTCGCCTCGGGCGACTCGCTCGTCTCGATCGTAGGGACGGGCTTCAACGTCCCCGTCGACGCTCCCGACACGAACAGCGACTACGACCCGCTCTCGCTCACGACGGCGACGCAAACCGTCCTCGTCTACTTCGACGGCGTGCTCGCCGAACAGGTTTGGGTTCGATCGTCGACGCTCATCGAGGCGCGCATCCCTCCCGGCAACGCGGGCAGTCCTTACGTCCCCCCGGGGCGGCAAGTGACGGTGATGCTCGTCAACGTCGCGCAGGGCACGATGACGCCGCTCGCAGGTCAGAGCGTCTCGGTGCCGAACGCGTTCACCTACGCGCTGCCGATCCTGACGAGCGAGTACGAGAGCGACCTCGCGCGCGCGATCCGAACGCTCTTGCAGCTCATGAAGGGACAGCTCCTCACGGTCGAAGTGAACTACGCCGTGCAGACCGATTACGACGCGAACACGGGCGACGAGCTACACGTGACGAAATTCGCGAAGCTCCCCGGCATCGTGATCGTCGGTCCCGACATGCGCGAGAACCGCTTCTACTCGCAGAACGAACAGCCCGATTTCGACGACGGGACGATCTCGAAGCTCGACGGCGTATCGCCCGCGGGTTTCTTCGAGACGCGCGTACCGTACACGGTCGACCTCGTCTTCGACGTCATCGGCGCGAGCGACAATAAAGTCGAGCTGCTCAATCTCGAAGCGAACTTCATCTCGTTCATGCACAAGAACAAATTCCTCTACATGAACCGCTCCGCGACCGACGCGTCGAAGGGCGAGATCCGATGGGAGATGGATTTCGAGCCGCACGGTCAGCCGAAGAACACGACGACGCCGAACAACTCCAACCTTCGATCGTGGGAAGCGAAGATCGTCGTGCGCGGCTTCGACATCGAGACGTTCTCGGGGCTCGCGACCGATGGTGCGCCAGATCCGGCAAGCCTCATCCCGGCGCACGCGATCGTCGAGCATGGACGGTACGCCGACGACGTCGTCGTGAAGGCCGAACAGCTCGACGACGACTGACCCCTGTTCATCGCGAAAGTTCGCGGATAAGCTGCGCTCATGACGGAAGACGCAGCCCCGGCGCAAGCCGATCAGGTTCTCGTTCGCAACACTTCCGGCCGCATGCTCACCCTCATCTTGACGGGCAAGCATCTCGCGGCAGCGGCGCCCGGGTCCCCTCACCGCTACAAGCCGGTGAAGCTCGTCACCGTGCACCACGCGAAGAGCGGCGCGCTCGCGATGCGCGTCCGTAAGACGCTCATGGCCGACGCGCTGCGCATCCCCGTGGGTCCCGACGTGCGAGTCGATCGCGCGGCGACCTACTGCGCCGAGTTCCGCAAAGCGATCGCGAACAAGAAGATTCGCGTCATGGCCGACCCGGCGCCCCCGGCGCCCCCGCCCGCGAAGCGAGAGCCGACGTGGGCAGAGCAGAAGGCCGCCGAAGCGGCGTCGAAGACGGCAGCGAAGTAAGACCCCAAAGGGAGCGCGCGCACCGATGAGCAACAATCAGCTTCTCTCGTCCAAGATCGCCGTCATCGAAGTCCCGCCGCAGAACCCGGCGATTACCGGAACCTCCCTTTCCGACTGCGCCATGGAGGCCGTGTGCAAGCGCGGTCCCATGCCGGGCTCCGTCGGTAATTTCGCGAACAAGCTGACCGCGCCGACGCTCGTGACCGGCTTCGGCCAGTTCGCGAAAATCTTCGGCGGCTTCTCGTCGAACAGCGAAGGCGCGCTCGCCGCTCAGATGTTCTTCGACAACGGCGGGATCAATTTGTGGGTGAGCCGCGCGGTCCACTACACGACTCCGACGAACCCCAATTCGCAGACGGCGACGACGGGCGAAGTCGTCTTGAAAACCGCCGTCCTCACCGCGCAGCCGGCCGTGATGAAGTCGCTCATCGCTGGCCCCTACAACCTCTCGCCCGGACAGACGCTACTCATCTCGCTCGACGGCGGCGCTCCGTCGACGACGACGTTCTCGGCAACCGCAGCGGTCGACACGGGCTCGAACACGCAACCGTTCGCCCTGACCAACGGCGACACCTTCGTCCTCTCGATCGACGGGGAGCCGAACGTCACGGTCACGTTCCTCACGTCGGAGTTCGTCAGCATCGGCGCCGCGACGGCGGCCGAGGTCATCGCGGTCATCAATGCCGCGCTCGCCGCGGCGGGCTCGCCCGCAGTTGCGACCGTCAGCGCAGGCGCGGTCCGCATCACGACCACGACCGAAGGCACCGCGTCGTCGATTCAGATTTTCGCCGGGAACAACGGCTCGCACGCGAACACGATCCTCGGCTTCGTTGTCGGCACGACCTCGGGAACCGGCAACGTCGCGAACATCGCGACGACCACGGCGGCCGAGGTCGAGACCGCAATCGTCGCCACGATCGGCGGCGCGGTCACGGGCTCCGTCGTCGGCGGCGCTCCCGAGATCACGACGGTCGCCACGGGTCCCGCGGTCTCACTCGAAACGACGGGCGGCACGGCGCAGGCGACGATCGGCTTCGCGCTCTCCGTCATCTACTCGGGCTCGGCGGCCGGCGCGATTCCTACGCTCGTCGTGCAGGGCAAGACGCCCGGGTCCTACGCGAACGCCGTGCAG
>Ga0210402_10000841_pt1 | contig 33057 bp, 22 predicted proteins | sample IncBWC7MmetaG_FD_161055 | JGI IMG/M metagenome (GOLD analysis project Ga0210402, IMG submission 161055) | Forest soil microbial communities from Barre Woods Harvard Forest LTER site, Petersham, Massachusetts, United States - Inc-BW-C-7-M | ecosystem: Environmental > Terrestrial > Soil >...
TGGAACGGTTCGCCGCCGCCTACTGCGAAGTTGAAGTCGCCCATGGTACCGCCGCCGCGCACACCGGGGAGCAGTTGGGCCATATAAAGCGGATTGCGGCCGTTCAGTTCCTGGCTCTGGATCTGGGTGCCGGTGATTTCCCCCTGCACGGACCCCGAGTCGGTCTGCAAAACCGCTGCGGTGGCAGTCACTTCCACGGTTTCGGTGGGGCTGCCCACGGTGAAAGCGGCATCCAGTGACAGCGCGGTGTTGGCATTCAGCCGGTTGTGTTTACTTTCGAATTTCTTGAATCCGGGCGCTTCCGCCGTCATGCCGTACACGCCTGGAGCGAGGTTCGGGACGGTGTAGTAGCCGGAGTCGTTGGTGTTCACCGGGTGTTCATCCCCGGTAGCCTCGTTGGTGATCACCACCTTGGCTTTGGGGACGACCGCCCCGGATGGATCTTTCGCGAAACCGCCAATCGAACCGTAGTCCGACTGGGCGGCCGCGACCATGGAAAACACTGCGCAAACAACCAATGCACGCACACTGGTGTCCATATGCCTTATACGGCGCACACGTATCTCCTTGTACTGATAGTAAGGGCTAACCGAGACAATGTTTTGCAACTGCCACATGACAGTCGCGCCTCTTAATCCCCTGTACTTCCTTTTCCGAATTATAATTCCCGCCCACTGCCGCGGGGCATAGCTAAAAAGGGCCAGAGCAAGGCAAGACTCTCAGATGGATTCAAGATGGATTGCATCCGTTGCGGAGAGCAGTTCCGTGGAAATTCCAAGCGGGAAAACTATCTCTCGCAAAGGGGCAGGGAACGCCAAGAAAACAAATAGTCACGTAACCGCCCGCGGCGTCGCTGGTGCACATCGGCTCTTCTTTGCGTTCTTGGCGTCTTGGCGAGAAAATTACTCTTCCAGTCCGTTGACAATCCGTGTAATCCCATCTTTGATCAGGACCACATTGAAATTGATCAATAAGCCCAATCGTTTGTCTGCGAGCTGGAGGTTAGGTGAGAAGCCGCTTCTTGTGCAGGGCAGCGATCTCGGCGATGGATTTGATTTCGACGATCACTTTGTCTTCAACCACCAGATCGGCGCGAAATCCCAACTCAAAGCGAGTCCCTTCGTAGACCACGGGTATCGGCTGCTGCCTGGCGAGTTGCAGTCCTCGCTTCTCTAGTTCGCTCGCCAGAACCGCTTAATAAACGGATTCGAACAGTCCTGGGCCGAGAACCGTGTGTATTCGATAAGCGACGTCGACAATCTCCTTCGCCACGGCGTTCTCCGTCATACACAGGCAAGTATATATTGCTCGCCAAGACGCCAAGAACGCAAAGAAAAAGCCCTGATGGCAGGTTCCAGGCGGATTGGCAATCCGCCGCAGGTTAACAACCTGCCCCACAAAGGTGCCGAACCAGGGTACACTCTCACAATGAAGTCTCGAGCCATCCCGCTATACGTGTACCTTGTCGCTGCCGCGCTATCCGCCTGGCCCGTGGCCGCGCAGACCACGCCCAGAGTCACCGCTGCGAAGGACCTTTTCGGATTTAACATCGGTGACGATTACCAGATGGCCAGTTACAGCCAGCTTGAAGCGCACTGGAAAAAACTGGCCGCCGAGAGCGACCGCATGAAGCTGGTGAGCATCGGCAAGACCGAAGAGGGACGCGACCAGTGGATGGCCATTATCAGCTCGCCGGACAACCTGAAGAAGCTGGACCATTACAAAGAGATTTCATCCAGGCTGGCACATGCCGAAGGCGTCACCGAACAGCAGGCCCGCGCCCTGGCGGCTGAAGGGAAGGCGGTGATCTGGATCGATGGCGGGCTGCACGCCTCCGAAACGGTGGGCTCGCAGCAGCTCATGGAGACGGTTTACCAACTGGTGAGCCGCACCGATGCGGAGACCATGCGGTTTCTGAACGACGTGATCGTGCTGTGCGTGCAGGCCAACCCCGATGGCCAGGAACTGGTGGCCAACTGGTACATGCGGGGCTCCGAGAACGCCAACGCGCCGCTGAAGGACGCCAGGCAGCGCAACATGAACGGGCTGCCGCGGCTCTATGCCAAGTACATCGGGCACGACGACAATCGCGACTTCTACATGTCGAACATGCGCGAGACCACCAACATGAACCACCAGTTGTTCCGGGAATGGTACCCGCAGATCATGTACAACCATCACCAGACCGGGCCCGCCGGGGCGGTGATCTTCATGCCGCCGTTCCGCGATCCCTTCAACTATAATTTCGATCCGCTGGTGCCGCTGGGCATCGAACTGGTGGGCACCGCCATGCACAGCCGGCTGGTGGCCGAGGGCAAAGGCGGCAGCGCCATGCGCACCGGCGCCAATTATTCCACGTGGTGGAATGGCGGGCTGCGCACCGTGACTTACTTCCACAACATGATCGGGATTCTGACCGAGATCATCGGCAGCCCCACGCCGATGAACATTCCGCTGGTGGCCGAGAAGCAGTTGCCGCAGGGCGATTGGCCCATGCCCATCATGCCGCAGGAGTGGCACTACCGGCAGTCGATCGAGTACGAAATCACCAACAACCGCGCCATTCTGGACCTGGCGTCGCGCTACCGCGAGACCTTCCTGTTCAATATATGGCGCATGGGCATGAACTCCATTGAGAAAGGCAGCCGGGACAACTGGACGGTTTCTCCCAAGCGGATCGCGGCGCTGGAAGCGGCGGCGGCGGCCAATCCGGGTGCGCCCTCCGGGACGGGCGGCGGCGGGCGTGGCGGACGCGGCGGCAGAGGCGGAGCGCCGCAGGTTGCCGCTGGCGGCGACGCGCCCGCGGGTGGCGGTGGTGGAGGAGGAGGCGGCGGCTTCGCGGCCCGCACGCTGCCGGCCGAACTCTACAACACCGTGCTGCACGACCCCAAGATGCGCGACCCGCGCGGCTACATCATTCCCGCGGACCAGGCCGATTTCGCCAACGCCACCGAATTCGTCAACGCGCTGCTCAAGAACGGCATCACGGTGACGAAGGCTGCGGCGCAATTCCAGGTTGCCGGCAAGCCCTACCCGGCGGGCTCCTACGTGATCAAAACGGCGCAGGCTTTCCGCCCGCACGTGATGGATATGTTTGAGCCGCAGGACCATCCCAACGATTTCGCTTACCCCGGCGGTCCGCCGAAGCGGCCCTATGACATCACCGGCTGGACGCTGGCGTACCAGATGGGCGTGCAGTTCGACCGCGTGTTCGACGCCATGCCTGAGGCCTTGCCTGGCCTTTACACGAAGATCACCGGCCTGTTGCCCGTGCCTGCCAGTTCGGTGATGGGGCCTGCCAATCCGGCGGGCTACCTGATCAGCCACAAGGTGAATAATTCCTTCATCGCCATCAACCGGCTGTTGAAGGCCGGCGCGGATGTCTATTGGCTGAAGAAGGCGGTTGAGGCCGATGGGCAGGACCTGGGCACGGGCACGATTTGGGTGCCTGCTTCGGCGGCCGCGCGCACGGTGCTGGCCCAGACCGCCAGGGACGCGGGTGTACCGGTGCACGCGGTGGCCAAGGCGCCGGCCGGCGATGCGCTCAAGCTTGCGCCCATCCGCATAGGGCTTTACGATCAGTACGGCGGGTCGATGCCCGCGGGCTGGACGCGCTGGCTCTTCGAGCAGTACGAGTTTCCGTTCGAGCGCGTGTATCCGCCTGCGCTCGATGCGGGCGATCTCAAGAGCAAGTTCGACGTGCTGGTGTTCACCGATGGCGCCATCCGCCGCGGCGGCGCGGGCGGCGGGCGTGGGGGCGGCGGTGGCGGTTTCGGTGCTTCAGACCCGGCCAACCTTCCGGCGGAATACAGCAGCGTGGTGGGCCGCATCAGCGACGACAAGACCATGCCGCAGTTGAAGAAGTTCGTGGAATCGGGCGGCTCCATCGTGACCATCGGCAGTTCCACCAGCCTGGCCGAAGTCTTCGGGCTGCCGGTGAAGAACTACCTGACGGAGAAAGGTCCCGACGGCAAGGACCGCGCGTTGCCGGCCGAGAAGTTCTACATTCCCGGATCGCTGCTGCGGACCAACATCGACAACACCAACCCGCTGGCTTACGGAATGCCATCGCAGGTGGACGTGTTCTTCGATAACAGCCCCGTCTTCCGGCTGGAGCCGAACGCGGGGCTGAAGCACACGTCGGCGGTGGGCTGGTTCGCCGGCACCGAGGTGCTGGACAGCGGCTGGGCCTGGGGCCAGCAGTATCTCGATGGCGGCACGGCGGTGGCGGAAGCTTCGTTAGGTGAGGGTAAAGTGATGCTGCTGGGCCCGGAGGTTAATTTTCGCGACCAGCCGCACGGAACTTACAAGCTGCTGTTCAACGGATTGTATTATGGGAGCGCGAAGCCGGCGGCGGTGAAATAGCGATCAGCGATCAGCTATCAGCTTTCAGCTAAACCCCGCGGGCGGTGCGTGCTTCCGTCTTTTAAGCTGGCGGCTGATCGCTGACGGCTGAAAGCTTTTTGGATGCTTCACCCTTGCCGCCTAATGCAGAAGCGAGGATGGCGAGCGGCGTCGAGCTATTGCGGCACAGTGCGGCGGGCGAGGAAGCCGCCTTCAATACGCTGTATGATCGCCACCCGCCGCGGGGAAGGTTTGCGGTATCGTTGCAATATGACTGGCCTTCTGGAGGAAGCACTGCGGCGTGTTGAGTCCCTCTCGCGAGAGGAGCAGGACGCCATCGCATCCCAGATCATGGAAACTCTGGACGATGAGGAAGCATGGGCGCGCAGTTTCCGCGAAAATCCGGCGGCGTTGCGATCCATAGCCCGCGAGGCTCTGGACGAGCACCGACGGGGTGAAACGCGCCCGCTGGACGAACTGATCGGATGAAGTCGTACACGTCGCGGCGGTTTCGCGAATTGTACGCCGATCTTCCGGAGCTGGTTCGATCACAAGCCCGGCGAGCGTATCGTTTGTTCCGGCGAAACCCTGCTCACCCCGGGCTGAACTTCAAGAAAGTCGACGAAGACAACATTTACTCCGTCAGGGTCGGCCTTGGGTATCGCGCTCTCGGTCAGATGGACGGGTTCGGAGATCGTCTGGTTCTGGGTTGGTCCGCATGGGGACTACGACAAGCTGATATGAACTGGCGGAAATTCCGCGCTTGCTATCATAGGCACTATGCAGGAAGTCAATGTCGGCATTGTGGGGCTGGGCAACGTTGGCTCCAGCACGCTTGCCATTCTGGCCGAAAACGGGGACCAGATCGCACTGAAACTCGGATACCGCCTCAAGGTGGTGGCGGTTTGCAGCCGCTCGGTTCATGCGAAGAAAATCCCGGCGGGTCTGGGCGACGTGTTCAAGACGACAGACTGGCGCGAAGTGGTGGCGCATCCCGACGTCCACATAGTGGCCGAACTGGTGGGCGGCACCAACGCCGCGGCCGATCTGGTGAATGCCGCTATTGAAAACCACAAGTCGGTAGTGACGGCCAACAAAGAGTTGATGGCGGCTTGCGGCCCGGACATCTGGGACCGCGCCATTCAAGCCGGCATCAACCTGGCGATGGAAGCCAGCGTCTGCGGCGGCATCCCCATCCACGCCGTGCTGCGCGAGGGCATCTCGGGCGACCGCGTCATGGCGCTCTACGGTATCCTGAACGGTACCTGCAACTACATCCTCACGGAGATGGAGAAGACCGGCGCCCCGCTGGCCAACATCCTGGCGGAAGCGCAGCGGCTGGGATATGCCGAAGCTGACCCCAGCGCCGATATCGACGGGTTCGACGCGCGCTCGAAGCTGGTGCTGCTGGCGGCCCTGGCCTTCGGGGAGCGGATCACGCCGGCCGATATCTTCATGGAAGGCATCCGGCGGATTACGCCGCTGGATTTCCGTTACGCGCACACCTTGAAGCACACCATCCGGCTGATTTGCGGCGGGCGCCGAACGGCGGACGGGTTGATCCTTTCGGTCCGGCCGGCGCTGCTGCCTGCCTCCACCATTCTGGCCGGCGTGCAGGGCCCCTACAATGCGGTCTGGGTGAAAGGCCAATTCGGCGAAGACACCTTCTATTACGGCTGGGGCGCGGGCCATCCCACGGGTGTGGCGGTGGTGAGTGACCTGATGCGCGTGGCGCGGGAGATCCGCGGCGGCAGCCCGGAGCGGGTTTCGCCATTCGCGCATGAGAGGCTGGGCGATAACAAGCCGGTTTCGGTGACGCTGCAGAGGCGCGCCTACTACCTGCGGTTTCGCGTGGACGACCGGCCGGGCATCATCGCCAAACTGGCGGGCATTTTGGCCAGCAAGAATATCGGGCTGGAGGCCGTTTTGCAGGAACCGTGCGACACCAAGCGCGACCTGCCGTTCGTCATTACCGTCGAGCAGACTTCCGAACAATCCATCCGCGACGCGGTGGAAGAGATGTCGCGGCTCGACTTCATGAGGGAGGCGCCTTTGGCGCTGCCGATGGAGACCGCGCTATGAAACAAACGGCTATGAACCAAGCGGGCTTGTCCGCATTACTGGCGCTGGCCGGCGGCCTCTCCGCCGGGTTGTACGCCCAGGTGGCCTCGCAGGCAAATTCCGGCTACCAAACCCCACAGCAAAGGGAGAGCGTAGCCAAGGGCCTGGCCGATCCGGCGCGGGACGAAAAGCAGAAACCGCGCGAACTTTTGAAGGCCATGGACGTGCGGCCGGGCATGACGGTGGCGGATGTGGGAACCGGCATCGGATACATGCTGCCATTCATCAGCCGGTGGGTGGGGCCGGGTGGACACGTGATCGCCGAAGACATCTTCGACGACTTCCTGGCGTCGGCAAAACAGCGCGCGACCAATCAGAAACTGGAGAACGTCACCTTTATCAAGGGCACGGAGACGGACCCCATGCTGCCGGAGGGGGCGGTAGACATTGTGCTGGCGTTGGACGTGTACCACCACTTCGACTTCCCGGACAAGATGCTGGCAGCCGTCCACAAGGCCCTCAAGCCGGACGGCAAGCTGGTGATAGTAGAGTATTACAAGCGCCAGGAAGCCATGCCCAACGGCAGGGCGCTGACGCATATCCGGCTGGACATGCCGGATGTGATCAAGGAGATTGAGACCCACCACTTTCATCTCCTCTCGGAACGGGAACATATTCCGGACAGCCAATACATGCTGATCCTGAGAAGGAATTAGGCGCCGAAATGAAGAAGCTTTTGTTAACCACACTGTTGGCGGCGCTGCCGCTGGCTTGGGCGTTGGGATTGAACGCACAGGGCGTGGCCGTCCCGGCCAATCTGGAGCCGGGCATCACGCGCCAGCAGGCGGACCAGATTCTGAACGAACTGCGGCTGATCCGTCAATTGCTGGAGCAGCAGGCGAAAGCCGGCGCGCCGGCGGCGCCGCAACCGCCGAAAGTGAGCCGCGCCACTCTGAACATGGAAGGCGTGGCCATGCTGGGCTCAAAGGACGCGCCGCTCACCATCGTGGAATACACGGATTACCAGTGCCCGTTCTGCCAGCGTTTCCACGTGACGGCGTTCAATGAGTTGAAGAAGGCATACATCGACACGGGCAAGGTCCGGTTCTACAGCCGCGACCTGCCCCTGGACTTCCATCCCAACGCCATGCGGGCGGCGCTGGCGGCGCGCTGTGCGGGAGAGCAGGGGCAGTTCTGGAAACTCCGCGACATCATGGGCGCGAACCCCGACAAGCTGGATATCGACCACATTGTGGGATTCGCCGCCGATTTGAAAATCGACGCGGCCGGGCTCCGCGCCTGCGTGGTAAGCGAGAAGTACAAGAGCGCGATTGAGGCCGACCTGTTGGAAGCCATGAAGGTGGGGGCGCAGGGTACGCCGACATTCGTATTAGGCAAGAGCACCGCCACCGGCGTGGAGGGCGAAGTGATGGAAGGCGCCATGCCGTTCCCCATGTTCGATCAGAAGCTGAAGGAACTGTCGAAGTAGGGAAACTCCCGCTAGACACGGTGTCCACGGTGCAGCGCACGGAGCCTACGGTTCGCGAGGGGGTTGCGAAGATCCGCAACGGAAAGCATGCGGCAATGCCGCCCGCGCAACTCGCAACGGTGGGCGCAGCCGTTGGTTCCGGCCGTACCGCGATGACTATCAAGAACTCGACTGCCTATGAACTATCCATCTTTTTCGACGGCCCTGTGGCGAAGAAGTTAACCCTCGCTCCACGTGCATCCCAGGACCTGGACTTGGCGCCGGGAGCATTCCAAGTGGCCGGCCGCGTCGCCGCAGCCAATGTTCTTCCGTTCTACGGCGAACAGACGTACTCCGGTTCGGCCCGTTACTCGGTAACGTTTTACATTGGGCCTCACTTGGTACCGGCCGGCCAACGACAACGATGCGGGTTCGGTGGAGCGCCGAACGGAATCGATGGTGTGCGCACGTGGTGCGACTGGTTGATCGCTTACCTTGGCTCGGTGGGACCGGTGTATGGCGAATGGCATTCTGTCGCGGTTGCGACAGCATAGGTATTCGCCGACCTACCGAAGAAATCGGCTCACCGCGCCGACAGGTCTTCCAGGAAAATCCGTCGCGCCGCCTGGTATTCGTCCGGCAGCATGGGGCCTAATGTGGCCGACTGCTCCGCTTCCGCGCGTTCCTCGGCAAACGTGGCATTCACCGATTGGAACGCCAGCAGACAGGCTTCCACGACGGCATCGTTATAGTGGTCCGCGGCGTCGATCACGTGGTTGGCGGTGGACAGTATGGTCTCGGCCGCCTGTACCCGCTGCGGCGCCTCGCCGATTATGGCCGGCCGGCGCCCAAGCTGCAGGTGCGGGCCGAATGCGCCCACCAGCGTGGACCAGCGGTCCAGCACGATCAGCGCGCCGTAGCGGTGCGTGTCCATGGTCATCTCATAGGCGAAGGCCGCGCCCTTGCGCTGTCCCTGGAGCCGGCGCAAAGCCATGGCGGCAGCGTTCAACTCGCCCGCAAGGGAATCCACGAAAGCGGCAACGCAGCCGGAAAACTGGGTCTCGTTTATGCTGGGAAAACGCGTGATGCGCAACCGGAAACCTCGCTAGGGAGTTGGCTGACAACGATGCGCGTCACAACGTCAGGCCATGTGCTCGCCCAGCGCGCGCTCGACGTCCAGGGGATCGATGCGCTCGCCATTGTTCAGCCGGCCCAGGATGGAACCGATGATCTCCTTGGCCTCGTCTTTGCGGAAATTCTTGATGAATCCGTCGAAGAAATGCTCCCCCGCCAGGGCGTGATTGATCTCGGTTTCCTTGTTGTGGTCCTGCAATTCGGTAAAGTAGACGACGCGATACTTGCCCGTGTACTCGGTCTCCCGGTAAATCTCGAACATTACTTTATCGGCCTCAAACAGCATGCTCCGAGGTTATCACAGCAGGTAACCAGATACCGCTCAGTGCATGGCAGCCGCGACAATCCAGCCTATGCTCAGCGCCACCGCGCCGGCCAGGATGGCGGCGGCCACGTTGCGCTCCTCCTTGATTTCCTTCCACAGGTCGACCGGGGCCAGTTTGACAACCAGGGAGAATGCCACCACGAACGCCAGCACGCCGAGGCCGGCGAAGATCAATGCGTTGAGGATGGGTATATCGGTCATTGGGCGACAATCCCTACTGTAGGTGGATTGCGCACGGCCCCGCAAGCGCCGGCTGTGTTAGATTGGGTATAGGCTGCGTGACGATAGAAATGGCGGGGTTGGCCTAGCGGTTGGGCGTCAGCCTTCCAAGCTGATTTAGACGGGTTCGAGTCCCGTACCCCGCTCCACTCCTGCCAGTAAAGACCCGCGTACTCTTCCCAGTCACAAGAAAACTAAATATATTTGGAGAACCTCAACCCGCTGACGGCAAAGGCCTGTCTGCGCGCGGTGGAGACGCGGGGCGGCCGCCGGGTGGAAGGCCGCCAGTTATAATCCGCTCAAGGGAAGAGGAATCGCCGTCGTACGCGGTTTTTCCTCTGCAACCTATTGATTCTACATAACAGACCGCTACGATCGTAGCGGTCTTTGTTTTAGGAGCGCTTCGATGGAAGAAAAGAACATAGGCAATATGATCGAGTTGGGGACCTGGATCGGGCGCAAACAGGCATTTGGTCTGATCGCGGGACGTTGTTCGGCTGCGGACGCCAAGTGTATGCGCGAGATTCGCGAAGACAAAAGGTACCGTGAGACCGGGTTGACTTGGGAGGAATTCTGCCCGAAGTACCTGGGCATGAGCCGGGCGCAGGCGGATAAGACGATTCGCCAAATGGAGGAGTTCGGCGAAGCCTTTTTCCATCTGGCGGGATTGACCAGGGTCACCGAGCAGGCCTACCGGCTGATTGCCGGAGCAGTGAGCCAGGAGGGTGTGGAGTACCGGGGCGCGCGGATTGCGATTGAGGCCGCGAACGCGGGGCAACTGGCCGCGGCGGTGGAAGGCCTGCTGTTGGAGGCGAAGCCCCCTGTGCCAAAAAATGCCGCGGCGCCAATGGATGCGGCGGCCCTAACCGTGCAGAAGGCCGCGAAGCTGATGCAGGACGCGTTGGCGGAACTGCACCGGCTGATGGCGGTCCAGTTGGGAGCCGGGGAGGGGGAACAGGTCCAGCGTCTGATCGCGAGCAGCCGGGAACGTCTGGAACAGATGGCGCAATCGCCCGGAATCGTGGCCGCGACCCTCTGGGTCGCGTTGCCTGAACCGAAGGTTCGCTAAGTGCCAACCGTCCCTACGGATACACTAGCGCGTTAAAAAACATCTTGAACGTCAGATAACTCTGCGCGCGGTATTGCGGCCGCATGCCGAAGAGCACCACGTGGCCGCTCCCCAGGGGGGCGTCGATCATGGCGGCGCGGCCCGCGATCACCTTTTCGCCGACCAGCCAGCCGGAGGCCAGTAAATGCGAATCGGGATAGCGGGCCACCACCGGTAACCTGGTATCCCAAGCCGGGCTATGCTCGCTCCAGATGGCGATGGCGGCGGGCACGCCATAGGCCAGCGGGCTGTGCGTGTCCACCTGCACGTTGAGCAGCGAACCGGGCGAATAGAATTCGCTGGATTCGCCCGCCGGCGTCACGCTTTTGGCCTGAATGCCCAGCCGCGAAATGGCATAGCCGGTAGCGGCGTTCAGGAACACCAGCGTGCCGCCCGCGGTGGCGAACTCTTTGAGCGCGTCCGCGCCTTTGGGGCCGACTCCGCCGGTATACTCGGGCGGCATGGCGCCGGGCGCGTATCCGTTCTCGATGCTGTTGGCCGCCTGGTCGGCAAACACAATGGCGTCGAACTTCTGCTTCAGGCCGCCGGACTGGAGATCGGCGTTGCGCACGCCGGTGTAGGCGAAGCCGAATCGTTCCAGCAGCCAGCGGGTCCAGCCCTCGTCCATATTGGCTTGCCAGGGCTGGTAGAGCGCCACGCGGGGCCGCCGGACCTGTCGCCATCCGGCTTGCTCCACCAGGGAGAAGTTGCCGCTTGCCGGGTCGCGCCAAACGGACTTGCCATCGGCCCAGGCGCGGTTCACGGCCATCCAGGAATCGGTATCCGAAGCCGGCAATGGGGCGCCCGCTCGGGCCGCGGGCGCGGTTTGAACCGCACGCGCCGTTTTTGACGTGGGCGCCGTTTGAGCCGCCGGCGCTTGCCATTGGCCGGCAGACGTCACCGGCTGGTTCACGGCCTTCACCTCCACGCCCATCAGCAGCGGCAGGGTGTGCGCGGTCACGTCGTAAGGCCGTTTCGGCGGGCCGCCCGGGTAGAGCCGGTCCTCGGGGTAGCGCTGGCGCTCCAGCAGGGATTTGGCCCATCCGCTGTACGGCTGGTGCATGGCAATCACCGCGCTTCCGTCTTCGCCCTTGCCGATTTCGACCTGCCCGAACTGCAGGGTCTCGATCAGCTTCCGGGTGGCGCCGGGGTCGCGCTGGTCCGCCGGGATTACGAAGCCCCAAGGCTCGGTCCGAGCGATCTGGCGCTCGCCCACGCGATAGAAATTGCGCAGCAGTTCTTCGCGATGCACCGCCGCGTTGTACAGGACCGATTCGAAGGCGATCAACTGGTAATCGATGATGTCGCGCAGCCGCCAGGTGCCGCCCATCCACGGCTCCAGATAATTCCAGGAACGCTCGCGCGGGTTGTAGCCGAGTGCCGTGTCGGCGATCTGGTCCGCCGTCAGCGTGACCGGCGAAGCGATGCGCACACTGGCCGATTCGGTCAGCAGCCGCAGGCCGGTGTGGAAGGCCTGGTAATGGCGGGCCGGAGACCAGAAGTCATATGCCGCGTGGATGGAGACGCCGGTCTTGCCGGCAGCCGTCAGATCCGTCGCGATCATGGTCCCGAACATATTCATTTCCTGCATCAGGATGGCGTCGATGTTCGGCTCTACCGGGTCGAGCCACGGTGGAACGAAGATGCGCGAGGCGTTGGCGGCCTGCTGGTGCACGTCGTAGACGATCTGCGGGTGCCACACGTTGTGCAGCTTGGAGATGGTGTGCCGCGTTTCCGGCTGCGAGAAGATGTACCAGTCGCGGTTGTTATCGTGGCCCACGTACTTGTGCCACAACTCGGGCGGCTGCGAGCCCTCAAACGGCGTGCCCAGCGTCTTGCGATACCAGCGTGTCACGATATCCACGCCATCCGGGTTGAGCGACGGCACCAGCAGCAGGATGGTGTCCTTCAGGATGGCGCGGTAGTGCGGCTTGTCCTCGGTAAGAAGGCGGTAGGCGAATTCCACGGCGGTGTGGGTGGAAGCAATCTCGGTGGCGTGAATGGAGCAGGTGATCAGCACCACGGTCTTGCCTTCGAGGAACAGCTTTTCGGCTTCGGCCCGGCTGGTCTGGCGCGGGTCGGCCAGTTTCTGCTGGATGGCCAGGTAGCGGTCGAGATGCCGCAGCGTTTCGCGGTCCGCAATGGTGGCCGCGATGAACGGCCGGTTGTCCGCGGTCTTCCCCAGTTCCTCGACGCGAATGCGGTCGCTCGATTTGGCCAGTTCGTTGAAGTAGCCGGCCACTTTGTTCCAGTCCAGCACGGTGTTGTCCTGGCCGATTTCGTGGCCGAAGTAGCTCTTGGGAGTGGGCACGGCCGCCAGGGCCGACCACGCGGCTAGAAGGAGCGCAGGAATGCGAAGAGTCACGGGGATATTCTACCGGAGAAAGCGGTGAGCACGCCGCCCTTCACGCCGTCGGCGGCCAGCACGAAGCCAATCTGCAGAAGCAGGAAAGTGCTTAGCTCAGGCCACTCGTCAGCCTTGGTATCATTGAGTCGATGCTCACGCGCTACATCAGAGAGGCGATGAAAAGAGCTCGATTTAAGACCCTCGAGAACGGCACTTGTTGTGGTTGGATTCCGGCGTTGGCCGGGGTGTGGGCGAACGAAACCACGCTTGACGCTTGCCGCGAGGTGCTCCAAGAAGTTCTCGAAGAGTGGCTGGTGCTGAAAATTCGCGACCGCGATCCCATTCCTCGAATCGGCAGGGTGAGCTTGCCATCAAGAGCTGCGTAAGGGATGGCTCACCCGATCTCCAGGCGGGAATTGATCCGCCGGTTTCGCAGCCTTGGCTTCACCGGACCGGTGTCTGGAGGACGGCACCAGTTCATGATGAAGGGCACGCTCAAGGTGCGCATCCCGAACCCCCACGAAAGTAACACGATCGACGGCTCGCTCGTGAAAGAGATCTTGCGTCAGGCGTCGATTAGACTTAACCAATGGGAGAAAGCTTGATCGAACTCGTTGCGGGCCTTCCGCCACGAGCAGGTGGTTCCGTTCGGGGCCGGCAGAGGGTGGGATCTTCCAGCGCTGGTTGACTGGACGCGCGCGCCGCTTGACCTCGAAGTTTGCCGAAACGGGCGGTTCCATTCACCTCACGCCAGGATCTCGCTCGCCACCTCCGGTGCCGCAGTCAAGGGATTCTATCACACCAAACTCTTTTGCCACTCGGGCGCGTAGCTTGCACGCCAATTGCGGGACAATGGCAGCGAGGGCGAATCATGCGCGGCGCGCGGGTGGCGGTCAGTCTGGGGTTGGCGGCTTGCCTGGCGGGGCAGGTGCCCACCATCCGCGTTCCGGTGCGGCTGGTCAGCTTGCCGACACTGGTTTTTTCGGGCGAGAACCGGCTGGTTCCGGGCTTGCAAACCGGCGATTTCCGCGTCTTCGATAACGGGCGGCCGCAAAGCTTCACCCTGGATACCACTTCCACGCCTGTGTCGGTGGCCGTCGCCGTTCAGGTGAATCAGGACGTGCGCGAGTATGTACCGTTCATCGCCAGGGTGGGCAGCGTTCTGGATGCGCTGGTGGCGGGCGAAGCGGGCGAAACGGCGGTGTTATCCTATGGCGCCGATGTGGACACAATCAAGCCATTCGGCGCCGGCGATGTGCGGGCGGCCCTGGCGAAGATCTCAGCCCACGGCAGGCAGGCGCGGATGATCGACGCGGGCCTCGGCGCCATCGCGATGCTGAAGGAACGGCAGGTTGCGCACTCACGGGTTCTGCTCTTCATCGGCCAGCCGATGGATCACGGAAGCGAGTCTAACATGGAGGCCCTCAGGCAACAGGCCGAGCGCGAGAATGTGGCGGTTTACGCGGTGACGCTGCCGGAATTCAACAAGGCCTTTGTGTCGGATACTTTCTACTTGCAGGGCCTCTCCAGCCAGTCGGATCGCGGCGGCTTCAAGGCTGGCGTCGATCTCGGCAAACTGATCCCCACCATTGGCCGCAGCGGCGCGGCGCAGGCGGCCACCGATCCGTTTTCCATCCTGACCGCTGCTACTGGCGGCATGCAGTTCCACATCCGCAAGCAGCGTGAGCTGGAATCTGCGCTGGCGGCCATGGGCGTCTCACTGCGCAGCGCGTACGTGCTGAGCTTCACGCCCGGTGGGACGGAGGAGGGGTACCACAACGTCAGCGTGGAGGTGAATGTGCCCGGAGCCAAAGCCTACACGCGGCCGGGTTATTGGTTGCAGTAACACGGGCCTCCTGGCCTGTGTTTGGTGAGCACGATTGCCTGCACCCCACCTTCATGGATGTACGGTTTGCAGATGGCGGGCAGGGACAATGAGTGAGCAAGAGGCACGCGTTAGGCCCCTCTTCTATTATGGAGGGGGATGTAGTTTGACCTGATTGGCTCGATAGCAAATGCGGAAGCCATCGCATCTGGCCCAGGCGTCCGGGTTCGCTCTTTCCTCAACAAGGCTTACGGTTATGCCCGGGTGGCGAAAGATGAAGGGTATTGCGGCAGTTCGCCTGCCGAACGGCGCTCTTCGCACGGTAGAGTTACACCGGTATGAAGCGCACGGGATGGGTAGAAGAGATCTGAAGATCAAGCGCTACGTGGAAGAGCCATGAAAGCACCGACGAAACCCTTCGCCCTCTGTATTGATAACACCGGGTATCACGCATCCCTCATCCCCGGCAAAGTTTATCGGATACGTCCCGATCCGAGTGCAGCCAGGGACGATTTGGTGCGGATAGCCGATGAGAGTGGCGAGGATTACCTGTATCACAAAGACCATTTCGTATTTGTGGATTTTCCACCAGGAGTCAAGAAGAAGATCCTTGCATTGGAGCACGCCTTCTAAGCCCGACTTCATCGTCTTTTATCCTCTTTGTCCGATTTGCAGCTAGTCCGCTTATTGTCGATCCAGGCAATTTCGGTTCCTGCACTGAAGAGCTTTGGAATAGCAATTCGACAACTAATCAAAAATTCAACTGATCGATATTCGCCTTATTGATGATGAGCGGCGTGCCGAGAATGATTTCGCTGCCGCGGACTTCGATGGCGCCCAGGCGGCCGGCGCGCAGGGAACTGATTCCGGGTCCGATTTGTTTCTGCACCAGCATGGCGGCCGCCTGCACCGTCAGATACCCCAGGTCCCGCGTGTTCCATAGCACGATGGCCTGCACCACACCTTCCTGGATGTACGGTTTGCAGATGGTGGGCAGGGACAGCCCGATCACGTCCACGTCCTTGCGGGCGGCCTGGCGGACGGCTTCGGCGGAACCGGGGACGGCGGGTGCGGAGATGGCCATGATCAGCTTCACGGCGGGGTAGACCTTGAGGATGGTCTGGGTTTCGGCGAAGGCTTTATCGCGGTCGTCATCGCTGGGGCGGATGGTGACCAGTTTCAGACCGGGGTACTTTTCAGCGAGGCGCTTGCGGATGTTGTCAATCCACAGGTTCTGATTGGCGGCGCTGAGGGCGCCGGTGATGACGGCGAAGTCGCCCTTTTCGGCGAGCAGGCGCGCGGCCAGATCGGTAAGGGTGAAGCCGATGCCTTCGGGCGTGGCTTGGTTGACGAAAAAGTCGCGCGCGTCCGGGGCCGCGTCGGCGTCCCAGGTGAGCACGCGGATACCGTGGTCGCGGGCCTTGCGCAGAACGGTGGAGATGCCGGCCTGGTTTTCCACGGCCACGGCAATGGCATCGACCTTACGGGTGATCCAGCTCTCCACCATTTCGTTTTGTCGGGCGGCGTCCAGGCCGGTGGGGCCGTCCCAGATGAGTTCCACGCCTAACGCGTTGGCGGCCTCTTCGGCGCCGGCACGGCAACTCACGAAGTAGGGGTCGCCCTTGGCCTTGGGCATCATGGCGATCACGATGCGATGGCCGCCGGGCCCGGTTGTGAGAACTGCCGCGGGAAGTGCCGCTGGAACTACCGCGGAACCGGCCGCGGGTTGAAGCGACCGCACCATCCACAGGTTGCTGCCGGCTACGATCAGGGCCGCGGCCAGAATGGCGGCGCAGAGAATGGCAATTTGACTGTTCTTCATGGAAAAGGTCTCGTCGTTGAGGTGGGACAGACGATCGTTTTTCGTCGTCTGTCGTGCGCCCGTCGCCTGTCGTGCGCGCGCATTCAGCCGGTCAATGCTGATGACGACCAGCAACAGGGTTCCGGTGAGCAGGCCGGTGAGTTCGGAGGGCAGCGCGGCCAGGTGCAAACCGTTCTGCAAGATGGAAATCGAAAACAGGCCGAGCAGGGTGCCCCAGAGCGTGCCGCGCCCCCCGAAGACCGAAGTGCCGCCCAGCACCACGGCGGTGATGGCGTCCAGTTCGTAACCGGTACCGGCGTCCGCCTTGGCTTGGCCCAGGTGCGCCACATAGATGATGGCCGCTACGCTGGACACGATGCCCGACAACAGATAGACCAGCCCGATTCGCTTCGCGACCGGCACCCCGGCATAACGCGCGCCGGCCTGCGTGAACCCGATGACATACAGGCCGCGGCCGATGGTGGAGCGGTGCAGCAGAATTGTGTAGCCGGCGAAAGCCAGCGCGAACCACGGCACCTGCGCCGGAATCACGCCCCAGAGGTAGCCCTGGCCCAGGAACAGGAAGGCCCGCGGGAAATCGGAGTAGTTAACGGCGCCCCCGGTGATGCCTTCGGCGATGCCGCGGAACAGGGAGTAGGAGCCCAGGGTCACGATGAGCGGAGGGATCCGGAAGCGCGCAATCAGCAGCGCGTTCAGCCCTCCGCCCGCGCAGCCTGCCAATAAGGCCAGGCAGGCGGCTGCCGGCACGGGAAAGTGCCAGTCTCGATAGGCCGCGCCGAAGATCACGGCGGCGAGCCCGAGCATGGACCCCACGGAGAGATCGATTCCGCCGGTGACGATGACCGGCGTGAGCGCGATCGCCAGGAGGCCGAGTTCCACGCTGAAACGCATCACTTCGAAAAAGTTGCCGGCCGTGAAGAAATTTTGGCCGATGGCGGAGAAGAGCCCCACTTCGGCGAGCAGGGCCAGCAGCAGGATCCATTCGCCGTTGGGGGACCAGCGCTGGCGCCAGTTCCGGCGCGCGGCGTGGTTTGGAAAACTCGCGCTAGTCGCCGGCTGGGGCAGGGCTGGCTGCATATCTCCCCGATCGGGCGCGGACGGCATCGATGGCCACCGCGGCCAGAATGATCACACCTTGAATGGCGCGTTCCCAATAGGCGCTGACTCCCAGGAACGTCAACGCCGGCCCGATCATGCCGAGCAGAATCATGCCCAGCAGCGTGCCCAGGATGGTGCCCTTTCCCCCGGTGATGGCCGTGCCGCCCACCACCACGGCGGCAATCACTTTGAGTTCCAGGCCCAGCCCGGCGTTGCTGGGAATCTGGTTGAAGCGGACCGAGTTCAACATGGCGGCAAAGCCGGTCAAGGTTCCGGTGAGGACGAAGACGGCGCAAGTGACCAGGTTGGGATGAATGCCCGCCAGGCGGGCCGCGTCGGCGTTGGACCCGGTGGCGTAGACCGCGCGGCCGGCCGCCAGATGGCGCAATCCCCACGCCATGCCTGCAAGCAGCAGCAGTGCGCATAAGAAGGTTGCACTCTGGCTGGCTGCTTGCGAAAGGCCGAACCACTGAAAATCGGCCGGCAGGTTCTGCACCCATGCACCCTGGGTGGTCCAGCGAAGGCCGTCGCGGAGCGCCACCATCATAGCCAGCGTGACCACGATGGAGGGGATGCGCACGTAGGCGACCAGGGCGCCGTTCAGCGCGCCGAACGCCGCGCCGATCAGGCAGGCAGCCAAACCGGCAATAGGTGTGGGCAGCCCCATCTTAGCGAGGACGCCGGCGGCCACGCTGCAGATGGCGAAGACCGAGCCGACGGAGATATCGATCTGGCCAGCCAAGACGACCAGCGTCATGCCGAGCGCCACGATGAGCACCGGCATGTTGGTGAGCAGCAGGTCGGTCTGATTCTGGAGCGTGAAGAAGCCCGGGGCCGCCAGGGCCAGGACAGCGGCCAGCGCCAGAATGGCCCCCGCGACCGAGATTTCCCGCCGGTACCGTTCCAGCATCTAGCGAGGCCCCAGTCCCCTTGTGAGGCAGATTGTTAATCTACGGCGGGTTGCTAATCCGCCTGCCGGCAGCGACTGGATAGCTGCGCCGTGGTTAGAAACCTGACTCACACCGGCCCCACATCCCCCGACGCCTGGTGTCCCAGCGCCAGACCGAGAATCTTCTGCTGGGTCGCTTCCGCGCGCGACAGAAAGCCGGCGATGGTTCCGGCGTGCATGACGGCGATGCGGTCGCTCATACCCAGGATCTCCGGCAGTTCCGAAGAGATCATGATAATCGCCAACCCGGCCTCCGCCAAATCGCACATCAGCTTGTGGATCTCCGCCTTCGAGCCGACGTCCACGCCCTGGGTGGGCTCATCCAGAATCAGCACCGTGGGCTTGATGGCCAGCCACCGCGCCAGCGCCACCTTCTGCTGATTGCCGCCGGAGAGCGAACCAGCCTCGGCATAGGCAGACGGCGCCTTGATGCGCAACTGGCCGATGTACCGCTCCGCCAGCGCGCACTCACGGGTTTCGGAAATCAGCCCGGCGCGCGAGACCGCCGCCAGGTTGGCCAGGCTGACGTTGGCGGCGATCGGCATGTCGAGCACCACCCCGTGCTGGCGGCGGTCCTCCGGCACGTAGCCGATGCCATAGCTGATGGCTTCGGCTGGCGATTCGGTGCACAGAGTGCCCCATTTGCCCATTTCCATGACGCCCATATCGGACGGAGTGAGGCCGAACAGGGTCTCGGCAAGTTGCGTGCGGCCGGAGCCGACCAGCCCGGCGATGCCCAGGATTTCGCCGCGCTTCACCTCGAACGTGATGTCATGGACGCCCGCGGCGCGGCTGCCCAGGCGCGACACTTGGAGCGCGGTTTCGCCGATGGGGACCTGGCGCTTCGGGAAAACGGCGGAGAGTTCGCGGCCCACCATCAGGCGGATCAGCTCGGCGCGGTCCACGTCCCGCATGTCACGGGTGGCGATGGTGTGGCCGTCGCGCAGCACGGTGACGCGGTCGGCGATGGCGGAGATCTCCTCGAGCCGGTGCGAGATGTAGACGATGCCGACGCCCTGGCTGCGCAGCAGGGCGACCACGCGGAAAAGGCTTTCCACTTCGCGGTCGGAAAGCGAGGCTGTTGGTTCGTCCATGATGAGGATTTTGGCCTCGGCGCCGAGGGCCTTGGCAATTTCGACGATCTGCTGCTCCGGCATGCTGAGGCTGCCGACGAGCCTTTCGGGGTCCAGCGTAGCGCCGGCGCGCGCCAGCAGACCTCGGGCGATTCGGGTGCGGGCCTTCCAATCGAGCCTCCGCCAGGCCGAGCCGCTTTCCACCGCGAGCGCGATGTTCTCGGCGACGGTGAGGTGCGGGAACAGCGACGGCTGCTGATAGATGGCGGCGATGCCGAGGGCCCGAGAGATGTTGGGCGAGTTGTCGGGCACCGGCAGGCCCCCGACGGCGAGGGTTCCGGAATCGGCCGCGACGGCGCCGGTGATGATTTTGATGAGGGTGGACTTCCCCGCCCCATTTTCACCGATAAGCGCGTGAACCTCGCCCGCGCGGAGGTCAAAGGAAACGTCGCTCAGGGCTTTCAGGCCGGCGTATGACTTGGTGACGGAGGTGGCCTGTAACAGCGGCGTCTGCATGGGTGATTAGCAAGGTGATCGTAGCAGAAATGCGGGTGCGGGGGTTCAGCCCTTCACTGCGCGACGGAACCTGGCCAAGCGTCGGCACACGCCCCACGGGGATTTTGCGCGATTTCATGGAGCGGAGTGTCACGGGAGGAATCCGCTGGGCCGCTCCCGAAGCTTCCCAGATGGCGACTTCACGGGCCTTTGCCACGTTTGCGGCCCGGGCGAGATCCAACGAAGCAGGCACACTCACGTTGCGTAAAGGGCAGGGTTTTGCAACGTCCCGAAAGGGTTCCTATCTGCGACCGCTTTCCGCGAAGATTGGCGCGCAAGCTGAAATGCCTGGACGTGACCCAAAGCGGACTTTACGCGTCGGCGCAGTCCGTCGGGCGAGTCGCGCGATTAAGCGGGAACGTACGCCAACCTAATCACGTCCTCGGCAACGAGATCGCTGGTCACAAGACGGAGCGGCGGCCGAGGGCCGGAGAAGAATGGCTTGCCGCGACCAAGTACGATGGGGTGGAGGTAAAGTCGATACTCATCAATAAGACCAAGATTGGTTAGGCTTCCCGCCAAATCTGGTCCGGCAACGTCAATCTCCCCAACTGGCTGAGCCTTCAGCCCACGTATCACCGCCTCAATGTCATCCTCGACAAGTGTGGCGTTGGGTCCGACAGACTTCAACGAGCGCGACACAACCCACATCGGCTGGCTCCGCCATGCAGTGCGGCGAAGTCGTGTTCCTCCGCGACCCAGTCCGCACGGTCTTCCTCCCAATAACGCATTACCTCGTACATGCGGCGACCGTACACAATGCCCGTCAGGTTGCGCACACTGCTCTATGAAATGACGAAAGAGCGCCAGGCTTGGCCTAAATTCCAGATGGTCGACGTAGCCATCCAAGGACTGGTTCAATCATATACGAGCTTTGCCATGGTACAAAATCTCCACCCCAGGTTCTTCAGAATAGCTTGAGCCGACGTTCCGCAGAACAGTGTAGCCCAATAACCCGATCTCCGCTTTTGGCTGGGAACCGCCGGATGCCCTTTGAGGAAGCTGCCGTTCGCTGTCGTACAAAGGGTCCTTTGCGCCCCGAGCCGTGATCGCCTTGGGAGGTTTATACTGTTCGTAGGAGACTGCACATGGGAGCGGCTGTAGCCACGGCGATTTTCTTTGCGTTATTTGCAGCCATTTTCCTTCCGTTAATTATGTCGGGAAAGCAATGGAGAGCAGAGCAGGACAGGGCGCGCGCGCGTCGTATGGCTGAGCATAGGATGAATGCGAGACTCCTGAGACTCAACATTTGATGTGTTCCTAAGGGCTCTCCTCAACCTCTCGCAAAGGGTCCTTTGCGCAACGACCGCGCGGCGACGCCCGATCATGCGATACACATCGGCCTGACTCATCGGACGCCACTTTCGCGGGCGCGCCCGCCGCTTCCACTCCCGGCCGTGGGAACAGCGGCCCTCAAATACCAGCCCAGGGAAAACTGGTGGTCACATTTCGGGCACGCGACGGCAGTCGTGGCCGAAGCCTGTGCAATGCTATTGTAGCTGTAGTTTGCCCGCGCCCCGAAGCGACACCCCAACAGGTCAAAGAGGTCACGCCGTTGTTAATTAAACAACGTGTTGCGAAAGTTGAGGTGCAAAAATGAAGGGGAAACGGGCTGCTCTCAGCACTGGAACGGCTCCCGGCGGTGTTGCAAAACTCGGGCGCAAAGTTCGGGCCTGTTTCACGGCTCCGGTTGCTCCGATTATTCAACGAATCCCGGCCCGGGTCCCACAGAAGTGCCACGGCCCGAAGGGTCCCCAAACGGCCTTCTGGGCGATCACTCCCGTGAAGTCCCGATCCATTGCAGATCGGCAACGCTCACGGTACTGGCATCGCGCGGCGGTCTTTGTCATAAGACCAAATTGCACGAAGGTCGCCGTTAGCTTTCGCGCTGAGTCGATATTGGCTCATGCCGGCCGGCGTTGCTTGTCCCAGTCCTCTTTGAACCGCAGCATTTCGGCGCGAACCTGTTCTGCATCGGTCAACTCGCCCCTCTGCGTTGAAGCCCAGCCTTCCTCGATCTGGGCGGCAATCTCCGCCCGGTTGGCGGCCAGCCAGTCTTCTTCGGCAGCGAGGAACTCAAGCGCGCGCTCGATAACGTCCTCAGGCTTTGCATAAGCGCCACTTCGAAGCTGCTCTTGGATGAGCGCTTCGATTTCGGGTTTGAGTTCTACCGTCATTCCTTCACGGTCTATCTCCTTTGCGCCTCTTGTGTAACCGTCACTTTGTGCAGCTCCGGCATCCAGCCCGGGCTGGCGTCTTCCCACTTATTGTCGGTGAGCTGCCGCACGTCTGAGCCGTCGGCGTGCATCGCGAAGATCTCGCCATAAGGTTGGGGAACTCCGTCGTAGAGCGCCATCTCATCCTTGAAGCCTTTTCTGCCGCTGCTGAACACTACCCACTCCCCATCGTTGGACCAGACCGAATGCGCATCGTTGCCGGGCGAGTTGGTAATCCGGCGCAGCCCCGTCCCATCCGGCCGGATTGTGTACAGCTCAAAGTCGTTGTCGCGGTCGGTGGTGAACATGATGACGTCCCCCTTGGGAGACCACTGCGGGAAATTGTCGTAGTGGGCCCCGTCAGTTAGCGGGGCGATCTTGCCGTCGGCGATCGACAGAATCACAAGCTGCTTGCCGCGCTTGTACACCAGCCGTTGGGCGTCCGGCGACCAGCTCGGGAACCCGTTGTTCACGCCCTCTTCGGCAATCTCACGGTACCCGGAACCGTCGGGCTTCATCAAGGCGATTTGCGCCGATGGCAGTCCAGCGGCCCGGAAGTATTTACCCACGCAAAAGGCGATCATATCCCCGGCCGGCGACCAGACGGCGTCAAACGCGCTGGCGCCATCCTTGTGGAAGATCGGGTGCTTCCCGCTGCCATCGGCGTTCATCGTCTGGATGGTGGTATCGCCGACGTTGGTGCCGTTGCCTCCATATTGACTGTAGAGCAGGTTCTTGCCGTCCGGCGAGAACGAAGGAAACGGTTCGCTCAACAGCAGCTCGAACTCCGAGTCGCGGCTCACCGTGGGGATCAGGTGCTCGGTGCCGGCCGGTTGCAGGATTCGCTCGTACACCACCTGCTTGCCGTCGGCGGACCAACTCGGGTGCCGTATCGCTCCGGGAACGATCGTCACCACCCTCCGGTCCGGATACAAGATCCGCAAGCCGGCATTGTTCGGACCTCTCACGGCATAGCTGATCTTCCCGCCCGGCAGCCACTGCGGCGACAGCTTCACCTCGTTCGTTGCGGTGATCTGCAGGCGTTCTCCGGTAGCGATGTCCACCGAGACCAGTTCACTCCGCGAGTTGCCGGACTTGGCCAGATAGGCGCCGGTTTCATCGGTCTCGTAATAGAGCACCCGCTTCGCGTCCGAAGACCACATGGGGCTGCCGGCAAAGCCTCCGGCCTTGGTCAAACGCCGTAAACCGGTCCCATCCGGGTGAATCAGATAGATGCCCGTGGACTGCATGTGTTCCCACTGCCCGGGGAACCTTCTGGGATTGGCATCGCGATCCGAACTGAAGGCGATTTGGCGGCCGTCCGGAGACCAGGCTGGCCGGAAATTGCCCGAGCGGCTATGGGTGAGGTTCTGGTATTTGTGGCTGGCGATGTCCAGCCGCCAGAGATTCGCGAACCCCTCGCCTCTGGTCGAGATGAAAGCCAGGCTCTTGCCATCGGGTGACAGCGCCCCCTGGTCGTCGAAGGCGGGATCGTCTGTCAATTGCTCCAGGCCCGATCCGTCCGGGTGCACGCGGTAGAGATCAGACTGACCGGCGCGCTCCGAAGTGAAGACGATCCACTGGCCGTCGGGCGTCAGCGAAGGGGAATACTCGCTCTCGCGATGCGGCAGGGCGTGTTCGTTCTTGCCGTCGGCATCCGCTACGAACAGACCGATTTCCGGCACTCGAAAGCGGTTGAACAGGACGCGGTGTTTCACTGCCATTTGCGCGCTGGATTGCAGCACGCCCAGCAAAATCAAACAGACGGTTCGTCTCATTTTTGCTCCCTTCCAGGGGGAAAAGGTGGTTCACTGGTGGTTCAATGGTGGCTCAATGATATCACCGGCCGCGGCCGCCGCTCATTTCAGCGTCCTCACCCGGTGCGATTCGCTGTCGGCGATGTACACCGCGCCCGTGCTGCTGACGAAAATGCCGTGCGGACGCGACAGGCGGCACTGGCGCGCGTCGCCATCCGGTCCATCGCCGCGCTGGCCGGTGCCGGCGACCGTCGTGATCGTGCCGGACTTCAGGTCGATCCGCCGGATGGTGTGGCTCTCCGTATCGGCCAGATACAGGCTGCCGCCGGGAGCCCACGCGACACCTTTCGGCCCCGAAAGCCGCGCCAGTTTGGCCGGTCCGCCGTCGCCATCGTGGCCCGTCTCGCCCGTGCCCGCCACGTGGAAGATCTTGCCCGCGCGCGGGTCCATGCGGTACACCGCGTTGCCTTCGCGCAGCACCAGGTAAAGGTTGCCATCGGGATCCACCGTAATCGCGCGCGGTCCGTTCAGGGGCGTGCCTGCGATGGGCGCGCCATCGGGCGTTGGCTTCCGCTCGCCTGTGCCTGCCCAGGTTTCGATCACACCGGTCCCCAGGTCCACGCGCCTTATCCGATGGTTGCCGATATCGCAGATCAAGAGGCGGCCTTCGGGGTCGAACGCAATGCTGTGCGGTTGGCGGAGTTGCGCCTTTACCGCCGGGCCGCCATCGCCGCCGAAACCGGCAACGCCCGTACCCGCCACGGTCGCGATCGCGTGCGTCCTGGCGTCCACGCGGCGCACCACGTGGTTCTGCATCTCGGCGAAAAACATGTTGCCGGCGCGGTCGAAGCGGACTTCATACGGTTCGTTCATGGCCGCCGCCAGCGCGGGCCCGCCATCGCCCGCGTATCCCTTCTGCCCGGAGCCCGCCACCGTGGAAATCAGGTTCGTCTTCAGATCCAGACGCCGCACCCGATGGTTGCCGATCTCGCAGAAATAGAGCGCGCCGTCCGGCCCGATCACCAGACCGTATGGGTTGTTGATCTCAGCCTTCGCGCCCGGCCCGCCGTCACCGGAAAATCCTGCCGTCCCGGTTCCGGCGATGGTGACTGTGGTTTGCGCCGGTAAAAGCAAGGCGCGGACAAGCAGAAGAATTCCAATGCAAAAACGTGCCGTGGACATAGCGATTCATTTTACAACTCCCAAGCTTTGGAGATGCAAGACAGAGACTTTGTGGGGCAGGTTGGTAGGGGCACCCTCTGGGTCCGGCGGATTGGCAATCCGCCTGCCGGTAGTTGGCACGCACATGCGTCTAAGGCAGCAAAGGTCGCTCCGATTCCAACAGGCGGATTAGCAATCCGCCGCAGGTTAGCAACCTGCCCCACAAAGACGCGCGTTCGGCCCGTCCCAAAACCGAACGCCATCTCCCCCGCATCTTCCCTGAAATCAACAACCGCACTCTGGCCCCTCCGGTGCATGCGTTCCCGCCATGGATCTCAAGTTCGCGCTTCGTTCCCTTCGCCTGAACCCCGGCTTCACCCTGCTTTCCATCCTGGTCCTGGCACTGGGCATCGGTGCCAACACGGCCATTTTCAGCGTCGTGAACGCCGTCCTGCTGCAGCCTCTGGAGTATAAAGACCCCGGCCGTATCGTGGCGGTGGGCAACACCTGGAAGGACCGGAAGATCTCCATGGCACAAATGTCCGAACCCGATTTCGACGACCTGCACGACCAAAGCACAGTCTTCGACGGCCTGGCCTGTTACCTCGCCGGCGGTAACGACACCGTGCTTGTCGGCAAATCCGCGGAATACTCGGCAGTATCCCGGGTCTCCCCCGAGTTCTTCCACGTCATGGGCGCCGATGCCGCGATGGGCCGCCTGTTCTCTCCGGCCGAAGAGCGGCAGGAAGGGACCATGGTCGCCGCGGTCAGCGACGGCTTTTGGAAGCGGCGCCTGGGCGGCAACACGAACGCCATCGGCAGCACCGTGCGCGCTTACGACAGAATCTTCACCGTCGTGGGCGTGCTGCCGCCGGGATTCGGGTTTCCCGGCAAGACCGAGGTCTGGATCCCGCGCTCCGCCTTTGACAAGAACGAGCATCGCTCGGCCAACAATTTTCAGGCTATCGGCCGCCTCAAACCGGGCGTTTCGGTGGAACAGGCGCAGACGCAGCTCACCGCCATCAGCGGCGGATTGGCGCAACTCTACCCGCTGAGTAACAAGAACAAGTATTTTCAAGCGGTCCAGGTACAAGAGCAAATGGTCGGCAGCGTGAAGACCACGCTATACCTTTTGTTGGGCGCCGTCGGCCTGGTGCTGCTGATTGCCTGCGCCAACGTGGCCAACCTGCTGCTGGCGCGCGCCACCTCCCGGTCGCGCGAGATCGCGGTGCGGGCCGCTCTGGGAGCCGGCCGCTGGCGCATCGCCCGGCAACTGATTGTGGAGAGCGCCGTCATCGCCGTGGCGGCCGCACTGGCCGGCATGCTGCTGGCTTCATGGGGAGTACCGGCGCTGCTGGCGCTGGCGCCGCGCAACCTGCCGCGGCTGGCAGATGTTCACATCGATGGATGGGTCCTCGCCTTTACTCTGGCGCTCTCGCTGGCGGCCAGCCTGGTCTTCGGCGTGGCTCCGGCGCTTCAAGCTTCCAGGATCGACCTCAATGACGCCCTCAAGCAAGGCGCCGCACGCGGGACCGTCGGCGGTGCGGCAGGCCGGCTGCGCTCTGTCCTGGTGGTAGCCGAGATCGCCATCTCCATCGTGCTTCTGGTCGGTGCGGGGCTCCTGATTCGCAGCTTCGGGGCCTTGACTCGGGTGGAATGGGGCTTCAACCCCGACCGCGTTCTGGTCATGCAGGCCAACCTCGCCTCCTCCAACCTGGAACAGGCGAAGCGCGTCACCGTGGTCTATGGCGAAATCCTTCGCCAGATCCAGGCGGTGCCGGGCGTTGTGACCGCGGCGGGCGCCCGCGGGCTCCCCGGAAGCGGCGGCCGCTCCAACGGCGGGTACTATATCGAAGGCGGGCCCGGCTGGGAACAGCTGGGAATGAAATCGCCGCAGGCCGACTTCATCGTCAACACCCCCGGTTACTTCCAGGCGATGCAGATTCCGTTCGTGGCCGGGCGCGATTTCTCCGAACGGGATCAGTTCGACTCCGAATTCGCCGCCATTGTCAGTGAGTCGCTCGCCCGGCTCTCGTTTCCCAACCAGGACCCCATCGGCCGGCGGATCCAGACCGGGCTGGACACGCCGCAATTCATGTCCATTGTCGGTGTGGTGCGCGACGTCCGCATGTCCGATCCAGCCGCTCCGCTGCGGCCAGCCATCTACATGCCGTACCTGCAGCATCCCAACTACGGCCGCAACATCAGCTTCGTGATGAAAACGCAAGTCAGCCCAATGGCCTTGGCGGAGGCGCTGCGGGTCAAAGTCCGCGGCGTGAACAGCGAGATCCCGGTCAAGTTCACCACCATGGATGCCCGTCTGGCCGAAACCGTCGCCTCGCCGCGTTTCCGCGGCATCCTGCTGGGCATTTTCGCCGCCCTGGCCGTCGGGTTGGCCATGGCCGGCGTCTACGGTGTGATGGCCTATCTGGTGACGCAGCGGGCGTCTGAGATCGGGCTGCGTATGGCTTTGGGCGCGGACCGGGCCGGCATCGTCAGGCTCGTCCTCGCCCGTGGCGCCGCGCTGACCGGCGCCGGTTTGGCCGCCGGACTCCTGGGCGCTCTGGCAGCCACCCGCCTCTTACAGAACATGCTTTTCGGAGTGGCCCCCACCGACCCGCTCACGTACGGGACCATGGCCCTCGGGGTGGCCCTGGTCGCTTTGCTGGCATGCGCCGTTCCGGCATGGCGGGCAACCACCGTAGACCCGCTGACCGCCCTGCGGCAGGATTGACCGCCACGCGCCTGTCCAAACGTGATGATAAAAGGGTAGTGCGCCTGGCCGTCTGGTGCGTTCATTCTGACTCCGGGCTCCTGACCCCCGCCTTATTATTCCCCCCGCAACGCCTCCGTTGGATTCACGGCTGCCGCGCGGCGCGCAGGAAGAAAGCTGCCCGCGAGTGCGGCAACCGCCAGAGTGACCGCCACCGCGGCAAGAGTGGGCAGGTCCCACGATCGCACTCCAAACAGCAAACTGCGCATCAGAGACGTTGCGCCCAGCGACGCCACCAGGCCCGCGCCAATTCCAAGCGCCGTCAATCCCCCTGCCTCTTTCAGAATCAGTCGATAGACCGAACCGCCGGTAGCTCCGAGCGCCATGCGGATTCCAATCTCGCGCGTCCGCCGGCTCACCGAGTAGGCGATCACGCCGTACAATCCGACCACTCCCAGCAACAACGCAAGGCCGGCGAAGCCGCCCACGAGCCACGCCGAGGAACGATGGAGATACGCGGACTGCGAATCGTGGATCTTCTCCATCATCGTTACGCCGCGATACGATACGATCGCCGGATCGATCTGCCGAAGCGTGGCGGCGAGTTGCGGCAGCAGAGACTCGTCGCTCACTCCAGCCCGAACGACTAAAGCAAAGTTGTCTTTGACCTCCTGCTCGAACGGAATGTACAAAACCGGCGGAATGGCTTCGTCCAGCGGACCTTCTTTGACGTCTTCGACCACGCCGACGATTTCGAGTGGCTTCACCGGAATCGAGACATACGCCAGTTGCTTCCCGATGGGGTCTTCGCCGGGGAAGTACTTGCGAACCAGGGCTTGATTCACTATCGCGACCTGAGGTTTCGACGCGTCCTCATCCTCCCCGAAATATCGCCCGCGCGATAAGCGCGCGCCTAACGTTCGAAAGTAGCCGGGACTGATACTGCGGCTGGGCGCTTCATAATGCTCGCCGTGCCATGGACGGCCCAACACGCGAAACCAGATCGTATTCGAATTGCCATCGAGCGGTACGCCCCGGCGCGCGATGCCAGATGAAGTCACGCCGGGGATGCTGCGAATCCGATCGAACATCATTTTCGTGAGCGCCAGAATCTCGTGATCGGTTCCATAGCTCGACCCGGACAACTGGACATTCAACGTCACCAAATGATCCGGCTCGAAACCGAGTTGGACGCGAAGAAGGCGATAGAGGCTTTGGCCCAGCAGCCCGGCGCCCACCAGCAAGACGGTGGCGGTGGCAAGTTCCACCACGACCAGCCTGGAGCCGAGACGCCGCCAGCCGCTCCCCGCGGATCCGCGTGCCGATTCCGCCAGACCCGCTCGCAATCCCGACCACGAGAGATGCAGCGCGGGTGTGAAGGAGAAAAGCACGCCCGTGAGCAGCGCGACGCACCCGGCGAAAGCCAGCACGTGGCCGTTCCATCCGAGGTCCTGCCAGAACGGCATCCGGCTCATCAGATTCGCGGGGATCAACTTCGTCAGGAGATGCCAGGTCCCCGAAGTCAGCGCAAGGCCCGAAACGCTCCCGGCTACAACCAGCACCAGTCCCTCGGTAATCAACTGCCGCAGGATTCGCCCCGCGGACGCGCCGAGAGAACTCCGAACCGCGATCTCCTTTCTCCGGCTCTCCGAACGCACCAGCAGGAGACTCGCGACGTTCACGATCGCGATCAAGAGAAGCAATCCGGCGCCGATCAGCAGCACCAGCAGAATAGGGCGCACCTCGCCCACGATCACCGTAGCGAGCGTGGCCACCGTGGCCCCCTGGTCGCGATTGGTATTGGGATATTGGGCTGCAAGCTGCCCGGCGATCGCCTTCACGTTGGCGAGCGCGGATTGCACTGAAGCGTCGTCCTGCAGACGCGCCACACCGAAGAGACCGTGACAGCTCCGCCGCAGATCGCAATCTCCAGCCGGGTGCAGGGCCGTCCAGAACTCCGCACCACCCACCGGTGGAAAATAGAACTCCCTCGGCAGCACGCCAACGATGATGTTCGGAGCGCCGTCCAGAACCACGGTTTGTCCCAGCACAGCGCGACTCCCTCCGTATCGCGCCTGCCAAGCCGCATAACTGAGCAACGCGATCCTTGGCGCTTCCGGTTGATCCTCGCCGCTATAGAAATCCCGGCCCAGGACCGGCGCCACTCCCAGCGTGCGAAAAAACCCGTCGCTCACCCGCGCGCCGCGCGCAATCTGCGCCCCACTAGCGCCAGTGAACAAAAATCCATTGGCCTGATACACCTCAAGAGAGCGAAAGACCGTGTTCCGCTTTTTGAAGTCGAGGTAATCGGGATAAGAAAGATTGGATCGCTCGAACAGCGGGATGCTGCCGAAGACGCCCACGAGGCGGGTCGGATTCCGATAGGGTAGCGGCTTGAGGAGCGCGCCGTCCACAAAGGCGAAGATCGCGACGCTCGCGGCCGTTCCGACCGCCAGCACCGCGACGGCCGTCGACGTGAATACCCAACTCTTCCGCAATTGCCGCGCCGCGAAGCGCACGTCCTGGAGGATCTGGTCGAGGAGGATCATGGCATACCGTTATACAAGATACTCCGTGGCGGCGGTTTGGTTACAGGCGACAATCAGAAATCAGGAGCCGGAATCAACCCGAAGTGGCACAGCTACCCTCCTCCGGCCGTTGACCCGCGTAGCGGCATTGTCGCGTCCCACAGGCGTCAGGGGAGCACTTTCGTCGCCCCGACGGCACACTCAATCCGCCGGCGGACCAAGTCGACAAAATTCCGTCCATATCGTCATCAACACCATCCAGTGCGAAGGATGCCAATAGCTTCACAATAGCCCCGCGCCAAAATACTCGTCAACGTGGGCACAACGGCGACACCCGCAGAACCAAATCCACACTGCGCAGGAAGGACGAATCGAGTGATAACTGCCGGCTGGATTCCACGTCTCAATAGTTGAGGGTTGGCACGACATCTAAGGAGCGCCGGTTAGTGTTGACATGCCATACTGTTCTCGAGTGAGATCGCGGTTCGCAGCCCGGCTATTGGCGGCGCTTTTGTTCGCACTGACGGCATTCGGTGCCGCCAGCTCAAGCTCAGCGTCGATTTCGCAACCTGTCGTCTGGACCCGGCAACGGGCGCGGCGCGCTCCGCGTCGTCTGCCGGAACAGCGTGAATCCGCGCTCCCCGTGCGGCTGGTCCGCATCCCGATATCGCGGCCCGGCCCGCGACCTGCCACCATTTACCTTCTGCGTTGGGTCTTCCAACGCCCTCCGCCCACCGCGCTTCTCGTCCACGCATAAGTCCAAGCTGTTGTCTGGGAAAATGAGGAGGGCGCCGTGCGCCAATTTCTACGTTCTTTACTTACCTCTCTCGATCGCGACGGGTCCGCCATCCAGCGGATCTCTGCCATGCGGTCGGAATTCGCCCGTTTGAGCGATGACCAACTCCGTGCCTTGAGTGCGGGAACGAGCGGCTTACTCGAATTCATGGCGTGCGCGGCGGTAGCGGCGTCGCGGATTCTGGGGCAGGACATGTACGATGTACAGCTTCGCGGTGCGTTAGCCCTTACCCGCGGCAGCATCGCTGAGATGCAGACGGGCGAAGGCAAGACGCTGGCCGCCGTTCCGGCGGTGGCCTGGATGGCCCGGGAACTAAAGGGCGTGCACGTCATGACCGTCAACGATTATCTGGCCCGCCGCGACGCTAGCTGGATGGGGGACGTCTACCGTTTTCTGGGCCTCTCCACAGGCTACGTGCAGCAGGGCATGACGCCCGCCGAGCGCCGCGTTGCGTACGCCCGCGACATTACGTACGCTACCGCCAATGAGATCGGCTTCGACGTCCTGCGCGACCGGCTCGCCCTTCGCCTGGACGAGCAGGTGCACCGTCCCTTCTCCACGGCCGTTATCGACGAGGTGGATTCCATTCTGATCGATGAGGCGCGCATCCCGTTGGTCATCGCCGGCGGCGATCGAGGCGCCGGTGCCCTGGCATATGTGGCCGATCAGGTGGTGCGCCGCCTGCAGTCTTCCGTGCACTACACGGTCGATGTGGGCGCCCATAACGCCTCCCTGACGGACGGCGGCATTCGCGCGGTTGAAGACGCATTTGGCTGCGGAAATCTTTTCGAGGAGCGCAATTTGGAACTCCACACAATCGTGCAGGACTCGCTCGAAGCCCATGCGCTTCTTCGCCGTGACGTGGATTACCTGGTCAAAGGCGGCTCCATCGAGATGGTGGATGAATTCAAGGGCCGGATCGCGCTCAACCGCCGCTGGCCGGCCGGACTCCATACTGCCGTGGAGACCAAGGAAGGTGTCACCCCAAAGCCGCAGGGAATGGTCCTCGGCTCAACGACGATCCAACACCTGGTGGCGCTCTATCCGCGGGTTTGCGGAATGACCGGAACGGCCGCTACCCAGGCGATCGAGTTTCGTACCGTGTACGGCCTTTACGTGGAGACCATACCCACCAACCGGCCAGTAATTCGGGTGGATCATCCGGACGTCCTGTTCCCAACGAAGGCAGGAAAGGAACGGGCCGTCGCCGACGAAATCCGGCGCGTGCACGCTAGCGGTCAGCCTATCCTGGTGGGGACGGCGAGCGTGGAGGAATCCGAGAGGCTGAGCGGAATGTTGGCCGACCTTCCGCACCGCGTATTGAACGCGCGCAACGATGAAGTGGAGGCAGCCATCGTCGCTCAGGCCGGCCAGCTCGGGGCCATCACTTTATCGACGAACATGGCGGGACGGGGCACGGACATTCGCCTCAGCGAGGGAGTGGCTGGGCTGGGGGGCTTGTACGTGATCGGCACGAACCGGCACGAGAGCCGTCGCATCGACAACCAGCTTCGCGGACGCGCCGGCCGGCAGGGCGATCCGGGGTGCTCGCGTTTCT
>Ga0210402_10000845_pt1 | contig 32997 bp, 42 predicted proteins | sample IncBWC7MmetaG_FD_161055 | JGI IMG/M metagenome (GOLD analysis project Ga0210402, IMG submission 161055) | Forest soil microbial communities from Barre Woods Harvard Forest LTER site, Petersham, Massachusetts, United States - Inc-BW-C-7-M | ecosystem: Environmental > Terrestrial > Soil >...
GACCGAATGACTGGATCGAGTTCCCAGTTGTGATTGTGCGCCCGCTCGGCGAAGTTGACGATCATGCGGTTTAGTATCGCCGATCTGTCGCGGCTTACAAAATCCGGCACTGCTCCCCGACGATCCACGTTTGCATTATCCGTTGTCGTAGGCCCGTTGCAAGCCTGCGATGTCGATCTTGTCCATTTGCAGCATGGCCATCATCACGCACTTCGACTTCTCCGGATCCGGATCGCTCATCAACTTGCCCAGGGCTGAGGGAATGATCTGCCAGGACAGGCCATACTTATCCTTAAGCCACCCGCAACGTTCCTTCTTTCCGCCTGCGGAGAGTTTTTCCCATAGCTCATCGACATCAGGCTGCGTTTCGCAGTTCACGAAGAATGAGATCGCCGGCGTGAAGGTGAATTGCGGTCCGCCGTTGAGAGCGAAGAAGTCCTGTCCTTCTAGTTGAAAGGTAGCGGACATGACGGATCCTGCCGGTCCGGGGCCGCCCGCGCCGTAGCGGGTGACTTTACCAATCTTGGAGTTCTTGAAAATGGAAACATAGAAATTCATGGCTTCTTCGGCTTTACCGTCAAACCACAGGAAGGGCGTGATTTTTTTCATGGAGTTCTCCTTCAGTTTCAAACAGCGGGCTGGTCGTTGAAGGGGTGGTTATCTGTTTCCTCCTGCCAGTGTTGCCAGCACTTCTTCGAGGCGGTTGTATCCGGCGGCAACGCCTTGCTCCATCGGGGATTTCAGTACGGCCTCGCGCGCTTCCGCAGACTGATAGGCGACGATGGTTGTAACGGTCGTCTTTCCATTTTGCTCGGTCAACATCACCGTCCCGACGGCTTCGCCGGGGTACCAGGCCTGGTCGAATTTCTCCGTGGACACGATGCGTTCCGGCGGAACGATCTCGCGGAACACGCCGCCCATTCCCATTTCCTGCCCCTTTTCGTGACGCCACACATAGCGATAACTTCCGCCCACTCGGAGATCAATTTCGCAGACCGGCATCGACCAGCCGGGAGGCCCGAGAAGCCATTGTCTGACCAGTTCCGGCCTCGTAAAGGCGTCGAATACGAGCGTGCGTGGTACGGCGAAAGCACGGGTCATCATGATCTCGCGGTCGCCGTGGGCGCTTACTTTGAATGTTTCTCTGTAGGTCACGAGTGCTCTCCTCTTTGAGTTTTCAAATGCGGATGATTTCTACGTGCAGTGCGTCGGCTCTTGGTTTGGCCGGTTTGCATCTGGTCGAGCAGGGCATCAAGCCGTTGGTAGCGGGCGTCCCAGAACTGCCGGTAGGCTTCCAACCACTGGTTAGCTTGCGCAAGAGGGGCGACTTCAAGACGTCGAGGCCGGCGCTGCGCATCGCGGCCGCGGGAAATCAGGCCGGCACGTTCCAATACTCGGAGATGCTTGGAGATCGCAGGCTGGCTCATGGAGAAGGGCGCAGCCAGTTCGGTGACCGAGGCATCGCCCGATGCCAGCCGAGCGAGGATCGCCCGGCGAGTTGGATCGGCGAGCGCAGCGAAGGTTGCATCCAGCGCGCCAGGAGCATAACCATGTGGTTGCATAACTACTAGGTTATATATAAATGGGAAAATCTGTCAAGCGGGATTTAGTGGGTTCCTACGATGCCGCGGGAGGGAAGCTCAGAGCGTTTGCAGCCGGTCAGGGCTGGCTTCCTAGAACACTTTCCAGACGTAGCGGCCAAGCAGGGCAATGAGCAACAAACCACCGACTCCGCAAACCCAGAACAGGAAGTTGGCCGTTAAAGCCGGGGAATTGATGTCTTTCTTGTCCATGGTTCGATCCTCACCAGAGATGGGGTTCCGGGAGCCATGCAGGGGCACGGCTCCCGGAGTTTGTGTCCGCGGGAATCGTCGAAAACTCCCGACGTCAAAGTTTAGTGGTGGTCATGATCGTGATCGTGGTCATCCCAATCGCGCTCGGTGTGCCAGCGTCGTTCGTGTTCATCCCACCAGCGATGGTCGGCGCCCCAGCAGCGCTCACGGGCTTCGCGGAGATCGTTGCGGGCGCGTTCGGCTTGCCTGCTTTGATAGCCATGATGGGCAACGGCCTGGTCGAGCTTGTGATCTGCGTGAACAATGCGGCGCTGGCAATCGCGCTCATCGGCGCGGACTAGCGGCGGGGAGGCGAACAGCAGGAATGCCGCTAACGCTGCGGCAACCAGGGACGTGGTTCCGAATAGTAAGTCTTTCCAATCACGTCGCATCGGGATAGTGTCCTCCTTAAACAGTGATGTAAGTAAAGTCCTGTGACACCGGCCTTTGGAGTACGACGCTTGACGATGACCATAAATCGTCGCTGTCGTTGGGTCTGTTCACAATTGAACACCGTCTTGTGCTTGCGGGTTACAAAAACAAACCCTAGCAGGTGCCTGTTTGATGAAGCCATACCGTGAAGAGGGTAGGGAAAGTCTTCACGCGCTGTAGCGACGCGAAGTCTTTTAACCGAGCATAACGAGACGGGGAGGAGATTCAACTAGAGTAGTCTCATGAAGCAGACGCCAACGCAAAGGAATTTTGTGCGCGAGCACTCCTTGAGCCTGTCGGCCGCGGGAATCGTGATTTTGTTGATTGCGCTTTACTCGCGGTCCGACCCCGCGACTCATTTCGGGTCCTTCTTTGGAAATGCAATCGCAGACTGGACGGGGGTCTTCGTGACGATCCTGATGACGAAGTATCTTTACGAAAAGGGATCGTCCGAAAGCAAAAAGCCGAAGGGAATGTTGCCGTCCGCCGTATTGGAGTTTCTACGCGAACACTCGCTGAGTATTTTTCTGCTGGTGACAGGCGTCGGTTGGGTAGCGGCATTTCGCGGCATGGATCCGGGCAGCAAGTGGGGACAGGTGGTCGGCAATATCGTCTCCGAGTGGACCCAGATTTTCGGACTGGTGTTGCTAACGAAACGGTTGATTGAGGTGGGATCGAAAGAAAGTTCGTCGCGATGACACGATGGGCGCTAAGCGCCCATTGGAATCGAGGGCAGAAACAGCGGTTTCTGCCGGGCTTTGGTGAGTTGTTCGAAGGCGTAGGCGATTTTCAACAGAGTGGGCTCGCTCCAGGCGCGTCCGAAGAATGAGATTCCGACCGGCAGTCCGTAGAGATATCCGCCAGTGACGTTGATGTTGGGATATCCGGCCACGGCGGCCGCGTTGGAACTACCTCCGGCGGAGTGGTCGCCGTTGATGAGGTCCGTGAGCCACGCGGGGCCGCCAGTGGGGGCGACTAGTGCGTCGAGTTTGAATTTGTCCATGACGAAGTCGATGCCATCGGCGCGTGTCTGTTTGTGATTGTTGGTAAGGGCGTCGACGTACTCTTTCGTCGTGAGGGGGCCTTTCTCTTCGGCCTTGATGAACAGGTCCTGACCGAAATAGGGCATCTCTTTGGCGATGTGCTTGTCGTTGAAGTCGATCACGTCTTTCAGCGATTTCACTTGCGCTGAATCACCCAACCGCGCCAGATAGACGGCCAAGTCGGCTTTGAGTTCGTACAGGAGTACCAGCAGTTCGGTGTCGTCAAACTTGCCCAGCGTGGGAATGTCGGCGGGGTCGGTGATGTCGGCGCCGGCGCGCTTCATCTCGTCGATCAGGGTATTCATGAGTTGATCGACCGCATCGTTGAATCCGAAATATTTTCGGACTACGCCGATGCGCGCGCCTTTCAATCCGTTGGGGTCGAGGAACTTTGTGTAATCGGGCTGCAGCTTGCCTGCACTGGCGGCGGTGGCTACATCTTCGGCATCGGGGCCGGCCATCGCGCTGAGAAGAATCGCCACGTCACGCACAGTGCGGGCCATGGGGCCGGAGGTGTCCTGGCTGTGGGCGATGGGGATGATGCCGCTGCGGCTGATGAGTCCGAGGGTTGGCTTCATGCCGGCGAGTCCGTTGGCGGAAGATGGACAGACCACGGAGCCATCGGTTTCGGTGCCGACTCCGGCGGCGCACAAATTCGCGGAAACGGCCGCGCCGGTGCCCGAACTTGATCCACAAGGATTACGATCCAGGGCAAACGGGTTACGAGTGAGGCCGCCGCGGCCCGACCATCCGCTGGTGGAATGGGAACTGCGCATGTTGGCCCACTCGCTCAGATTGGTCTTTCCCAGGATCACCGATCCAGCTTTTCTAAGCTGACCGGCGACGAACGCGTCTTTCGGGGGAGTTGACCCGAGCAGTGCCAGCGATCCAGCAGTAGTGTTCATCTTGTCGGCGGTGTCGATGTTGTCTTTGATCAGGATGGGAACGCCGTGCAGGGGGCCGCGCGGGCCTTTTTCTTTACGTTCTCGGTCCAGGGCCTCGGCGATTTCGAGGGCTTCGGGATTGACTTCGATCACGCTGTTGATGCGCGGGCCGGCCTTGTCGATGTCCTGAATGCGCGCAAGATATTTTTCTGTCAGGCTGCGCGCGGAATATTTTCCGGACTGCATCGCTTGCTGCAGATCGTCGATCGTGAGTTCGTCGAGTTCGAACTCGCGGGGGATCACGTTGGGATTCTGGTCATCCGCAGCCGCGGCAAGTGCGGGGTACGCGGCCGTGGCGACAGTAGAAGCGAGTCCGGCGCGGAGAAAGTTGCGGCGGGAATAGGGCGGGGGATTCTTGCGCATTCGTTACTCCGGATGGGAACTGGTTCTGACCGGGCATCTTACGAGAGCGCAGCGGAGATGGCAAATGGTTGCGCCGGAAAGCCCACATCGGCCATCCGGTACATGAAGTGTGTCTCGGATGAAGGGCGGGGAAACAGGACCTCATGACTGCGCGCTAAGTACGCGCCGGATGGATGGAGCGGGAGACGGGGATCGAACCCGTGACATCCAGCTTGGGAAGCTGGCGTTCTACCGCTGAACTACTCCCGCACTGAGGAATGACCTGCATTGCGCTCAGTGAACTCTGCGCGCCCCTGCCAAGTCAGACTACCATCCGGCGCCGCTCGAGGGCAACGCCGGGGTCATCCGAAAGTGCTATTACCGGGCCGCGCTTGGCGTCGAGGTTTTCATCTGAATCAGTCCGATACCCAGGCCGCCAACGGCTCCTGCGAGAATTCCGAGAATGATCAGCACAGAAATTTTCTCGAGCAGAGAATTCTGAACTGTTTTGGACATCACGCCCCCTGTAAGGTCAGAGGTTCGAAGCCAGATTGCAGAGGGGGCTTTCCTCTCGGAACTGCAACGGCGTGACCCCTTTCCCCAAGTACACCTAATGGGCGGTATTCTAGCATTGCTCTAGCGGTCAAAAAAGCCTGAACCGCGGGCGCGAGGTATAACTCAAGGCGATCGTGGGCCCTGGTTCCGGACCCCAGTCGACGAAAAGACTCTCGTCGCCCTATGATGAGGAGGTCAAAATTTGTTCGAGTTCATCCCGAGGTCATCTTATGACAGAACCTACTTATGAAGAGCTGAAGGCACGACTGGAAACGCTTGAAAAACAGGCGGACAAGAAACGCAGCGGGACACTGGAATTCCGTGTGGGAGAAAAGGGCGGCGTCAGCGTGTATGGACTGGGGCGCTTCCCGGTGACGCTCTATTACGAACAGTGGAACCGTCTGCTGGATGCGTCGCCCGATTTGAAGAATTTCCTGGAAGAGAACAAGAGCAAGCTGAAATTGAAGGAAGGCTGAGCGGACGGCTGCCGCCCGTCCGTGCAGGGAGGAGACGCGTCAATCCTTGGTCTCTCGTCTCGACTGGAAATTTTCGCGGTGCCAAGCTCAATCATGTCGGCTGACGATATTCTTACAATGACCCCGCCGGCAGCGGATCGGAGCGTGGCCTATGGGGCTGATCCGAATCAGTTTCTCGATGTGCGCCTTCCTAAAGGGAAGGCGCCTTTTCCCGTCCTGCTCAATATCCACGGAGGGTTCTGGCGGGCCAAGTATGACCTCGCTCATGCCGGACATTTATGCGAGGCGTTGCGGGTGGCGGGCGTGGCAACGTTCAATGTGGAGTATCGCCGCGTTGGCAATGACGGTGGCGGATGGCCCGGTACGTTTGCCGACCTCCGGGCGGCTTATCAATTCGTTCTCCAGGAACACTCCCGATTCCAGCTGGACGTGAGACGGCTCGCGGCAATGGGACATTCCGCTGGCGGCCAACTCGCCTTGTGCCTGGCGGCGCATGAGGATTCACTCACAAACGCCATTTCACTTGCGGGCGTGGTGGATTTACAAAAGGCGTTCTCGCTTCATCTGAGCAACGATGCTGTTGTGGAATTTCTGGGTGGCAAGCCTGCGGATGTTCCGGAACACTATCGTGAAGCGGATCCGACAGAGTTGAAGATTGCGCATGCGCGTCAGTGGGTCCTGCACGGTACAGAGGACGATACGGTGCCGGTGGTTTTTAGCCGGGACTATGTGGCGCAGAAGAAGAGGGCAGGTGAGCACGTGGAATTGATCGAAGTCGCCAAGGCAGGCCACTTTGATTTTATTGATCCACGGTCGGAGGCGTTTGAGAGGGTGAAGGGCGCGGTGATGGCAGCTGTGAGTTAGTTTCCAGACGGTGTTGAACGCCGGTATAAGATTCTGAGCCATGTCAGCCGTGGACCCAGCGGGAGAGTGGCGAGAACTTGCCGAGCGCTATCACCAGATGCGTGACCCGGAGCTGGTAGCGCTGGCCCGGCAGCGATCCGAGCTGACGGATCTGGCGCAGCAGGCGCTGACGCAAGAAATTTCCTACCGCAAGTTGATCATCCCGCCGGAAGAGGACCCAAAAGAGTACCTCCCTCCGCCAAAACCTGACCGTCCTGACCCTGATTCTCATCAAGACGGCGAGGAAGACCCATACGCGGAAGAGCGCGCCCTGGTCGAAATCCGCACCGTGTGGAGCCTGGCGGATGCACGACAGATCGAGTGGCTGCTGAATCGGGCGGATATTCCGTTTTTTATGGGGCCGGAGAAAGCTCCCGCTATGGAACGAGTCACGTCAGATTTCAGCCAGGGCGTCAGCGTTCAAATCATGAGGATTGGCAGGTACTGGGCGCAACAGGCCTTGCAGAGCTATGCACCTGTGGATGAGCCCGAGCCCGAGGTGGTAGAGGAGCCGGAAGAGGTGGTTGTGAAGTGTCCGCGATGCCGGTCGACGGACGTTGTTCTGGGGCGATTGGTGCCGGACTCTACCTCGAGGTATGAGTGGACGTGCGATGCGTGCGGTTATGAGTGGGAAGATGATGGCGTTGCGAAAGCGGAATAAATGTTACCAAACACTTGGTTCGCTTGTGACAGTGAGAGTCATTCCATTACGTGGGTAATTAGGGCGAAAAGAAGTGTCCTTCTAGAATTGACTACAAGTCACAGCGGCTTCTTCGAAGCCGGGAGTAGTAGTTATGAAGTCGCTTTTAGGAATTCTAGTTCTCTTCTGCACGCTGCTCTTGGCCGGTCTCGCGCTGGCCTCGGAGAAATCCGATCGCAGTATGATCATCGCGCTGGAGAACGCCTGGAATCAGGCGCAAATTCATCGCGATGGCGAAGCCTTGAACCGCCTTATCGGAGATAAGTTCGTCTATACCGATTGGGACGGGACTCTGTTCAATAAATCCCAGTTCATCGCGGACAGCAAGGACCCTGCAACCGAGACGACAATGGTCGCGAACGACGGTGTGGACGTGTACTTCTATCCGGGATTCGCGATTGTGACGGGCGCGTATCACGCCAAAGGCACGACTCGCGGCAAGCCATTTGATCACTACGGGCGCTTCACCGATACGTGGATATCGTCGTCCGACGGGCAGTGGCGTTGCGTGGCTAGCCATACTAATCTGGTGAAGAAACCGGGCTCGAAATAACCGTCCGTCCGTTCATCCAGCGGTGCGCTCCCGAGGCTGTCCAGCCCATCCTGCCGCGCATCTTTCGACTTAGCCTTCTACTGCTTTGCCTTCCCGGCGGACTCTTGCTTTTGCGCCTTTTGCGCATCCTCCGTCCAGGGAGGAGTGACTCCGACTGAACGCGCGTAGACGATGGATTGTCCGAGGTGTTCGGCGGCGTGCCGAACGATAAACAGCAGGATGCCGCGCTGCGTGTTCTTCCCGCCAAACCAGTCCAGGGACTTTTCGAGGTTGGCATCGGGCATGGCGGTGATGGCTTTGCGCGCGTGATCGAACGAGTCTTTCAGCGTGGCAATCACCTTGGCTTTGTCGGTGGTGGATTTCTCCAGAGTCTTCACGTCAAAAGTCGAGGGCGGCGGTGTACCAACCAGTTTGTAGAGATTGAAGTTCGCAGCCGATACGTGCAGAAATACTTCGGCGACGGAGCGCACGTCGGGCGAGGGACGCCAGGTGTATTTGTCGGCGGGGATGGCTTCGGCGAGGCGGAGAAACTTGTCCTGCTGGATCATCACTTCGGCCAACACTTCGGAGCGGTAACCGGTCACCCCGGGAGTGCCGTCTTTGTAGGGACTCACCTGAGCAGCGAGGCTGGCCGAGAAGAATGTGCAAGCGCATAGGCCGGTGATCCATAGAATGGACTTCAGAACACGCTTCACGGTGTTTTCTCCCGGAATGATTGTATGCGCTACCTGCCAAGCCCCAACCCGCTTCGTACCACAGTGGCATCGAAGTCGGCATGCACCTTTGACGCTGCGCCTGTCCAAACGTTACCGGACTGATCGTGAACCGCGTGAGCGTGTGCACGGTCGATCGATGAGCGCCTCCGGCAAAACGGTTCGGCGGAAATATCAAGGGCTGGTATAATTTTGGTCTGCTCGTTTGTATCGCGCCCTTAGCTCAGCTGGATAGAGCGTCTGGCTACGAACCAGAAGGTCGGGAGTTCGAATCTCTCAGGGCGCACCATTCTTTTTCCTTCTAGCATCAGGCACTTAGCACTGAGGCGGTTGAAGTGATAACCTTCACCGCCCACAAGTGGTATTCCCCAAGTTTGGAGCATACACTTAGCGCAACTTTGGTTCGGCCCCAGCGTAGCGATCCGGCCCGGAAGTGCATAACCACTTTTAAGGAAGTGGAGACAGACTGATGTCTCAGGCCAAGAAGTCCGATGAATTGGCGCAATTTGCTTCCGATTTGCAACTGATGAGGCATCGTGCGATCAACTTGCGCTTGTACGCTACCAGTCAACGGCTTGACGCGGCCATACGGGCGGTTGGTTTGGAGATCGCGGATGATACCGATGGTTACCCCAAATACAGCGTTGTTCAGGCTGCTCGCAAGCTTGGCCGAGAATTCCATTGTTCGCTAGAAACACCGTGTCCAGACTGCGGCTCGACTGAAGGCGAAATGCGCACCCACGGGGGGAGTTGGGACGACGCCGATTGCCATTGTGCCGAGTGTGGAAAGCTCATCCACCACGCTTGGTCTGCAATGTGAGAATTAGGTTCCCGCCTATCGGCGAAGAAGTCCCAAGCGAGATCCCCTGCGACCGCGAACCTCATGCAGTAGATTCAGCTGATCCACCTACTTCGATGAGAAAACAGGAGTTGCGGAAAATCACTTATCTCGACGAGTCATTTTCAGAGACAGAACGCCAGGTTCGATATCCCGCCAAAAGCCGCGCCAATTGTGCAAGGTCGGGCCTCTTACCAACCCCTCCGGGCAAGAGTAAAAGTTTCCAGCGGGGCGCAAAACCTACCCGATGGGGATCCGGTCTTCTGAAAGTTACCAAGGGTTTAGCAATGGCACGCGGGGTGCTTCACTCAAGGCAGACGAAGTGGCGCGCAACGGGGTACTCGGAACAAACTTCGGCCAGAGGTAGATCCGGGTGCCCCTTTGCATTTCCGTTTCGTCGAAATACACTCCGCTTCGCTTCCCGACAGCCTTCCCCCGATCACCCGAATCAAGACTCTTGGGTGCGGGGCGGGGTGTGGGTAAAGCAGCCTATAGCAATCAGCATTCAGCTCATAGCTTTTTCCGGGCCAGTGCGCCCCGCTTACAGACTCCGCCAACTTGTCGTGACTTGGGCTACACTACGATTTCACCGGCGATCCCAAAAAATCAGGCCAGAGTCAGCTTGTCTGTAATATCCAGGCCGGCTTCGCGCAGGAGGCGGGCTACGGTATCTTCATTCAGGCGGGAGGCGTCGAAAACCACTCGGACGATGTGCTCCTTCTCTTCAAACCACGTGCCCTGGATGCCGTAGACTTCGCGGACGCTGTCGAGTGCGCGCAGTTCCTTTTCTCCGGGCTGGGACTGGTAGTGATACGCGACTTCCAGATACGTCATCTGTTCTCTCCCCAAATGAAAGCTTCGCAGTTTACCCTTTGAGTATCTAATAAGGCCCGGAATCCGCCAAGGGGCATTTGGCCGACTTCTGGCAAGCGTGAGCAATGGACCCTATTCAAACTGAAAAATCGGAAGCGCAACGAGTTGTCGATCCCGTCTGCGGGATGAAGGTCGATCCGGCTGCGGCGAAGTTCAAGACTTCGTTTGGCGGTCGCGAGTACTTTTTCTGCTGCGCGGCGTGTCTCGCCAAGTTTCAGGCGAATCCGGAAAAAGTTCTTTCTTCGCCACCGGCGCCGATGGGGTCGAAACTCACGTCGCTCAGCATGGTGGGCGGGATCGCTCCCGCGCCGACCCAAGGCAAGCCTGGGACGGCAGGGAAGAGCGACACCCGAATCTACGTGTGTCCGATGTGCCCGGAAGTGCGGCAGGAGGGGCCGGGGCCTTGTCCGAAGTGCGGGATGGCGCTGGAACCGGAAAGCCCGGCGCTGCCTGCTATCAGGACGGAATGGACCTGCCCCATGCATCCGGAGATCGTGAGGCCCGGGCCGGGGAGTTGTCCGATCTGCGGGATGGCGCTCGAACCCCGCACGGTCACTGCTGGCGAGGAAGAGAATCCGGAACTGCGCGACATGACGCGGCGGTTGTGGATTAGCGCGGCGCTCACCGTGCCATTAATGATCGTGGCGATGGGCGGCATGTTCTCGCCCGGCTGGTTGATGAAGTCGCCATGGAGTTCGTCTCTACCATGGCTGGAACTAATACTCGCGACGCCGGTGGTGCTGTGGGGCGGCTGGCCATTCTTTCAGCGTGGATGGACGTCTGTCGTCAACCGCAGTACAAATATGTTCACGCTGATCGCGATGGGCACAGGCGTCGCCTATCTGTTCAGCGTAATCGCCACCGTGTTTCCGGGAATTTTTCCGGAGTCGTTCCGCACGATGGCCGATCGGCCCGACGTCTATTTTGAAGCGGCGGCGGCGATCGTCACGTTGGTACTGCTGGGCCAGGTTGTGGAGTTGCGCGCCCGCAGCCATACGTCGAGCGCGATCCGGGCGCTGCTGGATTTGAGTCCAAAGATGGCGCGGGTGATGGCCGCGGACGGGTCGGAACACGACGTACCTTTGGAGCATGTGCAGTCAGGTGACAAATTGCGGGTGCGCCCGGGCGAGCGGGTTCCGGTCGACGGTCAGGTGCTGGAAGGCACGAGCGCGGTCGATGAGTCGATGATCACGGGCGAGTCGATTCCGGTCGAGAAGATACCGGGGTCACGAGTGATCGGCGCAACGGTGAACGGCCACGGTTCGCTGGTGATGCGCGCCGAACGCGTCGGGAGCGAGACGATGCTGGCGCAGATCGTGTGTCTGGTAAGCCAGGCGCAGCGCACGCGGGCTCCGATTCAGCGATTGGCGGACCGGGTGGCGGGGTGGTTTGTTCCAGCGGTCATCGCAATCGCGGTGCTGACATTTCTGGCGTGGGCAGTATTTGGTCCGCAGCCCCGCTTTGCGCATGCCATCGTGAATGCTGTCGCGGTGCTGATCATTGCTTGCCCATGTGCGCTGGGGCTGGCTACGCCCATGGCGATCATGGTGGGCACGGGTCGCGGCGCTAACGCGGGGGTTCTCATCAAGAACGCCGAGGCCCTGGAGATGGTGGAGAAGGTCGACACGATCGTCTTCGACAAAACCGGAACGCTGACGGAAGGGAAGCCGAAGGTCGTCTCCTACAGCGATGCAGAAGTGTTGCGTCTCGCGGCCAGCGTGGAGCGCGCGAGTGAACATCCATTGGCGGCGGCGATTGTCGAGATGGCCGGCAAGCAGAGTGTCAGGTTCTCGGACGCCACCGGTTTCGAATATCTGGCGGGCACGGGCGTGAAGGCCACGGTGGATGGAAAGCGTCTCGCGGTCGGCAATCGCGCGCTGATGACCGACATAGGCGTTTTCGGAAACGGACGAAACCACGGAGTAGTGGTGTCGGGCGGGCCGGCGGCCACACACGTTTACGTCGCGGTCGATGGGCAGTATGCCGGACATATTGCCATCATGGATCCGATCAAGGCGAATGCGGCCGCGTCCTTGCGCGAGTTAAAAGCCCTGGGGATTCGTCTGGTGATGTTGACCGGCGACAATCCGGCGACGGCGCAGGAGATAGCCCGTCTCGTTGGGATCGACGATTTCAAGGCGGAAGTATTACCCGCTCAAAAAACCGAGATTGTGAACGCCCTTCAAGAAGAAGGGTGCGTTGTTGCCATGGCCGGTGATGGCATCAACGATGCCCCGGCGTTGGCACAAGCGGATGTTGGTATCGCCATGGGCACCGGTACCGACATTGCGCTGGAGAGCGCCGGCATCACGCTGCTTAAAGGAGACCTTGAGGGAATTCTGCGAGCGCGAAAGCTGAGTCGGGCGACGATGAGCAATATCCGGCAGAACCTGTTTTTTGCATTTATTTATAACTCGATCGGCGTGCCGATTGCGGCAGGCGTGTTGTATCCGTTCTTTGGACTTTTGCTCAGTCCGATTCTCGCGGCGGCGGCGATGAGTTTCAGTTCCGTGTCGGTGATTGCGAATTCTTTGCGGCTGCGGAGGGTGAGGCTGTAGTTTCCAGACCGCTGACACGCCGAGAATGTCTCGAGGACTCGACCACTAGAGCTTCGAAAGATAGTCGGTGATTTCCGTGCTGTTCCAGTTTACTGCGCCGATGAACTTTCGGCGGACTACTCCGTTGCGATCGATGATGTAGCTTTCCGGCCAGCGAAAGGTACCGTAGGTGTCGGGAGTCTTCCGGGCATCGTCGCGGACGGTCACGAAGTTTACGCCGAAATCCGTGAGAAATTTGTGGTACGCGGCATCGTTCTCATCGATGCTGACGCCGAGAACGGTGACCCCGTTCTTCTTCAGCTTCGCCTGCATCTGGATCAGCGTCGGAGTTTCTTCGATGCAGGGAGCGCACCACGATCCCCAGAAGTTCAGGACGACCACCTGGCCCCGAAACTGGCTGAGGGTAACGGAGTGGTCAGAGTCCTGGACGGTGAAATCGGGGGCGTTCTGGCCGATTCGGGGCGGACGGGAGCCGCTGTAGCATCCAATCAGAGCCGCCAGAAATCCAATGACAAGAACAGGGGCAGTTCGTCTCACCCCGCTATAATAGCGGAAATCCTTATGGATGCTGCGGTCCCAGCCACGACTGAGGTTTCGATCATTGTTCCCGCCCGCAACGAAGAAGTGTGCCTAGGGGACTGCCTGCGGTCGCTGGTGTCGCAGACGGGCATCACGTTCGAGATTATTCTGGTTGACGATCAGTCAACCGACCGGACACGCTCCATTGCGGAGAGCTTTTCAGCAGTTCGGGTGATTTCTCCCGGGCCGCTTCCGGCGAATTGGACCGGGAAAAACAACGCCGTTGGGGCCGGAGCGCGAGTGGCGCGAGGGAAGTGGTTGCTGTTTACGGACGCCGATACTGTTCATCTGCCGGGATCGCTGGCGCAAGCGGTGATTGAGGCGCAGGAGAATCGGGTCGACATGTTGTCGTATTCGCCGGAGCAGATTGCGGTGACAATCTGGGAATTGGCGACGATGCCCGTGGTATTTGCCGAACTCGCCCGGCAGTATCCGCCTGAGAAGGTTTCGGATCCGGAGTCGCCGATAGCGGCGGCGAATGGCCAGTACATCCTCGTGCGGCGCGAGGCGTACGAAGCAGTCGGAGGACACGCAGCAGTCGCGAGCAGTTTGCTCGAGGACGTTGCGCTTGCCAAAGTATTTAAGACTTCCGGGCGGAGGATTCGATTCCGCTATGCTGCCAAAGCGGTGCGGACTCGTATGTACAGGAGTTTTGCTCAATTGCGCGAAGGGTGGACCAAGAATCTCGTGCTGCTTTTTCCCAAGCCCGGTTGGCTCGCGACGAAAATGCTGGCCGCATGGGGAGTGGCTTGGGTTGCCATTCTTTCTCTGTGGATCGTGCGACCGGGCACGTTCTGGGTATGGAAATCGGTTGCCGCGCTCGCGCCTCTCTTCTTGATGTTTCGATTGCGAAGAGCCAACGTCACGTCGGATATGGAAATTCTGGGTGCAATGTTTGGTTATCCGATGTTTGCGTATCTGCTACTGCGGTCGCAGAGCGCGCACCGGCGAGGCGGCGTTCCCTGGAAGGGACGGAAGTATGAAGGCAAGTCGCATCGCTCCAGAGGGAATGAAAACACGGCCGATCCTGGCACCGCATCTTTGATGGCGCCAGATCGTCCTCATGCGTCTTTGTAGTAAGAAACGGAGACGCGGCAAGCCGCGCTTTCGCACGATGGTTTCTAGGACTTGGCAACTGACCTCTGGCCACTGCTCTTATGATTTATCTGACACGCAAGGCTGAATTTTCGGCGGCGCATTTCTATCACAATCCGGCCTTTTCGCCGGAAGAGAATCTGCGCGTTTTTGGTAAGTGCAACAACCCGAACGGGCACGGGCACAACTACACGCTGGAAGTCACGGTGAAGGGCGCGGTGGATCCGAAATCGGGATTTGTGGTGGACCTGAAGCAATTAAAGGACATCATGAACAGGGAAGTGCTGGATGCTCTGGATCACCGGCATCTAAACAAGGAAGTGCCGGAGTTTGCGAAACTCATTCCGACTACCGAGAACATTGCGATTGCGATCTGGCAACGGTTAGTGAGTAAACTCAACACTGCGCAACTTCATCGAGTGCGAGTGTACGAGACGCCGGATTTGTTCGTGGATTTCTATGGTGAAGCATGAAGGCGCACCTGACCCGGCGCTACATGTTTTCAGCTTCGCACCGCCTGCACAGCGACGCGATGTCGGTCGAGCAGAACCGCGCAGTCTATGGCAAATGCAACAATCCGCATGGGCACGGGCACAACTATACGATTGCGATCACAGTAAGCGGACCGGTAGACCCGCAGACCGGAATGGTTTGCAACCTGGTCGACCTGGATTCGTTCGTGCGTCAGCATGTTCTGGAACGGTACGACCACCAGAATTTGAACGTGATGCAAGAATTCTCGAATAACGTACCGACTACGGAAAATCTTTGCATAGCAATCTACGAAATCGTGAAGCGTGGGTTCGAGAGAGCGCATCTTGAAAGAGTACGCATCGAAGAGACGATGATGAACTCGTTCGAGTATTCGGGAGAAGAGCGTCGTTAGTCGTCGGTCGCTTGTCGTTCACAACCGCTGTTGCCAGACGGCTCGCGACCCGATCAACTGCTCCGACCAACTATGAAATCGACGATCCAACCGACCACACTGACAAGCGCCAGCTACGAAGAGTTGGTGCGCGAGATGCTCATACGCCTCGGGGAGGATCCTGATCGCGAAGGGCTGACGCGAACTCCGGAGCGCGTACACAAAGCCAATGAATTTCTCACCCGCGGATACAAGGAAGATCCGGAAGCTTTATTGCGGAAGGCTCTGTTCACGGTCACTTACGATGAGATGGTCATCGTCAAGGACATTGAAATGTTCAGCTTGTGCGAGCACCACATGCTGCCGTTTTTCGGCAAGGTGCATGTCGCCTACATCCCTAAAGGAAAAGTGATCGGGCTGAGCAAGATTCCGCGTCTGATCGAGATTTTCTCGCGCCGTTTGCAGATTCAGGAACGTTTAACGACGCAGATTGCAGAGACGATTCAGAAGACGATCGAGCCGCAGGGCGTCGGCGTAGTGATCGAGGCGCGCCATTTGTGCATGATGATGCGCGGAGTCGAGAAACAACACTCGGCGGCAGTTACGTCGTCGATGCTCGGATGTTTCCGCGAAGAGCAGGAGACGCGGACGGAGTTTTTGTCGCTGATCCGGCAACGGACAAATGGAGTGTGAGGAGCGGCTACGGCAAATAAAATAAAAGATCTGGCTTAATGCGCGGGGTGCAGACTCATGATCGAATCAGGCAATTTTTAGGCGGGACGATATGGCTTCGATGGATACTTCCCGATCACTGAAGTCATGGGAGCATCGGCTCGCGTGGCTCGTTGCAATAGCGGCGGATGCAATCCAGATTGTCGGATTTCCAATTTTTGTCGAGGGCGCGGTGTCACCCGCAGATTCCGTGCTGGACGTGATCGTTGGCATTGTCCTGGTGGCGTTGTTGGGATGGCATTGGGCGTTTCTGCCTTCGCTGGCAGCGGAATTGATTCCAGGATTGGATATGTTTCCGACGTGGACGGCCGCAGTCTGGTACGTGACGCGGCAACGGATGAATCCGCATGAGCCAGAGATAGAGATATTGCCACCGGGCCCGGCGACGGAGCCACGGGCGTAGAGCAGCCGGCGAGTCGACAGTCCTACCATGCCCCATAGCGATGCCTCTGTGGGCGTTCCGAGAATATCTTGATCATCAGTACGCCGACTACAAATCCTCCTACGTGCGCCCAGAATGCTATTCCACCTGTGGTTTGGGATGTCACGGCGATCGAGGATGCGGTACCCATGAAGAACTGGACCAGGAACCAGTAGCCGAGCATGAGCCATGCCGGCACGTGGAAGAAAAAGATGGGCGGAAACCATACCAGTACTCGTGCTTTCGGATAGAGAATAAAATAAGCGCCCATCACGCCCGCAATCGCACCACTCGCTCCAACCGTGGGGATCGCGGAGTTGAGACTGAGGATGATCTGCGACAAGGCGGCGGCGATCCCACTCACCAGATAAAACAACAGATAGCGGAAGTGGCCCAGGTAGTCCTCAACGTTGTCGCCGAAAATCCAGAGAAAGAGCATGTTCCCGGCAACGTGAAAAAAACCTCCGTGTAAAAACATGGAGGTAAAGAACGGCAAAATCGCCGTTGCCAGACTGTCGTAGGAGTGCCCGGTAAGGACGGCGACCGTGTGGCGCGGCACCACCCCAAATTCAGAAATGAAGCCATTCAGAGTGCCGCTACTCTGCATCCCGACGGAGAACTCCCACAGGAATACCAGCACGTTCAATATGATCAGAAAATAGTTGATGAACGGTGTGGAGTAGCATGGCTGGTCGTCGCGGAGGGGAATCATTTAATTGAGAATCTGGTAGCTTGTAATAGGCAGTTGAAACCAGCGAGCGCCCGGTCGACGACCTTCACCAGAGTATCAATATCAGTACCCGTTCACAAATTACCAATCCTTATGAATAGCGTGGTGGTGGTCGACAAGCCGTCGGGTCTGACTTCGCATGACGTGGTGAACCGCGTGCGGCGAATCCTGGGACAGAAGTCAGTGGGACATCTCGGAACTCTGGATCCTGCGGCTACCGGAGTTCTGCCGGTGGTCACGGGCAGCCTGACGCGGCTGGCGCAATTTTATCTACATTCGGAGAAGTGCTACGAGGGTGTGATTCATTTCGGATTTTCCACGGACACCTACGACGCGGACGGGGAAGCAACCAGTCCGGAGAGCGACGTCGATCTCGATCTTGAACATCTGCGACGACTTGCGCGCGAGTTTGTCGGGATCGTTCAGCAAGTGCCGCCTCCCTATTCGGCAAAGAAAGTTGCCGGAGTGCGGGCCTACAAGTTGGCGCGCCGGAAACTGGAAGTCACCCTCGATCCGGTGCAGGTTGAGATCAAGGAGTTCGAAATGCTCTCGATCGACGGCAACTGCTGTAGTTTTCGCGCGCGGGTCGTGTCGGGCACGTATATGCGTTCGGTGGCGCACGACCTGGGACAGAAAATGGCCTGCGGCGCTCACTTGAAATCGCTGCGACGGACTGCAGTGGCGGAGTTTGGAATTGCCGCTGCGCATACCTTAGAAGAATTGATGCAGGCGGCAGAGCAGGGAAGAGTGGAGGAATTGGCAATTCATCCGCGAATGTTGCTGCCGCAATTCCCGTCCGTGACGGCCACAGAGCAGAATGCGGCGATGATTCGGAGTGGGAGGGCAGTGAATTTGCCGGAATTGTCGCAGGAAAAACTGGTCAAGGTGTTTGAGGGGCAGCGCGATCTGATTGCGATCGGCACGCGCATCGCAGGCACGCTGTTTCATCCCGGGATTGTGTTCGCGCAGGACTGACGTGTAGGGGGTCTTGAACGGAGTTTGCGCAGCCCGCAGCCGACCCTCATCCCGGGTTTTTCCTGAATTGGAATTTTTTCCGTTTGAGTTGGTAGCTCTCACGACCGTTGGCGATCGATGAGTTGCGCTATACTTATCGCGGTCTTTTCACATCAGCCGTTGATAGTTCCCGTCTCGTATTGGGCCCCTTAAGAAAAATCTCAGCAGGAGGAGTCTATGCGCTTCTTGAAAATTGCTTTGGCCTCAGGAGTCATTTGTTTGTCGTTGTCGGCGGCTGCTCAAACTTCAGCAGTAGGGAATTGCAAGCCGACCTTGCCTTCATACCCAACCATCCAACAGGCAGTCAATGCCGTAACCGCAGGATCGCTGATCGAAGTCTGCCCTGGGCCTTATCCGGAACAGGTGGTCGTGAATAAGAACGTGACTCTCAAGGGAATCGCGGCGGCTAATCAGGGCGCAGCCATCATCACATCGCCGGCGGGCGGACTGGTTCAGAATACCGCCAGCCTTGCGACCGGGAATCCGATTGCGGCACAGTTGCTGGTGCAGGCGCCAGCCACCGCAGTCACGATCACCAACATCACAGTGGACGGAAACAACAGTCAGATTGCTACCTGCGGACTCAATCCGATTGGCATCTATTTTCAGAACGCTTCGGGCACAATCACACGCGTTGCGGTTCTCAATTCGACTCCCAGCCCTGGCTTTGAGGGTTGCCAGACTGGATTGGGAATTTTCGCGCAGAGCGGCGGTGGCGGCGGATCGGTTGTGACCATCAGCTCCAACCATGTCGAAGGCTATGCGAAGAACGGGATCACCGGCAACGAAGGCGGCACCAATGTAACGATCACCGGCAACAGCGTAATCGGAGTCGGACCAACCACAGGCGCGGCGCAGAACTCGATTCAGATCGGATTCGGCGCGGCCGGCAACATCACCAAGAATACGGTCGGCTCGGACGTATGGTCTCCAGATAACATCGGCGACCCTGGCGATGCGGCTGCAGGGATTCTGGTATACGCATCTGCCGGCGTGAATATTACCAGCAACAACGTCAGCGATACACAGTTCGGAATCGCAGTGGTGAGCGACCCGAATTTCGGCAATGCCAACAACAGCCTTGTAACGAAGAACACGGTTTCCGCGACGCACATCTTCGATGGCATTGACCTGTGCAGCAATGGCAACACTGTGAACACGAACATCGTGAACGGATCCGACGAGGCTGGAATTCACGTCGACGACTCGTGCACGGGATCTGCAACTGGCAATCAGGTTACGAAGAACACCATCAACTCAGCGTGTGCCGGCATTCTGATCGGACCGGGAGCGACCGGTAATACAACGGCACCGAATACGTATTACAACGTCGTTACCCAGCGACTCGATAATGCGACCCAGTGTTCTCCACCAGCGCGGCCATCGAAAAAGGGATCGCGGCACGCGACCGTCCGGGCCGCACGGCCCTAGTTGAAACTTTTTTAAAGTGCGAAGGGTGCCTGCCGAACGGAAACGCGGCAGGCGCCTTTCTATTTGGGATATAATTCGCGCGCCTTCCCCCGACGCGGTCCAGCTTGACGGCTGGTGTCAGCCCGCACATTCGTAAACGCATTCCATACAACTTGTCTTCTTGGAGGAGCATATGTTTTGTACCGAATGTGGTGGCAATATCAGTGCTTCTGACAGAGCTTGTCCTTCATGCGGCGCCCGCCAGGACAATCAACCGGTGCGCGCGGCGGTGCCAGCGGCTGCGCGGGCAGTGGCTGCCGATTACAGGAAGCCAGGATTTGGCGTGATGGGGATGACTCGCGCGGTGCTCGGCGCCCTGGCTGACGGGAAAGTAATCAGAAACGCAATAGCGCTGGTGATGAGGCTCGCGGCCGTGCTGGTTCTGCTCGGCGGATTGCTGGTGGTGATCACTGTATTGAAGACGTCGTTCCAGATTTCATCGGCCGCGGCGACTATCGGCGGACTGGTCGTGGCGGTCCTGATGGCGGCCGCGTTCTTTGCGGTCTCGCAGATTTATTTGTTCCGCGCCCAGTCGGTGCACGATCTGGAGGACTCGCCGTTTACGATCATCCCGATTCTTTCCATCTTGTTCCGGGCCTCGGGAGAAGCCTATGCAGTGGGGGCGCTCGCATTCGGCGTTGGCGGCTGTCTGTTTACGTGGCTGAGTGGCATGAGTCCGATGACTCTGCTGTCGCAGCTTGGGGTACTTGTGCCATCGCTTCCCGGCCTGAACGAAATGGGCGGGCAGAGCTTCGTTGCCGGCCTGGTATTCCTGGTCACAATGGTCATTGCCGCGTTTGGCGCACTCGTCGCGTTTTACGCGCTGGCGGAATTGGTTGTTGTGCTGGTGGATATCGCGCTGAACGTACGGAGGCTGGTCAAGGGACAGACGGTGGCCGCATAAGAAGCGTAGGGCGCGTTGTGAGCGCGATCAGCATTAGAACCGATGTAGGAGGAAGCAAATGAAGTGTCCAAAGTGCGCGGAAGAGGCTGGTTCGGGGCGTTTCTGCCGCAATTGCGGGACGTCGGTCGCGGCCGCGGCGGTGCCGGTGCAGGCTGGCAGCGTTTGTCCGGTATGTGGAGCGGAGGTGCGCCCGGGAGCCAGGTTCTGCGGCAGCTGTGCGGCCCCGCTGGGGAGCGCTCCGGCTGCCGCACCGGCTGCGGCTTCCAGTGTGATCTGCGTCAATTGCGGCACAGAGAACAAGGCGGACACGAAATTCTGCCGTTCATGCGGTAAAGCAGTTGGCTCGGGAGCTCCCGCGGTTGTTCCCAGCGCCGGAGTGACTCCCGACATGTTGCCGACGATGATGGATGCACGGCCGGTTCCGGTTCCACAACCGCCGTCGCCAAGGCCTGCGGCCGTCGTGGGCCAGGCGCGGCCGGTAGCGGCTCCGGCACCCACACCTCCCAGGGTGGCGCCTGTGGCGGCGCCGAGACTAGTGCAGAAGGGCGCGCCGGCGGGCGATGCGGCGGGAACGCCATCACGACCCAGTGCAGGCAATCCGACTGTAATTGTCGCGACGGTGATCGTTCTGGCTCTGGCTGTAGCTGGCCTGGTTTACAAATTTGTGCTGAAGAAGCCCGCAACACAGAGCGCACAGAATGCTCCTGCGGCCGACACGCCAGCCTCGGCACAGGTCACGCCTCCCGCGACTCCGCCGGCAACAACGACAGACTCGTCGAATCCAGACACGCAGGCCCAGCCCGCCAGCACCGACACACAGCCAGCAGCGGCTGACACCACCACAACGACCACTCCGGCAGGGAACAGCCCGGCATCGAGTGGAGGCCCTGCTGCCCCTCCGAAAGCTCCGAAGCGGACGCCCGCAAAGGCCTTGGGCCCATCGTATGCCCAGGCACACGCGAACGCGGAGCAGGCGTTTTCGGCCTCGCAGTACATCACTCCTCCGGACGGAAGTGCCCTGTTCTGGGCGCGCAAGGCAAAGGCGTTGGGCGATCCGGCGGCGGGCGAAATCGAGCAGCGGGTCTTTGCCAAGCAGATGTCGGACGTGACCGCGGCACGGCAAAGTCATCTGTACGATCAGGCGTTGGCGCAGCTCTATCAAGCAGCTAGCAATTTCCCTGAACACACCGAGCTGCGTTCGATGCAGGACGACATCCATCAGGAACAACAGCGTTACAACCAACAAATGGAGGAGCAGCGGCGCCAGGCCGAACTGGCCGCCCAGACCAAGAAGTTTCCGGCCCAGCACCGGCACGGGACCGGTGAGAACTTCTGCACGGGCGTGATTACGATCACCCCGGATGGGGTCGGCCACTACGACTGCAACACAGCCGACAGCAAGGGACGCTGCGAACACGTCACCTTTGCGGCCGACTCGCTCAAAGAAGTGAAGGTTCGAGGCGACGGTTCGCTGCACGTCGCCACCCGCCAGCAAGGGAACTTCGATTTTACGGGCGGCGAGTTCGCCCTGAAAGACGCAGCAACAGCGTTGGGCAAGCTCGTCAAGCATTGATGGCGGGAGATTGGACGGATGGAGCGTTGGGAATGGCGGGTATTGAGTCATTATCGCAGCGTCCGATAACAGGTATTATGTCTAGTTTTATCAAACCTTCGACCTTCTGCTAACTGATCGCATCTTCGCTTCGTCTCTTTCACCGATCCCCGGAGTCTGGACCCAAATGCTTAGGCGATCCTCGCGCGTACCCTGCTGGCTTACGCTGTTCCTGACATTCGCTTGTACTGTCTTTTCCCAAACCGCGCCAGCCCGCGAGCGCTTCCAGAATTCTGATGTGAACTACGGCTGGGCGCAGGACAGCGCCGGGCACAAGCTGCGAATGTTTGTCACGCGGCCCAGGAACGCCACCGGCAAGGTTCCGGTGATCTTCTTCGTGGGCTGGCTCAGCTGCGATTCAGTGGAATATCCGCGGGGCGGGACCGACGGCTTCGGAGCAATCTTCTGGAGCCTGATTGAGCAGTCTGGCTACGCGACCGTGCGAATGGACAAACCCGGCGTTGGCGAGAGCCAGGGAGACTGTGCGCACACGGACTTCAATACGGAAATGTCTGGATATCAGTCGACTTTCGATGAAATGCTCAAGTATGACTTTATTGATTCAGCGCGCGTGGTTGTAGTCGGGCTCAGCAATGGCGGCGGGACTTCGCCGCTGATTCCCCGCCAGCATCCTGTGCGCGGCTACATTGCCGCCAGTTCCTGGGGACGCACCTGGTATGAGCATATGCTGGAACTCGAACGCGTCCGGTTAAGCGCGAGCGACGAGAATCCGGGCACAGTGAACTCGGACTTGAAGGCGTTCATTGACTTCTACAGCCTCTATCTGATTCACGGCATGAAGCCCGGAGAGGTCGTGACACAGCATCCGGAATGGAAGGGCCTCTGGTACGACGCCCCGGATGGACAGTATGGGCGGCCTGCCGCGTTTTATCAGCAACTCCAGGCGCTTAACCTCGGCGACGCATGGCAAAAGGTGACCGTGCCGGTGTTGGTCATCCGTGGGACGTCCGACTCCATCATGAGCGATGTGGATGCGCGCTCGATTGCGTCAAATGTAAACAAGTCGCATCCGGGAATGGCCCGGTACGTTGAGGTCCCCGGCGGGGATCATCTGCTGAGCGTCCACGGAAAGCTCGTGGATGACGTGGTCCCGACGATGATGACGTGGATGCGCGAACAGTTGAGGAATGACTCCGGGCCGAAATAGCTTGAGAAGCCATCCACCGGAACCAACGGTGACTATCTCCCCAGCAGGGTTCGAAGGTCGTTGCGGAAGCGGTTCAGCGTCTCCAGTCTCTCCGGCGTAGCCTCGACGATTTCTTGTTTCGCCTGGAAGACCTGGCGGCCTTCCCTTTCGGTGAGCACGCCTATGACTTCGCCCATCCGCCAACCGGGAGTGCCCAGGATCTGAAGACCAGCTACGCCAGGAACTAACAATGCGACACAATTGTCGCGGATCACGCCGATACACTTGGGAAAGCGGTCGAAGGTCTGGAGTTCGAAGCCGGCGACATAGATACGTTGCAGTTGTTCGGCGGAGTCCATGGGAATTTAGCAGTTAGCAATTAGCCCTTGGCAAGTTTTGATTTTCATTTCTGCCCACGACTGCGCCCCATCAATGCGCTTCCGCTCGAATCACTTCCAGTGAGTTTCCGTCTCCCAGATGCAGGAAGGTGAAGACTCCTTCGTCGGCAGAATAACAGGCGAAGGAAGGGCCGAGTGACCCCGAATCGGAGTACGTTGCGATGCGGCGCCCGGTCAGTGCGTCGACGATGACCAGGGTCTGCGTGCTCGAACCTTCATCCCAGAAGGAAACAGCGACCCGGTTGGCGGCGACGTGAAAAGTGTTTGGCATCAAGTCGTGAACTGGTGATGTGATATGCAGCGTCCGCAGAATCCGGCCGGCGGGTGAAATGACATAGATCAACGCGGGCGATGAGCGGCGCAGGACATAGATGTTTCCGTCCGCGCCAGGTTCAGCGTCGGACAGGTCAACGGATGGCGCGGGTTTGTCAGTCCGGTCGGAAACGGGCGGCGTTGGGGGTTTGGCGCTTGAACTAGCCACTTTCGGCGAGTCGGCAAGAGTAATTTGAGTGAGCAACCGGCCGTCGGCGGAGAAGACGGCGGTGAGCGGTCGTTTGGGGTCGGACCGGTTCTGCACGTCGCGCTGGTAGCCGGAGACCAAAAGGCTTCCATTGGCAAAAGGCGCGAACTGATAGGGCTGGAAGTCGGCATCGAGGCGAATGGGCGACGATGGGGATCCGTCGGATGAGAACTGGAGAACGTAGATCTGCGGCTTGGCAATACCGACGGCGGCGATCTGGTAGAGTCCGCCATCCGGCGCCGGAGAGTAGGCGTCGGCGCGGTCGAGTTTGAGTTGCGAGAGAGCCGCGGGATCGAACGACGCGACGCGCTTCCCTTCCGCATCAATCTTCACGACTGGGCCAAGTAACGGACGGTCAGTGGCGTATTTGCGGATATAGAGATTGCCGTCGGCGTCGCATCTTGCCGGGAACATAAAAGCTCCGCCCATTTCGGAGACGATGCTTTTGCGGCTGGATTCGTGCAGGGCGATGGGGTGAGACGAAGGATTCTTCGAAGGAGGCACCGACTGCGCGTAAATGGCGCTGACACATGAGAGAGCGCCCGAAAGCAGGACAAAATATCTTTTCAACATCCGCAATCCGACTTCTCACTTCCTACATCTTGTACTTGCCGAGGTCGTCGTCATTTAGGCCTTCGAGGAGTTTGCGCAGTTCGTCGCTGGTCGCTCGCTCGGAGAGGGCGGTGGCTTGCTTGGAATTCTTCAGAACCTGGTCATCGACGAAGATCGGGCAGTCCATACGAAGAGCCAAGGCGAGTGCGTCCGAGGGGCGTGAATCGACGCTCACCACGCGCCCTTCCCTTTCCAGCCAGATGACGGCGAAGAATGTGTCGTCCTTGAGTTCGGTTACGACTACTTTGTGAATGAGTGCGTCGAGGCCGGTGAGCACGTTCTTGATGAGGTCGTGAGTCATGGGCCGCGGCGTGCTGACCTTCTCGATCTCGAGAGCGATCGCATTGGCTTCGTAAACGCCGACCCAGATCGGGAGCACCGTGTCGCCGCCTACGTCTTTGAGCAACACGATGGGCATGTTGGTGACCGGGTCCATCATGAGGCCGCGAATTTTCATTTCTACTTCCATAAGACCTCGGCTCTTACACCATCTCTCCCACCAAGCTGTTCGGAAAGATCGTGGTTACTTGCACATCCACGTAGCTTCCGGTCTTTAGTTCGGTGCCGTCGGGAGCGGTAAAGTTCAGAACTTTGATCTGGGACGTGCGGCCGATCCACTGGCCCCGGGCCGTGTTCTTCCCTTCCACCATCACTCGGGCGATCTCTCCCTTGTGTCTTTGATTACGATGTGTCGAAATCTGCCGCTGTTTATCGTTGAGCACGGCGAGACGGCGCGCCTTTTCTGAGTCGGGGATGGCATCGTCAAGCCGCAGCGAAGGGGTATTCGGACGCGGGGAGTACTTGAACGTAAACGCACTGTCATAGCCGACCACATCCAGAAGCGACAGCGTTTCTTCGAATTCGATTTCGGTTTCGCCGGGAAAACCGACAATCAAATCGGTGGTGATGGAAATATCACGCTTCGCGGCATGAATCCAGGCGATGCGTTCCAGGTATTCATCGCGTGTGTAGAGGCGTTGCATGGCGTCGAGGACGCGATCGGAACCGCTTTGAATCGGCAAGTGGACGTGATCGCAAAGAGTTGGAAACGCGTCGATGGCTTCCACGATATCGCGGGTAAAGTCACGTGGGTGCGACGTGGTAAAGCGTACGCGCTCGATGCCCGGCACTTCGCCAACGGCCACCAGCAATTCAGCAAAACTCTTCTTTTCATCGGGATCGCGGTAAGAGTTGACGTTTTGCCCGAGCAACTGAATTTCCGTGTAGCCAAGATCGGCTAGCTGGCGCGCTTCTGAAAGAACGGAGTCCCACGTCCGGCTGCGTTCTTTTCCGCGCGTGTAAGGCACGACGCAGTAGGCGCAGAATTTGTCGCAGCCTTCGATGATCGTGATGTAGCCGCGATGGGGATTGGTGCGCGCGGTGAATTCGGTTTCAAAGCATTCGTCGGTAAGGCGATCGTCAAGTCCGGTAGCACGCTGGCCGGCTTCGATCTGCACCAGCATCGCGGGCAGATTGCGATACGAGGCCGAGCCAGCCACCAGCGAGACATAGGGAGCGCGCTCAAAAATCTTCTCGCCTTCCTGCTGGGCTACGCAGCCGAGGACTCCAAACTTCTTGCCTTGCGCATGCCACTTCTTGTAATCGTTGAGGCGATTGAACACCTTCTGCTCGGCTTTATCGCGGATGGAGCAGGTGTTGTAGAGCACCAGGCCGGCTTCTTCGACGGTCGGAACCTGCGTATACCCCTGCTGCAGCAACGTGCCGACTACCTTTTCGGAGTCGTGCGCATTCATCTGGCAGCCGAAGGTTTCGAGGTAAAACGTCTTTTGGTCGCTGGCCGACATCGTCTCAGTATAAACCCAGAAGTAACCTCTTCCCGAATCTACGAAGGGGCGAAATCGGCCTCCTGATGCAACTTCTTGCCCTGGTTCCGGGTTCAAAACAAAGAGAAAAGAGAGAAGTCATTCGGGAGGCACCATTTGGGAGAATTGCGCTGCTTTCGTTCTGAACTTGTGGCATTGAGGATGGCATCGCGCGCTGCGGCCGTCTTTCTCTCTCTCCTGCTCTTGTTGGGCACGATACCTGTGGTGGGCTGGGCGCAGATCATCCGCAGAACTCCAAATCAGGACGAGCGGGATGGCATGGGCGCGGGCGGCGACTGGGCGGAATTCCAGTCCGACGACAAGATGACAGGTGCCAAGCGAGTTCGGTTTGAACTGCTGGCCCGGAACTCCTTTCGCGAGGATCCGGATTTTCAACCGCGCGTGGAACTGTATTGCAGCGCGGGCAAGCTCGCCCGTGCAGACTTTGATCCGGGCGCCAGACTGGCGCCGCCCAATCGTCCGGGGTTTTGGGGACAACCCCAGATGGAGGTAAGGGTACGCATCGACGGCGATAACCACAATCAGGGGTGGAATTGGGTGAACGGTCATTTCCTGGAAATGGACAAGGGCACCGCTCGCGGCCTGATTGGAGCGGACATCTTCAACGTTGAAGTCCAGACCGTAAGCGGAACCCAGATTGCCGAGTTTTCGCCCGCAGGCTTATATCCAGAAAGGGTGGAGCAAGCCTGCGGGTTAAAACCCAAGAAGCAATGATCGGGCCTGCTCGGTTAGGCAATGCGGGATTCCACCGTCTCGCCCTTTTCGACGAAGCGCTGCATCCAGCTGAGCACGCGGATCCAGCCTTCGTAGTGGCCCTTAGCGCTTTCTGGAGCACCGGCAAAGCCGCTGTGATTGATGCGTAGCATGGTTCCGCCGGCGACGGGATCGAGTTTCCATCGAACGACGGTGGTGAGATCGCTGGCCCAGCTTGAAATCCACGTGTGAACAAGCAGCCGCGGGGGATCGACTTCCAGATATTCACCCTTCACATGAAAAGCGCTGCCATCCTTATCGCTCACTCCTTCGCAACTCCACCGCCCTCCGGGACGCAGATCGGTACACCACTTTGTGGTCTGATACATCCCTTGTTGTCCCCACCAGCGCAAGAGTTGGGTGGGATCGGTGATTGCCTGGAAGACGCGGTCGGGCGGCGCCGCGATCTGAACTTCGATCTCGATGACGTCCTGTTCCGGCGTAACTAATTTTGTGGCCATGAGGGTTTTCCTTTCGTGGATTTAGTTTGTCGTTTGAATCGGAAATTGGGCCCTAATATTTTCGTTGGGTGTTTCGACAGTGTCGCCTTGCTCAAGATAGTCGTGCAGCCATCCGAGAACCCGCTTCCAGCCTTCGGCGTGGCTCGCAATGGAAGTGGGAGCACTAATAAATCCCTGCTGACTGATTTTCACGCGCGTACCCGTACCGGCTTTCCGCGGGCCAGTTGGATGCAGTCCGTGCACGACCTGGGGCTCGAGTTCCCATCGCACCACGCTCTCGCGAGGACCAGTCCAACTGGAAATCCAGGTATGCACCAGCCGATGGGGCGGATCGACCTCGATATACTCGCCTTCGATCGTGAATGTCGAGCCATCTGCCCTGACGCCGGCACTCGACCATCGGCCGCCGGGGCGAACGTCGGCTTTCCATTCCGTGACCCGATAGATGCCCTGGCGGCCCCACCATTGCGGCATCTGATTAGGATCGGTGATCGCGTCAAACACACGCGCGGGGGCTGCCGCGATGAAGATTTCTTCTGCCACAACGTCCTGGTCGGGGGTGATTGCGATGGTTGCCATGGGGCTCCTCTCTTCGTTCATGTCTCACGGAAGGTGATCTTCAAGCCTTGTCCCTCACTGTTCTTCCCTTCCCACGTGCCTTCTAGCGCTTTCAATGTTTCAAAGGTTTTCTGGCTGCCGGACTCCGCCAGCGCGAAACTGGCGGCGAGGACAGTGACAACGGCGACGGCGACTGGATAGCGGACGTGCTTCATTGTTTTTCTCCTGAAGTAGATTTGTTCTTGCCTGCGGTCTTGCCTTGGGTCTTGCCCGTTTCGCGGGCGTATTCCTCTTCTACAAACGCTTTCAAGTTGTCCAGATTCGCTTGCCAGAAATTGCGATAGTGATCGAGCCACTTATCGACCGATTGCAACGGTCCGGCGTTGAGCCGATAGAGTCGATGACGGCCGCTGCGGTGTTCCACCACCAGCCGAGCCTTGCGGAGCTGACGCAGGTGTTTGGAGATGGCGGGCCGCGAGATGGGAAAGGCTTCGGCGATCTGACCCGCCGGTTGCGCTCCCGCGCGCAGCATGTCGAGTACGGCGCGCCGCGTGGGGTCGGCAAGGGCCTGAAAGGTAGCCTCGGTCGAATATGTAACCGAACGGTTCCGCATAATGCGTAACTATAGGGTTACATATAAGCCCGTGTCAAGCGAAAAGATTGGAGAAAAGTTGGGAATCCTTGGGGAGGTAGTTCTAGTCGCCGCTCAGGCTAACCGGCCCGCTAGAGCCGGGGCGCAGCGTTTTGCGAAGGTGGGCGGCGATTTGTTTGCCGTGGAAACGTCCGTTTTCGATGAAGATTTCGCTGGTGCGGGATCCGGCGACGATCACGCCGGCTACGTACACGCCCGGAATATTGCTTTCGAGCGTCGCCGGATCACAGACCGGACGCCGCTGCTCGGTCGAGAGTTCGATTCCGATGCTGCTGAGGAAATCGAAGTCGGGGTGATACCCCGTCAGTGCGAAGACAAAATCATTGTGCAGCCGCAAGGAACCATGCGGGGTGTCGAGCACAACGAAGTCAAGCCCGATTTCCAGGACGCGACTGTTGAAGTAGGCGGTGATTTCACCGGACTTGATGCGGTTCTCGACATCGGGCCGAACCCAGTACTTTACGTTGGGGTGGATCTGCGAACCGCGATAGACCAGGGTAACGCGCGCCCCATGGCGCCAGAGATCAAGCGCAGCTTCGGCGGCGGAGTTCTTTCCGCCTACAACCACCACGTCGTTATCGAAGTAGGGATGCGGCTCGCGATAGTAATGAAAGACCTTGGGAAGGTCCTCACCTGGGACACCGACTTCGTTCGGCAGATCGTAGTATCCGGTCGAAACGATGATCTTGCGGGCGCAGTGGTCGTGGATGTGCCCTTGCCGGTCGGTGGCCGCAACGTGAAAATCGCCGTCCTCGCCGTTAATGGTCTTAACCCACTGATACTGGCAAATCTGCAAATCATAGTGCTGGGCAGCGCGGCGATAGTATTCAAGCGCTTCGAGACGCGTCGGCTTCACGAGAGAACTGGTGAAGGGAATGTCGCCGATCTCGAGCAGCTCCGGCGTGGTAAAGAACGTCATGTTCGTCGGATAGTTAAAGATTGAATTGACCAGGCAGCCCTTGTCGAGAATGAGAGCCTTGAATCCGGCCTTTTGAACTTCGATCGCGCAGGCGAGACCGGTCGGTCCGGCGCCGACGATCAAGACGTCCACTCGCGAGTCACGACGTGGGACTGGCTTGGTGCGCGGAAGAGTCTCGGGGATCAGGTCGACGGGCACGGTATGGGGAAAGGACACTATTCTAGCAACTGTTACTTCTTCACGCACACCGAGACCCCATCTCGCAGCGGCAAGATGGTTGTGTACACGTCGGGCGACTGATACATCAGGTTATTGAGTTCCAGTATGGCTCTAGTAGCGGCGTCGGGGTTGGGCTGTGCGACTCGACCACTCCACAGGACGTTGTCGGTGATAAACAGGCCGCCGCTTTTGAGATGGGGGATCGCCATGCGGAACACGCGTGGGTAGTCAGTTTTGTCGACATCGTTAAAGATGATGTCGTAGGGCTCTTTTTCTTCCGACAACAGTTCAAGCGCGTCGCCTACACGGACCGTGATACGGTCGGTGACTCCGGCGCGTTCAAAATAGCGGCGCGCTTTGTCGGCCTTGCTCTTGTCGCCGTCGGTGTAGATCACGCGGCCTCCCTGGCCGACAGCGCGCGCCAGCCAGATGGTCGAATAGCCAATGGCCGATCCCATCTCAAACACTCGCTTGGCTCGGCTGATGACTGCCAGTTGATAGATCACACGGGCGACTGCCGGCCCGATGATCGGAATCTTGTGTTTCGCCGCTTCCGATTCCATCTCGGCGAGAACTTCATCACGTGGGGGGAGGAGGGAGTAAATGTAATCTTCGACGCCCTCAACGGTGATACCACCCATGCGCCAATATGAATTTGCGTTCCGGTCGGCCATGATTACTCCCTGAAACAATAAAACTTGTGATGTCGATGAATATGATATCTACGAAATGGTCAAGCCCGGTTTCAGCTCCATCACCTTGACGTCGGGAACCAGTTTCTGCAGCTCTGCCGGCGTTCCAGTCAGCACCGGGAAGGTGCCAAAGTGCATGGGAATGACGGTCTCAGGCTTCAGCAGCTTGCAAGCGTAGGCGGCTTCGCGCGGTGACATGGTGTAGTGGTCACCGATCGGGAGCATCACAATCTTTGGCGCATACAGATCGCGGATGATGGCCATGTCGCTGAACACATTCGTGTCTCCCGCGTGGTAAATCTTCACCCCGTTCGAAAACTCAAGCACGTAACCGCAGGCCTCTCCGCCGTAGATGATCTGATCGCCGTCCTGGATGCCGCAGGAATGAACGGCGTGGACCATGGTGACTTTCACGCCGGCGGCGGTCTGAGTGCCGCCTTTGTTCATGGGAGAAATCTGTTTCACTCCCTTTTTCTGGAGCCAAATGCAAAGTTCAAAGATTCCCACAGCCAGAGAATCGTGAGATTTGCCGACCTCGACGGCGTCCCCGATGTGGTCGCCGTGACCGTGCGTGCAAAGCAGGACGTCCGCTTTCTGCACACTCTTGTCGCCGGCCGGGCACATCGGATTGCCCATGATCCATGGATCGATGTAGAGGGTCTTCCCTTCCGGCGTCTCGATGCGGAAGGTGGCGTGGCCTAGCCACGTGAGTTTGATTCCGTTGAGAGTCATAGGGGAGGTCTCAGCTATCGGGTGTCAGGTATTAGGAAAAGCAAAAAGCTGCCTTTCCGCGAACTAGCATTTTATGGGTACGTTGAGATCGCTGCAACGGGCAGAAATCGCCCATTTCGATCGGGCTCAATCTCGTGTATAAAGTTTTTCGTGCCTGAACTTACCGTACTGCTCTCACGCGATCAGATTGCCCAGCGGGTTGCCGAAATGGCGGCGGATATTACACGCGATTTCGCCGGACAATCCATTATCTTCGTCGGCGTTCTGAAGGGAGCGGCGATTTTCCTCAGCGATCTTGCCCGCCAGGTTCCACTCGATGCGACCTTCGACTTCATTGGTGTTTCGAGTTACGGGAATCGGCCTACGCCGTCCGAAGATCCGGCGGGTCACGCCGCGTGGGATTCGCTGGGAGAAGTGCGCGTCACCAAGGACCTCGACCAATCCATGACAGGGCGCAATGTGATCCTGGTGGAAGATATTCTGGATACGGGGCTGACGCTCAACTACATCCAGAAGCTGCTGCTGGCGCATCAGCCCAAGACGCTGCGCATTGCGGCGCTGCTCGATAAACCTTCGCGTCGTAAACAGCCCATTCATGCACATTATGTCGGATTCCCCATTCCAGATGCATACGTCGTCGGGTATGGATTGGACTACGCGGAACGTTATCGCAACCTGCCGGATATTTGTGTGATCGCAAATCCTTAGCCTCAAACTGCGGGCTGCGCCGAGCCCAATTGCCACCTTTCGTGCATCAAGGCGGCCGGAGGCGGCTGCTATGATTAAGTACGTGAACTCGAGTCCCGCACAATCGGTAGAGCCGACTCAGGTGGAGCCCTTCCTGCTGGAAGTAGCTGACGTGGTCAATACCACGCTCGACCTGGAAACCACGCTGCGGCGCGTGGCGGAACTGGTTCGCAAGGTCATCGATTACGAAATTTTCGCCATTCTTTTGCTCAACGAGCAGCGGCAGGAGCTTTATGTCCGATTTCAGGTGGGCTATCCCGTAGAAGTAGCGGATCGTGCCCGCATCAAGGTCGGCCAAGGGGTGACGGGACGCGCGGCCCAGTCGCGACAACCCATCCTCGTGAACGATGTATCGAAGGAAGAGCACTACGTGGATGCAGTACCGAACGTCCACTCAGAACTGGCAATTCCGCTGATCGTGAAGAACCGCGTGATCGGCGTTATCGACATCGAGGCGCGAGAGATCGGCCACTTCACGGAGGAACACAAGCGGCTGCTGACATTGATCGCTTCCCGCATGGCGGTTGCGATCGAGAACGCTCGCTTGTACACGCGTACG
>Ga0210402_10000846_pt1 | contig 32992 bp, 24 predicted proteins | sample IncBWC7MmetaG_FD_161055 | JGI IMG/M metagenome (GOLD analysis project Ga0210402, IMG submission 161055) | Forest soil microbial communities from Barre Woods Harvard Forest LTER site, Petersham, Massachusetts, United States - Inc-BW-C-7-M | ecosystem: Environmental > Terrestrial > Soil >...
GGGCACGCGACCGGGCGTTTGCTCGATCCCGTCGTGCGTCCGCGCGGGCCATTCGCGTGGATAACGAGCGGCGCCACCGATGGGCGTATCGCGCGCGAGAAATTGGTGCGACAGCTCGGTTGGACCAAGAATCCGGGGAAACTCGACACAGCCGTGCAAACGACGGTGCGTCCCGCGCCTCCTGCAAGCACGTCCGTTACGCTTTTTGGCGGGGCGCCGCGAAGCGGGCCGCTGTCTGTGCGCGAAACGCTTGCGAACCGTCACATCCTGTTGATCGGCGTGACCGGGTTCATTGGCAAAGTCTGGCTAGTCGATCTGCTGGAGAATATCCCGAAGATTGGAAAGATTACGCTGCTGATTCGCAGAAACCGGACGACTTCGGCGCAGCGGCGTTTTCAAAAAATTATCGAGGAATCGCCAGCGTTCGACACGCTGCAGGAAAAACACGGGCGAAAGTTGGGCACGCTGCTCGAGGAGAAAGTAGAAGTTGTCGAGGGCGATGTGGGTTTACCGGGGCTGGGTTTGGACGCGGCGACACAGGGGCGATTAGCAAAATCGCTCGATTTGGTGGTGAACAGCGCGGGGCTGACGGATTTCAATCCGGATTTGCGCGACGCGCTTTCTTCCAACGTGGATTCGACGTTGCACCTGTTGGACTTTTTGCGGAAGTGCGACCATGCCGGGTTGATGCACCTTTCGACCTGCTATGTGGTGGGTATGCGCGACGGTCGGGTGACGGAAGAGTTGCGGGATAACTACAATCCTGCGCGCGATCCGGCATTTGACGCCGAAAAAGAAATCGCATCGTTGCGCGAGACAATCCGCCACGTGGAAGAGCGGGCGGAAAGCCCAGAGCTTACGAAAGCGCTGCGGCGGCAGGCGCTCGGGCGGGGAGGCGATCCATCGGCTGTGCCCGCGACGGAGCTGGATGGCGTGTTAAAGCGGAACCGGCTGCGCTGGGCGCGCAACCGGCTGGTGCGGATCGGGCTGCGACGCGCGCAGCATTTGGGCTGGCCGAATACTTATACGTTTACGAAAAGTTTGGGCGAGTCGATTCTAGCGCGCAGCAGCGGCGAGTTGCCGATCGCGATTGTACGGCCTTCGATTGTGGAAAGCTCGGAGCGCTCACCGTTTCTCGGATGGAACGAGGGAATCAATACTTCCGGTCCACTATCCTACTTGCTGGGCACGAATTTCCGGCAATTGCCTTCGAATGAGCGGAAGTGCCTCGACGTGATTCCGGTAGACATGGTTTGCCGCGGCATGACGCTGATTGCGGCGGCAGTGATTTCGCGGCGGCATGCGCGGATGTATCAACTGGCGACTTCGGCGATCAATCCCGTGAACATGGGGCGCAGCATCGAGCTGACCGGCCTAGCGCACCGAAAGCATTACAGGACGCAGCAGGGGATAGAGCATTGGCTCAAAGTGAAATTCGAAACCATTCCTGTTTCTAAACAACGCTATGAGCGGTTGTCCATCCCCATGCAGAAGGCGGTCATCTCGGGAATTAACCGCGTTGCGGTTTCGCTGCACATGAGGAAGGCGCCACTCGCCAAGCAGGAGCGCGAATTGATTCGCGCGGAAAAGCTGATCGAATTGTATGAACCGTTTATTCTTCACAACGAGCACGTGTTCGAATGCGAGAACGCGAGGCTGCTATCCGCGGCGCTATCGCCTGAAGAGAAGGCTGTTTTTGATTTTGCTCCCGAATCGATCGACTGGTGGGATTACTGGATCAATGTTCATATTCCGGCGCTGCGCCGGTGGTGCTATCCGTTGATGGAAGGCCGTCCGCTCGAATCGCGTACTCCGCGCGAACTGGATTGGTCTCCTGAACATGCCCGGGCCGCTGTTGTGTCCAACTCTGCGACGCCGTCAGACCCACTATGGCGATCTTCGTAACCGGCTCGACCGGATACCTGGGCAGCTACGTCGTCGCGGGATTGTTCACCGAACACCGCGACAAGTTGAATCTTCTGGTTCGCGCGAAGAGCGAGGAAGAAGCGCGCGAGCGGCTGTGGACTTCGCTGCAACTCCATTTTGGATTTCGCGAGTTTTGCGAATATCTCCATTCGCGCGTGCGAATCTTTCTTGGCGACCTGACGAGCGAACGATTTGGGCTTCCTGACGACGAATATCATGCGCTCGTGGATACGACAGACTCGATCATTCATTGCGCCGCTTCTCTGAACCGCAAGTCGGAACGGCAGTGCCTCAACGTCAATCTGCGCGGCGGTCTGGAAGTGATTCAGCTGGCTCGGCGCGCGCAGAATCGAAACGGTCTTCGCAGGTATTCGCACGTGTCAACGGTGGCCGTGGCCGGGAAGCGCCGAAACGAAGTCGTGACGGAAGACACGGCTATTGATTGGGCTCGTTCCGATTACGATCCCTACGCGCGCACAAAAAAATTCGGCGAACATATGCTCCACCAACTCCTCGCGGACGTGCCGCACACGATTTTTCGGCCCGCGATTATCTTGGGAGACAGCCGGAGGCCAGAGACGTCTCAGTTCGACATGGTCAAGGCTTTCGATGTTCTTGTCCGGATGCCTGTTCTTCCGCTCCGGCCTCGGGATAAAATCGACATCGTGCCTGCGAATTACGTCAGCAAAGCCATCGTCGCGATTCACCAGAAGGGCGAGCCTGTTCTCGGCATTTATCATCTGTCGTCTGGGACGGCATCGGAGACGTACAACGAATTGACCGATGCGCTTGCGGAAGCGGGCGGTTGGCGGCGTCCCGCGTACTGGCCCTGGATGGGCAGCACATTTTCCAGTACGGTGAATTGGGTTTCGAACCGGAAAGGCGCTGTGGCCCACGGAGCGTCGCTGTTGAAAGTTTTCTGGCCGTATTTGGACTGGAACACGGTGTTCGACAATTCGCGCGTGGTGGCCGAGTTGGGAGAGACTCCGGCAAAGTTTTCGACGTACGCTTTTCCGCTGCTGAAATTCAGCCGGGAAAACAAGTTTTGCTATCCGGCAAAACCGTGGCCGGAGAGGGAAGTGCCAGGAAAATCCGCAGCCGCCGGGGGCGCTCGCGCATGACGGACTTTCTGCTCGTTGCCTGGGTTAGCGCGCTGATCGAGATCAGACGATTAGGTTGGGTGTTTGGACTGGGCCAGCGCTGGACGCCGGGCGAAAAACTGCGGCTGCTCTTCGCCGGATACAACGGCACGCGAAACACCGGCTCGGACGTCCGCGTTCAGGAAATGCTGCGGCAAGTACGACACGTTCTCGGCGCGGAGAATGTCGATTTTCGGGTGATGACGCAGAGTTTCGATCGCACGCGCGGCTACTTCGAGGGCACGCAGCAGGTTTATCTCCCAGATGTCTTTCCGCCGTTTTTGTTCCGAGAGGTCCGGCAAAACCATGGCGTGATCGCGTGCGAAGGCTCGATGTTCAAGAGCAAGTTCGCCAACGCGCTAACCACCATGATGATCGGCTCGTTGGGCCTCGCCTCCGCGGAGAACAAACTTTCGCTGGGTTACGGCGGCGAAGCGGGGCACATGGATCGCCTCATAGAGAGGATGTGCGAGCGCTACGCGCACGATTCTCTGGTGATCACGCGCAACGAGGAATCGCAGAAGCTTCTCAGCTCTTTGGGCATTCCCACGGAACTCGGAACGGATACCGCGTGGACATTCGAGCCGCATCCGCCTGCATACGGCCGCAAAGCGCTGCGTGACGCGGGGTGGGATGAGAAAACTCCCGTGCTGGTGATGTGTCCCATTCATCCCTTCGTGTGGCCGGTGAAAGCATCGGTCGGGAAATACCTCGCGCGCGTAACCACAGGCGCCTATAAGGACAGCCAGTACCGCACGGTGTATTTTTTCCAGTCTGGATCCGAAGTCGAGGCAAGATACCGACACTACATTTCCAGCTTCATTAACGCGCTCACGGCGTTTCGCGCGCGCCACCACGTTTTCCCGATCCTGGTCGCGATGGAGAGGCTGGACGCCGTTGCTTGCCGCGATATTGCGCAAGCCTTGCCGGACATTCCCGTTTTCACTTCCGACGACTACGACATGTTCCAGATCGTCTCCATTCTTCGCTGCGGCACGTACATGGTTTCCTCGCGGTATCACGGGATTGTGACTTGCATGGCAAACCAGGTTGCGTCGGCCGGCGTCACGATGGACGAGCGCATCCGAAATCTCATGCGTGAGCGAGGACATGAGCATCTTTTCCTGACCGTCGACGATCCCGATCTCGAGCCCAAGCTCATAAAGATGATGGACACATTGGTGACGGAGGCGGATTCCGTGCGCGACGGGATTGGAAAAACCGTCGTACGAAATCTCAAGGTCATGGCGCGGATGGGCACTTTTCTCGAGGACGCCATGCGCCGCACGTATCCCGAATTCCCTCTGCGCTCCGGGATTCTCTCCTGGGAGGACTATCTCCCACCGTTGAGCAACACCTTGCTGGAACTTGTCAAGCGCTACGATACTTCCACGGTTTCACCCCAACATTCCGTAGCTGGTACCGTGTCGCGGTGATGCCCGATCCAGTTGCCATGCCGAATTTTCTCGAGGACATTTTCGCGCAACTGAAGCAGGCTGATAGCCGCGTCGTGCTTCGTGAAATTCACGGCGAACAGTTCGTCAGCGTTTCGGGAAGGGAACTGCTGGAGCAGGTGCAGCGAGTGCGCGCGCATTTGCGGCGCGCGGGGCTTCAGTCTGGCGAGCGTTGCGCCCTGCTCGCGCCGAATTCCGCCCGATGGGTGGCCTTCAATCTCGCCTTGCTGGCGGAAAGAATTATCGTGGTGCCGCTATACGCCCGGCAGGCTCCAGGCGAACTGGCTGCGATGATGAAAGACTGTCTGCCACGGTTTTTGTTCACAAGTGACGCTGTACTGGGCGAGGCTGTTGCGAAAGAATTGCCGCCTCAGTGGTTGAATGCGCGAAGACTGATTCTATTTGACGAGGTTTTGAAAGAACCCGGAACAGATGCGCCGTCGCTTGGGGGACCGAACCCTCGTCAGGACGCGGATCTGGTGACCATCATCTACACGTCGGGCACGTCAGGAGAACCTAAGGGCGTCTGTCTAAACGTTGGCAACGTGACGCACATGTTGTCTTGCACGCGCGAACGGCTCGATCAGCTGATGGGAGCGACGCACGAACCTGACCGCGTTTTCCACTACGGACCGTTTAGTTTCGCGGCCTCCTGGATACTTTTGCTCACTTGTCTTTCGCGGGAGAGTGTTTTGACGCTTTCCACTGACCTTACTAAGCTCGCGGACGAAATTCGCCTCGCTTCTCCTCACTATTTTTTGAATGTGCCCACGCTGCTGGAGCGAGTGCGCCGCAGCGTGGAAGAGGCTCTTTCGAAACGTGCGGCGCCAATCCGTGCGCTCTATGCAAAAGCGCGCGAGGCGTGGATGCGGGAGCATGTGGGCCGCGGTGGCGCGGCCGATGCTTTCTGGCTAGGCCTCGGCCGCAGATTTATTTTCGGCAAGATCAAGGAGCGATTCGGACCGAATATTCGGGCATTGATCTGCGGATCTGCGCCGCTCAACCCCGAGACGCAGCAGTTTTTTCTGATGCTAGGCATTCCGGTGCTGCAAGCCTATGGACTTACGGAAACTAGCGCCATCTGCACGTTGGATGACCCTCGCTCGCCGGTGGAGCCGGGGTATGTGGGCACAGCGGTCAACGGGATCGAGATGAAAGTCGGCGAAAGTGAAGAGATCATGGTGCGCGGGCCGAATATTTTTCCGGGCTATTGGAACCGTCCGGAGGAGACGGCGCGGGTCCTGCGGGAGGGTTGGTTCCATAGCGGAGATCAGGGCGAAGTGAATGTGCGGGGCAATTGGCGGATCATCGGCCGCATTAAGAACCTGATTGTTCTCAATTCGGGCCACAAGATTACCCCGGAGCCTATCGAGGAGAAGATTGCGCGGCTTCTGCCAACTGCGCAGCAAGTTGTGCTGGTAGGCAACGGCCGCGGCTTTCTGTGCGCGCTCGTGACCGGCGCCGTCGAGCCCGCCGCAGTGCAGTCAGCATTGGATACTCTGAATCCTGAGCTTCCGCACTACCGCCAAATTCGCAATTTTACGGTACTCAGTGAGAACCTCACTGCCGAAAGCGGACTATTGACCGTGATGGGCAAGCTGCGCCGTGACGCCATCAACGCGCGATACGCGGCGGAAATCGATGCGATGTACGCTGAAGCGATGGAAAGCAAAGCAGCTGCCGGGAGCCAGGCGTGAAGTCGTTCACCGGCAAAACACTTCGCTGGGAATGGCGCGATGGCGTAATCGAGTTGACGCTCGATCGCGAGCCAGCCAACGAAATTGGGCTTACCCTTCTGGCGGAGCTGGAACAGTTTGTTGCTGCGTTTGAAGCGCTCGCGCCGGAGACCGCCGCGTGCATCATCTATAGCGAACGCAAGCAAGGTTTTTCTGCAGGCGCCGACCTCCGCGAGCTTTATCAAGGCGCCGCACAACTTTCCGAGAAAGAACGTCTCGCCAGTGTCCGCGCATTTCTTGAGCGCATACACGCGGCCTTTAACGCCATCGATGCCGCACCGTTCACGACCATCGCTGCGGTTCATGGCGTATGTTTCGGCGGCGGCCTCGAGCTCGCACTAACCTGCGACATCATCGTGGCCGACAAGATGGCGCGCTTCGCTTTTCCCGAATTGCGCCTCGGGTTGATCCCGGGATTCGGCGGAATACCGCGCCTGAAGCGCGACCTCGGTAACGCGTTTGTCCGCGATCTTCTCTTGACCGGCCGCAGCGTCAATGCCACGCGCGCCCAATCCGTGGGGCTGGTTGCGCAGCTCGCCGCCGAGGGCGAGGCGCTTCGCATCGCGCGGGCTACCGCCGCCCAGGTCGTCAAGTTTGATGGCGTGACGCGCGCGGCCGCGAAAAATTTTATAAAGACAATTCCGCACGACGAGCTGCGCCGCGAAATCGATCTCTTTTGCGAACTCTTTGCGCGGCCCACGGTCATGGCTGCGCTCAAGAAATTCGTCGAGTCAAGCGACGCGATGCCGTATCTGCCTTAGCGTGTTCTCCGGGAGCGATCGGCTCCATTCACGGTTCGCGATTTTCTTTCTTTGTCCGGAAAATGGTAAATTTAAGCTTCCATGCGCACGCTTGAGCAAACCACCCAGGAAGTCCTCGATCTGGCTTCGAAGCACTTTAATGTGCCGGAGGGCTCGCTCGCTCCGGAAGACGATTTCTTCAAGAAGCTTGGCATCGACAGCCTGCAAACGCTGGAGATGCTGAGCCGCCTCGAAAATCATTTCGGCATCGAGTTGCCCGATTATGAAGTGCAAGGCGTAAGCGACTTCCGCACCCTCGCTTCGCGGATTCAGTCCCGCCTGTAATGCTGGATCTTTCCCAATATCAATCCATCGGCGCGGCTCTTAAGGATGCGCTGGAGGAATTTTCAAGCGAAATTTGCCTGATTGAATCCGACCGAGAGCGAGAAAAAGAGCGGCTAACCTACCGCGACTTCAAGGAGCGCGCGCACCCACTTGCGAAGGCCCTGCAAGACGCCGGCTTCACCCCGGGCGATCGAGCCAGCATCATCATGACGAATCAGTCCAAGTGGCTGATTACCGCTTACGCTATTTTTTACGCGGGCGGCGTTCTTGTCCCCCTCGACTACAAACTTACGCCGGACGAGCAATGGCACCTGCTGAAGCACTCCGGGGCAAAATTCTTGATTACGGAATTTCCGATTTGGCGTCAATTGAGCGCGGCACCTGATCGTTCCGAGGCAACGAATGCAAGCGCCGTTCTGGTGACCGAAGCGCCCAAGAATGCTGATCTTGGCGAGGCCCAGCGGTGGGAAGAGTCTCACGGGAGCGGCGAACCGACTTTTGTTCCGCGTACGCGAAAAGACGTGGCGTGCATTGTCTATTCTTCAGGCACCGGCGGCCGCCCCAAAGGCTGCATGATGACGCACGAAAATTACCTCGAACAGTGCGTTGCGCTCACCTCGATCTATCCGTTTTCCCCGGGCGTCCGTTACCTCAGCATTTTGCCGACGAATCACGCCATCGACTTCATGGTTGGCTTCTTTGGGCCTTTCATTTGCGGTGCCGCGGTAGTGCATTTGCGCACACTCCGGCCGGAATATGTCCGCGAGGCGTTTGCAAAATACAAAATCACTTACGTCAGCCTCGTTCCGCTGGTACTGAAGAATCTGCAAAAAGGTCTGCAAGCCCGCTTCGACGCGCTTCCATCCGGCAAGCGCAAGATTCTTAATGCGCTCGTTGCCGTCAACAAGGCGCTGACAAAAGGCCAGCCGAAGCTCGGCCTCAGCCGCCGTCTGCTGAAACAGGTACACGATCCCTTCGGTGGGGAGCTACGCACCATCATTGTTGGAGGCGCATTCACGGAGCCGCAAACCCTGCAGTTTTTTTACGATCTCGGCATCCCGGTCGCAAACGGTTATGGCCTGACCGAAGCTGGCACCGCGATCACAGTGAACGATCTCAAGCCCTTCCGCTCCGACACCGTTGGCAAGCCTCTTCCAGGGATGGAGGTTCGCATCGTCAATGAGAGCGCTGACGGCGTCGGCGAAGTCGCTGTCCGCAGCAAAACGATCATGTCAGGCTACCTCGACGAGCCTGAACTCACCGCCGAAACCATTAAGGACGGTTGGCTCATGACCGGCGACCTAGGGCGCTTTGACGCCACAGGCCATTTGCAACTCTTCGGCCGCAAGAAAAACATGATTGTGACCGAGGAAGGCAAGAACATTTATCCTGAAGACATCGAGGCGGTATTCGAAAGTCTTCCAGTGAAGGAGTTTTGCGTCTTCGCTGCCAACTACATTTGGCCGAAGCGCTCCATGGTTGGCGAGCAGCTCCTGCTTGCTGTCCATCTCGAGCTTGACCAAGCTTACAACGAGGAACTCCGCCGCGAGATTTCCGCGCGCAATACCAAGCTTTTGAATTACAAACGTATTCATGGCGTGGTTCTGTACGACGAGGATTTTCCGCGCACCGCTTCGCTGAAGATAAAGAGGAACGCGCTTGCGGAACAGATTGCGAAGCTCGACCGTGCCACAGCTTTTCTGCCGATATAGCGCAGTTCAAGCGCGGGCATTAAAGGAAAAGAGCCGCTGTTGAAAAACCGGTTCATCGCAATCGTCAACCCTGCCGCAGGCGGCGGCCGTTCGGCCAAGCTGGCCGGCCCGGCACTTGCTGGCCTGCGCGAAAAGGGCTTGAAGATCGACGTGGTTGCTTCGACCGGACCCGGCCATGCTGTCGAGCTTTCCCGCGAGGCTTACGAACAGGGATATCGCGGGTTCATTGCCGTGGGCGGCGATGGCACGGCGCATGAAATTTTGAACGGAGTTTATGAAAGCGCCAGCGGCAAAGAACGCATCGCTCTCGGTTTCTTGCCGCTCGGAACGGGCAATTCGTTTCTCCGCGACTTCACAAAAGGCGGCGCCGGCGCCTCGCTGCAAGCATTGATCGAAGGCCGAAAGCGGCCGGTTGATCTCCTTCGGCTAACGCACACTAAAGGAGAAATCTATTCGTTCAACCTCCTAAGCATGGGCTTCACCGCGGACGTGGGCGCTCTCACCAATCGCTACTTCAAACCGTTCGGCTATCTTGGCTACCTGCTCGGCGTTTTCGTGCGTGTCGTACAGTTGCGACGCCGCGCTTTTCGATTGCGTTGCGACGAGGATAAAGATTGGGACGAGAGCCGCTGCTTATTTCTTGCCTTCAGCAATAGCAAATTCACCGGTGGCACGATGCTCATCGCGCCCCAAGCCGACACCGCGGACGGACTGATTGAGTTTGTCCGTTGGGGGCCGATCGGGCGCTTCGGATTGCTGCGCATGCTTCCCAAACTTTATGACGGCACGCACATAGAGCACCCTCTCGCTTCGCGCCGTGCCGTCCGCCGGATCGAATTTGGCGCTCAAGCTCCAGTCGATGTGCTGATCGATGGTGAAATTGCCGCGCTCGAGTGTATTTCCCTCGACGTTATCCCCTCCGCGGTGGACATCTACATATGAAGCGCGGACTGCTCGCGCTGCGCAGCGCGTTTCTATGGATTCTGAGCGGCTTGCATTTTTTCGTGGCCGCGCCGGTGCTCGTCTTCCTCGGAATTTTCCTGGACCCGCGCAAACACGACTGGCTGCAGCGCACCTTCTGCCGCCGGATCGCGTTTCTCTCCGGAGCGCGCGTGGAAGTAATACGCTCGCCGGGATTCGATCCCCAGCGCACCTGCTTTTTCATGGTGAATCACGTCAATCTTTTTGATCCCTTCATGCTGTATTGCGCCATCCCGCAATATGTTCGCGGCTGGGAGCTGGAATCCCATTTCAAAATACCGGCTTATGGCTGGCTGATGAAGCGATTCGGCAACGTGCCCGTTCCTGACGTGCGCCGCCCTTCCGATCTCAAGCGCATGTGGCGCCTGACGCAGGACGCCATCGATGGCGGGACGAGCCTCATCATTTTTCCGGAAGCAAAGCGCTCTCGCGACGGCCACGTCGACGGATTTGAGGAGGGCGGCTTCCGCGTCGCCCAACAGTTGGGGATTCCCATTGTACCCGTCAGTCTGGTCGGCTCCTTCCAGCACCATCGCACCGGGCACTGGATGCTTTGGCCCGCGACCGTCACGGTTCATTTCCATGACACGATAGATACAAAGGGAATGACCAAAAAGGATGTCCCGGCGCTGCGGGACCGCGTTCGTGAAATCATTTCTGCGCCTGTCGAAGCGAGTTTAGAAAAGTCAGCTTAGACTTTTGAATCTCTGTCGGCGCCCCGAGAGTGTCGCGCTGAACATAGCCAGGGCCTGAGGGCCTTTACATTTCAACGCATCGCAATCGCAGAACAGCAAACTTGCTGAGGGACTACGACGGCAGCTTGATCCCTGGAATCGTTCGGCCGGCCTTGGTTTCCTGCCAGGTGAAGACGATGCGGTCAATGACGGTGATGGTGGAGACCACGGCAATGACCCACAGCACGGCTCCCATGCGGTTGATGAGGCCGCCAATGATGAGCAAAACCAGGCGTTCCGGGCGCTCCATGAATCCGACCTTGCAAAGAGGTATGAGCGACTCCGCGCGTGCTCTCGCGTAACTGACCATCACGGAGCCAGCCGTTGCGACGGCAGCAAGCACTACGTAAGGTGTGCGCCCGCTCACCGAGTAATACACGAGCAGTCCCATGTACAGCGCCATGTCCGCGTAGCGGTCAAGAGTCGAATCGTAAAATGCGCCAAATGCAGTCACGCGGTTCTGACGGCGCGCCACTTGTCCATCCAGTATGTCCAGAAAGCCCGCGAAGAAAATAATCAGCGCGCCAATTCGGAAATGTCCAAGAGCGAAATTCGCCGCCGCGATGAAATTCACCAGCAGGCCGAGAAACGTCAAGAAATTGGGATTGACGCCGGTCGCGGCCAAAACGCCGACGATCCTGTCGAGCAGCCATTTGCTTCCGGTTCCTATCGCGCCTGTAAAGGTAGCCATTCTTTTGCTTCAGCTAATCGGGAATTTGATTTTTCTCTGCGAGAGCGAAATCGTACACTAGGCCTGCAATACTCTGCAAACTAGCAGGCCAAATAGGCCTGAATTGTTTTCGAGTTTGAGGGGTTTCTCCTTGACCATGTCCCGCTCACAGCATACATTCACTGCGCTCGCCTTTGGCTGACGAATTTATGAAAAGCACTTTCACACGCCGTGAGATTCTCTCGCAGGGCTTGGCTGGAATGTCGGCAGCCTGGGTGTCCGCGCACTGGCCCGCGATGCTCTCAGCCGCCACCCATGCGCGGCAAGCGGCAAAATCTGCCGCGCCTCCCAAGTTTGAATTCTTTTCTCCAGAACAAGCTGTGGAGATCGAGGCTATCTGCGCCCGAATCATTCCCACGACCGATACGCCAGGCGCCCGCGAGGCAGGAGTCGTATTTTTTATCGATCGTGCGCTCGTCACTTTTGCGAAGGTTAATCAAAAACTGTATACGGAGGGCTTGCCCGAGTTGCAAGCCAGAGTCCGCGAAATGTTCCCCGGCGCGGAGAAATTTTCCGCCGCCGCTTCGAAGCAGCAAGACGAGGTCCTCGCTTCCCTTGACGAGCACCCCACTGAAGGCAGAGGGCGACCGTTCCGTGCCAGCGCCGCGGCGCAAACCTTCTTTGAAACAATACGCGTGGATACGATCTCAGGTTTTCTGATTGACCCCGATTCCGATAAACGCGGCAATCGGGATGGCGTGGGCTGGAAAGTGATCGGCCGCGATGACGCGCACATGTTCCAACCGCCGTTTGGATATTACGACAAGGACTATCCAGGCTGGCAGCCAAATCCGGCGGACGCGGACAAAACGAAATCATGAGGCCCGAACAGCCAAAATATAAAACGGCCGACGAAGTCGACTTCGTCATAATCGGCTCCGGCGCGGCCGGCGGCATTGTAGCAAAGGAGTTATCCGGCAACGGCTATCGCGTGGTGGTGCTGGAGCAGGGTCCGTACCTCACAGAGAAGGATTTCGTTCACGACGAAATTAAAGTCCTCAATCACGACCTTCTGACCAATCATCCGGAGCTTCAGCCCAATACTTTCCGCAAGACGCCGGACGAAGAAGCCAAGCCCCGGCGGGCTCTCGTGTACGGCCGCCTTGTTGGCGGGACGAGCGTGCACTTCACTGCGAATTTCTGGCGCTTCCACGAAATCGATTTTACAGAGCACACCAGATTTGGTCCTGCCGCCGGCGCCGCCATAGCAGATTGGCCGATAACGTATGCCGACCTGGAGCCCTATTACACCAAAGTGGAGTGGGAGATAGGCGTCTCCGGCCTGGCTGGTTCCAGCCCATTCGATCCGCCGCGTTCGAAGCCCTATCCGATGCCGCCGCTTCCCGTAAAATCAAGCGGCGTGATTTTCGAGCGCGCCGCGCGCAAGCTCGGCTGGCATCCATTCCCTGCGCCTATGGCCATTCTGTCGCAGCCGCGTCCGGGACGAAGCGCGTGCATGAATTGCGGATTCTGTCTGGGCTTCGGCTGTGAAGTGGGCGCGAAATCGAGCTCCCTTGCCACCGCCATTCGAATGGCCGAAAAGACCGGCCGCTGCGAAATCCGTCCGAACTCTTATGTACACCGCATCGAGCTGGACGCCAATGGCCGCGCCACCGGAGCCGTCTATTTCGACGAAAAGCGCGAGGTCCAGCGCCAGAAAGCTAAAGCCGTCGTCGTTTGCGCGAATGGGGCGGAAACTCCGCGGTTGCTTCTGCTCTCCGCTAACAAACAGTTTCCCAATGGTCTGGCGAATTCCAGCGGCATGGTCGGAAAACACCTAATGCTCAACAGTGGCACAGTTGCCACCGGCGTCTTCGAACATCCGCTAAACGACTACAAGGGATTTGCAGTCAGCCGGATTCTCCACGATTTTTACGAGCTCGATCCGGAAAAAGTTGGCTTTCGAGGTGGTGGCGGGCTCGACGCGCGCTTCGACATCACCCCAATCGGATTTGCCCTCGGGAGCCTCCCTCCCGGTACTCCGCGCTGGGGGAAGGGCTTCAAGGATGTCTTGAGCCACAACTTCACGCGCAGCCTGGAAATCTTTAGCCACGGGACCTCGCTTCCAATTGAAAACAATAGCTTTTCGCTCGATCCGGACTTGAAGGATTCCTGGGGGCTTCCCGCGCTCCGGATGACATACAAGGATCATCCGGACGATCTGCTTTTAACCAACTGGTTAAACGCGCGCGCATTAGAGCTTCTCGACGCCGCGGGAGCCGTGAAGAAGTGGTCGTTCCCCGCCCAGGAGCAGCAATTTGCCGTGCATCTGCTCGGCACTTGCCGCATGGGCAACGATCCGAAGTCGTCGGTTATTAATTCCGATCATCAGACGCATGACGTGAAAAATCTTTTTCTATGCGACGGCAGCAGCCTGGTCACTTCCGGGCGCGGTCAGCCCACGATGACCATCGAGGCGCTGGCTTTTCGTGCCGCCGACCGCATCACTGCACTCGCCAAACGCGGCGATCTCTCTGCCTGAGCTGCGCCTCCGAGATTTCCGTTCGGGCGGGCGCCGTCTGCTTTCTGATACACTTTTTCTTGAAAAATCAACGTTCAGGGGGCTGGGGATGATCTCGAACCGACACAGCGCAACAATTGTTCTTTGTGGATTAGCTCTAAGTACGGGACTTGTCATCGTTGGGGCAAGGGCCCAATCCAGCACGCCGCAACCGCCCGCGGCCCCCAAACTCGCCGAAGAGGAGTTCAAGAATATCCAAGCGCTAAAGGGTGTCCCGGCAGACCTGGTGCGTCCCTCCATGCAGTTCATCACTGCTTCGCTAGGCGTCGAATGCGAGTATTGCCACGTTCGAGGCGACCACGGCTTGGAGTTCGATAAGGACGACAAAAAGACCAAAGTCACTGCGCGCAAGATGATGAAGATGATGTTTGCCATCAACAAAGACAATTTTGAAGGCCATCGGGAAGTCACCTGCTACTCGTGCCATCGCGGCGCCGCCGAACCCGTAGGCATTCCCATCATCTCCGACGAGGAACCAAAGGTCGAAGCAGAACGCGGGAAAGCGCCCGGCGAAGCCAAACCGGTATTTCCTCCTGCCGACCAGTTGCTCGATAAATATCTGGCTGCCGTCGGCGGCGATGCTGCTCTGCAAAAGATCACTAGCCGCGTGGAAAAAGGGAAAATACTCGCCAACGGCCAGCAGCTTCCCATTGAGGTCTACGCAAAAGCTCCCGATAAGCGTCTCTCCATCATGCATCTCCCCAATGGGGAGAGCATCACCGCCTTCGATGGAACACAGGGCTGGCTAAGCAATGCCGGGCATCCCCACTTGATGTCCGCCGCTGAAAACGACGCCGTGCGCATCGACGCCGATCTGTATTTCCCCGCGCACGTCAAGACTCTCTACAAAAAATTCTCTGTCGCTCCCGGAGAAAAAATCGACGGCCATGAGACGTATCTCGTGATCGGACGCAACGAAGGCCAGCCACCCTTGCGGCTTTATTTTGACCAGCAATCCGGCTTGCTGCTCCGCCTGGTGCGCTACGCGGAAACCGCTTTCGGCCGGAATCCCACCCAGATTGACTATGCCGATTACCGCGAGGAGGGCGGGGTAAACATTCCTTTCCGTTGGACGCTTTCGCGCCCGGGCAACCGCTTTACGATTCAAATTAACCAGGTGGAGCAGAACGTCCCTTTGGAAGACGCGAAATTCACTCCTCCGCAGATGCCCCCGCCGTCAGACCAGAAACCTGCGGGACACTAGCTCCCGGAAATTGAAAGAGCGGTTCCAAATACAACCGGCGGCTCTAGAGCGGGTCTCCGGTTAGCGGAGTGCTTTGGCCCGTAATAAAGCACCCAGCGGTTGTTTGTGCTTTGGTGCCGTTCGATACTTTTATTCCTCGCGTAATGTGGTGGCCGGGTCGATCTTCGCGATCTTCAGAGTTGGCAGCGCCGTCGCCAGAACCGTCACCACTGTAAGGGTGAGCACCACCGCGGCCAGGGTTGGCGTATCGTAAACGCCTACTCCATAGAGCACGCTGCGCATCACTCGTAGAGCTCCAGCGGATAGCGCAAGCCCCAAAACAACACCCACTAGTGACGCGCTCGCTCCGGAAAAGCCGATCTCCATCATCGCCTGGCCGACAGTTGACCCCAGAGCCATGCGAATGCCAATCTCTCGCGTCCTCTGCGCAACCATATTGGCCACTAGCGCGAAGATACCGACCGCGCTCAGCATCAGTGCAAGCGCCGCCATGGCGCCCAGCAATGCCACTTCGATCTGTTGTGTCGCCAGGGTCCGCGCCAGGAGGTCCTTCATACTATAGAAGCCGGAGAAAGGCAGATTGGGATCGACGCCGGCCAGCGCCCGCTGCATCTCAGCTGGCAATCCTTCTGTCACGCCGGAAGTGCGGACAACCCAGTCCGGTTGAACCCAAACATGGACCAGGGCAAGAAAGTGCGCATCCACTTGCGAGGCCGGGATGTACATTGCCTGCTCGCTCATAAGCGGCGCGCCCGCGTACAGGCCAGAGGAAACGGATACATCGGCAACTTCGCCGACGATCATGGTGTTTTTGTTGATGTAACGGCCCACTGGATTCGTCCCGCCATAGAACTTGCGTGCGAAGGCTTGGTTGACCACGGCGACGCGCTGCGTACTTGGCCCGTCAGCATCTGTAACAACGCGGCCCGCCACCACCGGCATCTGTAACGTCTCGAAATATCCCGGCGTGACGTACACGACATCCGTCCCATCCTCTCTCCCGGCCTCTTTGCCGTCGCTGAGGGTGACGCCGTCGTTCAGGGCGCGTTCGTAAGGTAGAGTCAGTCCGACCGCGGCATTCTGCACCCCGGGAATTTGGCGCATGGCAGCCGTGCTTTCATCCAGCAGCTTTCGGAAAGCTGCTGGATCGTGGAACCGGACGTCATCGAGCGAGGCCTTGGCGGTCATCACTCCGTTGGGATTGAAGCCCGGCGCGAGAGTTTCCAGGTGAACTAGGGTGCGGATTAGGAGTCCGGAACCAGCCAGCAACACGACGGTGAGTGCCACCTCGCCCGCGATCAGAGTCTGCCGCAGGCGCAAATTGCCGGAGTTGGCTACAGACCGCCCGGACATCGAGGCTCTTAAATCCACCTTTCGCGCGGCGAGCGCCGGCAGCATCCCGAACAAGACGCTCGTGAGAAGCGTGGCGACAAGAGTAAAGCCCATGACTCGAGCGTCCAGAGGGACGCTGGCGACGGGGAGAAAGTTTTCGGGCAAAAGTAACAGGAGGCTGCGCAGGGCCATAAAGCCCACACCAATCCCAACGCCTCCACCCACGAGCGCCAGCAGCAAATTCTCGATCCAGAACTGTTTCTGAATCTGCCATGGGGAAGCCCCCACAGCGAGCCGCGTGACGACTTCCGAAGTGCGGCGCAACACGCGGACCATAGTCAGCCCGGCCAGATTGGCGCAAGCGATCAGCAGGATGAACAATGCGGCCAACATGAGCGCCAATACCTGGGGACGGAGCGAGTCGGTCTGGCCCTTTTGGAACGGCACGGAGTAGTAGGTGACCTGCGAGCCCGGGCTGTTTTTTGCAAAGCGCTGGGCACGGTTCGCCCAAGCGTGGTTGATCTCGGCGTTCGCTGCCTGCCAGTTTGCACCATCCCGCAACCGTGTGATGGCGTCAAAGTTCGTTCCCCCGCCTTCGCCCTCGCGGCTGGGCTGGAGGTTCGTGTAGACGTCAGCGTTCAAGGGAGTTGTCGCGCCTTGCGGAAGTACGCCGACGACCATGTATGGCTCGCCCTTCAGCAGGATGGCCTGCCCAAGAATGCTCGGATCTGTTCCAAAGGCGTTGTGCCAGAGGCTATAGCTGAGGACGGCGGCCTTGGGCCCGTGAGGACGGTCTTCGTCCTCTGAAAAATTGCGGCCTATAAGAGGCTGCACGGCCAGGACGTCCAGGTAGTGTGCCGAGATGCGTCCCTCGTGGATGTACTCCACTCGCGAACCCGCCTTAAGATTGACCCCAGAGGTGCCGCCCGAAACAGCGGATATCAGTGCGGGAACGTTATCGCGCAGCAGTTCCCACTTCTCGCCATCGATGCCCGTGCGCTCATCGGAAGCGCCGGGCCCTGTCACTCGCGCGTAAATTGTTCCCATGCGCTCCGAATGTGAGTAGGGCAGGCTCTTCAGCATGAGAGCATTCACCAACGAAAAGATGGCGGTGTTCGCACCAATCGAGAGGGCCAGCGTGATGATCACCGCCAGGGTGAAGCCGGGATTCCGCCGCAGTTGCCTCGCGGCAAACCTGAGATGCTGCCACCAATTCTCCATGGTTGTACTCCTTGGGGTGGGATCGTGAGGCTCCCTTTGCAGGTAGTAACGTCAAAGGACGGCCTTTTGTTTCGCGACGGCTTGTCTTCTCGGAAAGAATAGTAGCCTACTTTCGGCCACACAATGTCCGTGCGTGGGGAAGAGCCTGCCGGTTCGAGTCTACTCTTCTGGATTGCTTTGCGAATCTGGGATGCTCAGAAACTGCCCCTTTCAAGGGCGAACATCGACTAAGCAAATTTCGGCAAACCGTTCGTTCGAAACGTAGAATCACCTAGTCATGAAATCTCCGGGGATCTTGTAAAGCATCTTCACATGTAACGCTTCGCCATTCGCAGAACTCAAATATGGGCTTTGAAGTGCCAGCTTCCTAAGAAAAAATGCAGATGTCCGTCGATGAATTGGACGGGAGGTGTGCCTTGGTTGCCATTCATAAATGTGAGACCCTAGACCCAACTCGGAGCGTTTCGCCGGCAGGAGCGTGCCGCGTGGAATCGACAATTTCCTCCCTCATCGGCGCAGCTGAAAAAGGCGATAGCGCAGCCGCGGATGCACTTTTCACCACTCTATATTCTGAGCTACACCGGCTGGCGAAACGGGAACTTGCACGGTGGGGGGGCCAAGCAAGCCTGAGTGTTACTACGCTCCTGCACGAGGCTTATCTCGACATATCCTCGCGCGAAGGGAAGTCTTTTCCCGACCGGGGGCGTTTCATGGGGTATGCCGCGCGCGTGATGCGTGGTCTTATCATCGATCATGCCCGGAGCCGCAACGCGATCAAACGTGGTGGCGAGTTCGAAATCACGTCGCTCAAGACCGATGTCGTCGAGAATCACGTGGACGCCAAAGAGCTCTCGTCGATCAGCGATTCCTTGGATCAACTAGCTGAGGTGGAGCCGGAACTCGCTGAACTCGTCGACTTGAAGTTTTTCTGCGGGCTCTCTTTCGCTGAAATCGCCGCCCTGCGAAACCTCTCGGAACGCACCGTGCAGAGAAGTTGGGAAAAGGCGCGCATCTATCTCCATCGAAGCATTCGTGCGGATTTGCCGCTCTGAGGAATTGATGTCCAAGCTCAGTCCTGATCAATGGCAGGCCCTTAGCCCACGGCTCGACGAAGCGCTCGGAATGACAGACGACGAGCGCACGACTTGGTTCTCCACACTTCGAGCTGAAAACCCAACTCTGGCGGGCCAGCTTGAGATACTGCTACAGGAGCACCGCGTATTGTCCGAGGAGGGCTTTCTCGACGAGGGCCCTGCTGAATTGACGGGAGCGCCGGGCCTGGCTGGTCAAACATTTGGTGTCTACACTCTGGTATCGCAAATCGGCCACGGAGGAATGGGTACCGTCTGGCTGGCGGAACGAAATGACGGACGATTTGAGCGGCGCGTAGCGGTGAAGGTTCTCAATATCGCGCTAATGGGGAAGGGCGGCGAGGAGCGGTTCAAACGCGAAGGCCGCATCCTGGGTCGCCTGACACATCCCCATATCGCGGAGCTGATTGACGCGGGAGTTTCACCAGCCGGCCAGCCTTTTCTTGTACTCGAGTACGTTGAGGGCGACCACATTGACCGCTATTGCGACCAAAACAGGCTCGATGTCAGAGCGCGCGTTCGGCTGTTCCTCGATGCATTACACGCCGTAGCAGAAGCACATGCCAACCTTATCGTGCACCGTGACCTGAAGCCCTCGAACATTCTAGTGCGGACTGATGGAAAGGCGAAGCTGCTTGATTTTGGAATTGCCAAGTTGCTGGAAGGCGATGGGCAGACCGGGGAGTCACCGCTCACGCTCGAAGGTGGAAGGGCGATGACACCCGAATACGCTGCGCCCGAGCAACTGAAGGGCGAAGCCGTAACTACTGCCACGGATGTCTATGCCTCAGGGGTCCTCTTGTATGTATTGCTGACGGGGCAGCATCCGGCCGGCGCGGGTCCGCGTACGCCCGCGAGTCTGGTCAAAGCAATCTTGGACACTGAACCTCCGCGTCCTTCGGACACTGTCGCCCCAACACAGACGAATGGAGAGATCTCAGTCACGAATGCCCGGAGACGTGCCACGACGCCCGACAAGCTCGTCCGGTTATTGCGTGGCGACCTCGACACGATTGTCGCGAAAGCACTGAAGAAGAATCCACGTGAGCGCTACGCCTCTATAAAGGGCTTTGCTGACGACCTGCAGCGACACTTGAGATACGAGCCCATCAGTGCTCGACCGGACGCAATCGCCTATCGCGCCGGCAAATTCATTCGCCGACACAGGAGCAGCGTTACGGCGGGGCTGCTGGTAACGCTGGCACCGATCGGCGCCACGACCGTGACATGGTTTTTTCCTCGCCGCCCCGAACCTCTGCCCCAGTTCAATCAGCGAAAGCTCACGGCCAACGCTCAGGATTCGCCGGTGCTTAGTGCTGCGATTTCTCCGGATGGCAAATATTTAGGTTATGCCGACCAGCAAGGCATTCACCTGCAGCTTGTCGCCACTAGCGGGGTCCAAAGTTTGACGCTGCCTGCCGGCATCCAGTCGGGGAACGCTTCATGGGCATTTGGGAGTTGGTTCCCTGACTCCACACGATTCCTAGCGGCTGCCAGCGTCCCCGGAAAGCTATCCACTGTGTGGTCGATTCCGATACTGGAAGGCGAGGCACAGAAACTTGCTGAAGTTGAGGATATGTTCGGAGGAGGGAGCGTGTCACCTAACGGTTCCAACATTGCCTACCAAAGGTTGCGTAGGGCCGTTGGAGCGCGCGAGATTTGGGTGATGGGTTCCCACGGGGAGTCCCCTCACAAGATACTGACAGCCGAAAACCAGGCCATTTTTAAGAGTATCGCCTGGTCGCCGACAGGAAGCCGGCTTGCTTTCACACTATATAGGCGCGTTAAAGGTGGTAACCACACAGAGATTATGGTTCAAAGTTGTGACCTCGGTGGTGCGGATAAAACGACTATCCTTCAAGACAATCATTTGAACGCGTTCACCTGGCTCTCCTCGGGACGGTTCGTCTATTCGCGAAATACGGAAGTCGGCTCGGCTGAGTCCGACAATTTGTGGGAATTGAGAGTTGACGGCAAGAATGGAGCGCCGAAAGGCAAAGCACGCCAGCTGACGGATTGGTCGGGATTTTCGGTCGATAGCTTCAGCGCGAGCGCCGATGGAAAGCAACTGGCTTTTCTGAGAGGCAATGACCACGCTTCGGTTTTTGTCGGGGACCTCGCCGACAAAGGAAGCCGTCTCGTCAATTCCCGCCGGCTGACGCTCGACGACAACTACAATTTCCTCCAGGCATGGACGCCAGACTCTGACGAGGTGATTTATTCATCACAGCGAGCGTCAAACTGGCTGGTGTTTCGGCAAGCGCTAAATCCGGGCAGTGTTCCTCAACTCATTACGCCCGCCGGCGACGCGAATTTCTTGGTGGCTCGGTTGAGTCCGGATGGCGCCTGGATACTTCTGGAGGGGCGGGCGATCGGCTCGTACAAAATTGGACTTTATCGCGTTGGTCTAAGCGGTGGCGTTCCTCAGCTATTATTTAACACCGAGGGGTTTGTCCAGTTTTGGTGCACAAACAGAGCCGCCAACCTTTGCGTGTTCGGTCGGCTGTCTGCAGGCAACAACGAACTTGTGGTTGCGGCGTTTAACCCGCGCGGCGGTCCCGGGAGGGAACTGGTGAGGATTCCTGTCGAAGCGGGCAGTAGCGCCGACATTGGATTCGATTACTCGTGGCAACTCTCTCCCGATGGTTCGCAGATTGGCATCGTGAAGGGGCACGGGAATCAGATTCTCTTAGTGCCACTAAGTGGAGGTCCAACGAGAACGATAACACCGAAGGGCCATTCCGACCTCATAGATCTGAGCTGGGCAAATGATTCCCAAAGTATGTTTGTATCAACTTTGGAACTAGGAGGGGCTAACTTGCTGCATGTTGACCTTAATGGCGATACACAGCCCGTCTGGCAGCAGTCTCAGGCGACAGACACCTGGGGGCTTCCGTCGCCTGACGGACGTCATCTCGCCATCTTAAACTCGAATTCGGAATCCAACGTCTGGATGATCGGCAACTTCTGATCCAGTAACGGCCCTAGGTCCAGGCGTATCCCCATACCCGTCCTGCCAGCAACTGGCCGAATTTAGAACTGATACACAATAGTCTTCGACCACCCCAAATGTTTCCTTCTCAGTTGTCGTCTTTTCCATTCCATTTCCGATATCTCAAGTAGTGACCAAATAGTTCGAGGCTTACGCCGACACCACGATTCCATGCGTCGGGCGTAGCGGTGAACTTACGGATCGGGGCTGCGAAGTATCGCGCCCTTAAGGGAATGAGAATGGCAGTCAACACGGACAGACTGAAGGTGTTAATCGGGAATCTGGGAGGCGAGGCCCGCGCCGGCATGCTCGCGATTGGAGAAAAGCTGGGGTTGTACAGGGCTCGCCCCAAAGGCCCATCTGAACTGACCAGAGTCGGTACGGACGGTGAGGACATCACATGTAGCACGGGGAAACACAGCGGCACCAAGACCTCGGGGAATTATGTAACAGGCTGGCGGAAGAGATACCAACCCGTTGTGTTGATTCGGCGATTGATTGCTGCCGCCGTACTCACGTGTTTGTTGTATACGCCGAGTCAATCTTATTCGGAGTGCACCTCAAACTACGAGGAGCGCGTTGCGCTGGAATTGTCGGCACTGGGTAAACGGGGTGACGCGATCGCACGCGCACGAGAGCAGGTTCTTGAGATTTTGCAGCCTGGAAATGCGTGCGCCGCATGGTTCCAGGAAGCTAATTCTGACCCCGCCGGAGTGTTCCGGTCGGTGCACTTCGAGTTGGAGTCGGGAGGGACTTCATACGCTTACAGCTTGAGAGACCGCGAGCGTGGGCAGCTCTTCAAACAGCCCTGGGCGGCCAGAACGACTCAGAATGCGGGCCGAAACGCTATCATCCAATTGAATGGCAACGGACCGTTCTTCAATAGTACTTCGCTCCTCATGCAACTGGACCCAGGAGGAAAATTAGCGCTGCCCGGTGGAAGTCTTATTCTGACGGTTTCTCGTTACCCCGGAGACACTCCGGAAGCACAAATCACCATATTGCTGCACGAACTGGGGCACATCATCGGGCGCCTTCCTGAGGACGACGACTCCTGGGATGGCCGATCTTTCCGAAACACATTCGAAGTGTCGCGGCATTGCAAGACCGAGACTCGCGCAGCCGCACGCAACGGTGCTAGAGGCGGCATCAGAGCTCACAATCCCGACCATTCGCCTGGCAATGAATGCCGTCCAGCGTACGACAAACGCCCAGGAGGAGGCGGCAATCGTTTCTTGCGCCTTTGCAGATGGAGAATTTTTCGTGAAGAGGGATTAACGGTCCTAGGCCAGGGTCATTCCTGCGCCGGGCTGCAGGGTAGCCCGGCAAATCAGGAGCCTAAAACGCGATAGTCTCTCAGTCTCCTTCGTTATTTTCTTCCCGGCTGTCGTCTTTTCCCTTTCGTTTCCGATATCTCAAGTAGGGACAAATAGTTCCAGTCTTACGCCGGCGCCACGATTCCAGGTGTCGAGCGTAGCGGTGAATTACGGGGCGGGAGCCTTCGAGGTACCGTGCACTCGCACAATCGGCTCCTGCAGGCCGCGATCCACTCAAACCTGAGCCAGTGATTGAATCAAGAAGTGAAAATATTTCTAAGTAAGAAAACAAAGGAGAATGAAATGCAAAGTTACATCTGTCAGAAGTTATTTGGCGCATTGGTTGTGCTCGCCGCGATGTTCTTTTCGGGCGCCGCTGCGGCGCAAAATACGCAGGTTATCGTAAACACCGGCAATCCAGACGGAAAACTCGGGGCTCTCTCGCGGCGTCCCAGTTCTGGGAAACTAGAAACGGAAACGGCCGATGACTTCGTCTTGAATCAGACCACCGTCATCTCCGGAGCCACCATTACTGGTTTGATTTCCCCGGCAACGTCCTTGGCGAATCTTACTAACGTCGAGGTCGAGTTCTATCACGTTTTTCCCCAGGACTCCGCCAATCCCGATCCTCTGGCTGGAAACGTGCCGTCGCGTTTCAACTCACCATCGGACGTCGAAATTGACTCTGCGACCCGCGACGGGAGCTTAGGGACCCTCCGCTTTGCCGTACGCCTTCTGAATGCCAACTCTTCGGTCCCAAACACGGTAGTAAACGGGATCAATAAGAAGCCGAACAGCACTACACATGGTGAGGGGCCAGCGACCGGCGAGGAGGTTGAAATCGGCATCACCTTCACCACTCCGATTCTTCTGCCAACGGGTCATTATTTCTTCCGCCCAGAGGTCCTGGTTACAGGTGGTGGAGACTTTCTGTTTCTGTCGGCCCCGAAACCCGTCGTGTCGCCCGGCACGGCGATCGCTGGCGATTTGCAAGCGTGGATCCGCAACTCGGATTTGGCGCCGGATTGGCTGCGAATCGGCACTGACATCATCAACAACACAACGCCGCCGCCCACGTTCAATATGACGTTTTCCCTGACTGGTAACACAGTTCCTGAAGTCGGAACACCCGGGCAGGCGAACTGTCACGGCGAGAGTGTCTCCGGCCTGGCCGCACAATTTGGGAGCATTAATGCGGCTGCCTCAGCTCTAGGGTTCTCTGGCGTCCAAGCGCTGCAAGATTCCTTTAGAGCGTTTTGCGAACCGTGAGGCGCTATCTAGACATAGTCGCCACATTCTCAGTGAATAGTTGAGGAAAAATGGGCGGGCGAAGGTGGTTCGCTCGCCCATAACTCACCAGTTGTCAGTGCAACAAAGAAATGCTCGTTATCCAGAAGTCTGTCGACGCGCACGAGACCGAAGTGAGAGTTGGTATCAACGAGCCCGAAGTACTCAAGACCATTGACCAGGCACGCGCTCGCCTACGGAATGCCGATAGGAATCTGGGAGCGCTGAGAAACAAGCTTTCCTACAAGTAAGAGCCAGCGAGGCGGGGGAGGTGATCTGTGGAATTCAGGACAGTCGTCATCTGCAGCAAATGTAAGCAGCCAATTGCTCCGGGAGAAAGCCTCGGTTTCGTCTATTTCAAGATTCCCGGGAAGGAGGGCTACCACTTCTTCCACCGCAGGTTTCGTGGCGAGGACTGCTGGGAAGCTTACATGAGGGAGAACCGACAAAAGGAGGAACAGCTCTGAGGGTTTGTGTTGATTGGGAATTGGAATTACTTCTCAGAAAGAATGGTATGGCGAAAATGATAGCGACACAGAAAGAGAGCAATTTGACCGAGGCGGAAGCTATAAGGCAGGCCAAGGGTGGTGACGCCGACGCTTTCGAATACCTCTACAAGAAGCATTGCCGGCGCGTATACGGAGTGTGCCTACGCATGATCAAGAATTCAGCGGAAGCCGAAGATCTTACACAACAAGCATTCTTGCAGCTCTTTCGAAAGATCGGCACATTCCGCGGTGAGGCAGGTCTTTCCACTTGGCTGCATCGCGTGACTGTAAACACTGTCTTGATGCATATACGCCGGAGAAAGCCGACTGAAACTCTAGCCGAAGACCTGGAGCGCTACAGCCCGAATGGCGAACGTTCACGTGAACTCGGTGCTAGCGACACTTCGATGCTGGGCGCGATCGAACGGCTCAATCTCATGCGCGCGATCCGCAAGTTGCCGTCAGGTTACAAACAGCTTTTCTTGCTGCACGACGTCTGCGGATACCAGCACAACGAAATCGCTGGGCTCTTAGGATGCTCGACGGGTTGTTCAAAATCCCAGCTTCACAAAGCCCGCAAACGGCTGCGGCGAGTATTGCAAGGAGAACAAGGTCGAGCCGAAGTTGATCTCGCACCCGCGTAAGGCGAGTGTCCAGCCAGCACCTGAATTAGACCGAAACGCCATTCATCTCCCAGAACCCCATTTCTGGCTAGTGATCGGCACTGGTCTGGTAAGCAACACCATCTGGTATAAAGCTTCTGTCTGGGACAGGTGATTTTGCTAGGTCGGAAAGCGTTGAAGCCTGATTGACCTGGAGCAAGGAGGCGATGTGCTTCCGTGTGTTAAATTGGCTTGAAAGAGAGACAGATGCAGACATTTAAAGGAATTTCGTGCCGCCCTTGGGTTGCGGGCACAATGCTATTGTTGATCCTGTCAGTCGGCGCGCGCCCTCAAGCGCGCGAGGTGTCCTCTCAGCGGATATCCTCTCCTGATAGCCACGATCATCTCTTACTGCTCTACAACACGCACACCGCTGAGCGTATTGAAATTGTTTATCGCCGCGGCGAGGCATACATTCCGGAGGCACTCGCCAAGCTCGATTTTTTCCTGCGCGATCATCGGACCGGCGATGTTCGCCATTTCGATCCGCGCCTATTCGATATCCTCTCTGATCTCACTACGTCGGTCGGTCGTCCAAGCGGCGAGATCGATGTTGTCTGCGGCTACCGCACTTCTTCGACGAACGAATCTCTCCGAGCTCGTACCGCTGGAGTCGCAAAGAACAGCCTTCACATTCAGGCGGAAGCTATCGATTTACGGATGCCTGGCATCGACACGCTCAAACTGCGCAAGGCTGCTCTCGGTCTGGCTCGCGGCGGCGTGGGCTACTATCCTCACTCGGACTTCATCCACTTGGACATCGGCCGCGTTCGGCAGTGGTGTTTCGACTGTCCTGCGAATCTCATCGCCAGCGATTAACCAGGATACGGGTAACCCTTGGCAAGAGCTTTTTCGAGCCTAGCGTCGTGCCCGTAGATGTCGTCGTAAAAATGAACGATTCCATCCTCGGTTACGATAACGGTGCCATACAGAATTAACACTGGAATCGGATTGGCCAGATTCACCTGCTGATTTGGCGTTCCATTCATCGTCGCGTGGACGCGATCTATGTCCCAACCCGGATTCTCTCTCAGGACCCATACGGCCAGATCGGCCGGCTTTTCCAGGCGAATGCAGCCATGGCTGAAATCCCGTCGCGACTTCGCGAAGAATTCCTGTGCGGGCGTATCGTGCATGTACACGTTAGAGCTATTCGGAAAGATGAATTTCACAAGTCCTAGTGAGTTCTTAGGGCCTGGCAATTGCCGTATGTAAAGTTTCCCTGCCCGGAGCTGGGCGAGGATGTCGCCCGTCACCGCTCCCGACGTGACGACATCCTGGCCGCTGTTCACTACCTCGAATCCCTTTTTAGCCAGGTAGTCGGGATCGCTAGCGAGGCGCGAGATGAATTCAGCTTTGGCGATGGAATAGGGAACATTCCAGTACGGCCGAAACACGACGTATTGCATGGCGTCTGTAAATACGGGGGTATCGTGGGCATAGGCTTTGCCCACCACGACATTCATCGACAGCACGATCTTGTAGTTCTCATCGTATGCACGGAGGCGAAATTCGGGGATGTTCGCGACGATGAGAGCCGAGTGGAGGCCAACGGGCAGCCACCGCCAGCGTTCGAGAGTAAGTTGCATCTGGCGTATTCGATTTGTGAGAGGAACATTGAGGTCGGCCAGGGTTTGCGCGGTGATTCGTCCATCCGGGGTTCGGCCATGCCTGCGCTGAAAACTCCTGACTGCGTCCACCAGTGGAGCTTGATAGACCGTTCCATCGGCGGGAACGTTCGCGTCGGCAGAGAGATCGCCCACGAGCCGGAGCAATTTACTCAGTTGAGGGACTCCCGAATAGGAGTCGCCCGGTGCGATCGTTTTTTGTATGGCAGGAAGCTGATTCCAATCATATTCCTTCACAAACTCCAAGTAAGAGTGCAGAGCTTGGATCGTGCGTTGGTATCCAGGATAGGGAGGTTCCACCTTTGCTAGGGCGCCCGCAACATCGGAGGAATCGACAACATCTGCCTTCAGGAAATCGGGCAGATCGTATTTCTTAGTCTCGACGTCGAGGCCAAAATCAAAATGCTTCGGATTCACCTTACCGATGTGGAGGTCCGAGACATATCTCATCATGCAAACGGTGAGCGCAGCATCGAATCGCACCGCATCTGCTTCGGATGGTTGCACGGCGGCGGGTTTGAGTTTCGCCAGTCGGTCGCCCCAACGCGGCCCGTCATAGTCCTCGGCGGTCAATCCCTTTTGCTCGGCTTTTAGCAGAATCGAAATTAACTGCCGAGCCTGCGCAGTCGGTTGCATTCCCCTGATCCACGAAAGGGAATACCCGTTCGACTCGTAGAATTTCTGCACGTGCTTGCCATAATCGCTAAAGTCAGGCCAGCGCAGTTCCGAGAGATTTCCGGACTGGATGATGCCTCGCAAGGAAGCTTGGCCATCAGAGCTAAGTTGCTGAGGTAGTGCGACCGGCCTTGCCGAGCTTTCTCCTTGTCGGCGTGCGCGTCTTGCCGCACCAACGCCGTAATTCCACAATAGGAAGATAGCGAAAAGCGGCAACACTAACGCCAGACCCTTCCAAATCCACCACCTTTTCACAGGATTCCTCCCTGCTCCCACCTTGCCATTTGACTGGCCCGAATGCCTGTTAAACGTGCTCAGCCTATAAGTCAGCAATTCGATATCATGTGTAGTTACTGCAGACATGGAAAGACGATGAGGCCGCAGCCGTTAGGTCTTTCGGTCAATCGGCAGGGCAAGATGTCCACAATGGCGACGCCACCTACTTGTCAGTCGTCTTTACATGTATTTCACAGGAATCGTTCTTCTAGAACTGCCATTTCTGACAGTGTGCATTCTTCAGGTTTCAGTAATACGTCTTCAAAGCGCAATCAGGACGGCAGTGGTAGCCGAGCGAAAGGACATGCGAAGCCTCCATGCAACCCCATGGCCTCTGTTTCCGGTATGGGCCATTATTGGCGCGGCTCAGGCCGCAAGGGTACGGGAATTTGCATAGGGACGAGGAAATTGCTTGCGAGAAGATAGGCATAGAGATGGCCGAGAGGAGGTGCAACACGCAGTTTTGCCCTTGACGTAGCTAGAGATAATATTGATTCGCTATCGCGGATGTCCACGAAATGTTCGCTGAAGCATGCAGGTGTATCTGAAGATGACGCCTGCAGAGGCAGGCGCATCAGCGAAGATATTCAACTACTTCAGAGTTGCCAGATAAGCAGCGAGATCATTCACCTCTGCCGACGTCAGTTTTTTTAGACTAGCGTGCTTCGGCGAAGCGGAGAACACCTTGGTGATTTCTTCGGCACTCTTGCCCTTGATCGAGGGCGACTTCACCGTCGGTTTGCCGGCAGCGTCCGCGCCATGGCAACCAGCGCATTTTGCCTTGAAAGTCTTTTCGCCCTTGGCAGAATCTTGAGCGCGTGAAACGGACCCTGCCAGCCACAACATTGCTACGATTGCTACTCCTAACAAAACTTTCTTCATCATTTCCTCCTTGTTTAGTCTTCCCTACTACAAATCCTGCAGGAGCGGAGGCTCCCATTCCCAAACTAGAATAGAAACTTCTTCAAAACGCATACCTAAGAGAAAGGGTGACCAAATTTGCATGAAAGTTGCGTGGAACAAAAATGTCCTGAGGTGATTGGGGAGTCTGATCTTCGTGATAGCCGTGATAACCCCAATAGGCCTTTCCGGTCCATCCTTTTGCAAACGCATATTCGAAGCCTGCGACAGGCTGAGCCCAAAATGAATTGAGCGGCCCTGACGGTGCGTTAGGACTGATAATCAACACCGAACCATTCGTGCCGGTAAGGTTCGCACCTACATGCAGCGTAAGGCGTTTCCAAGGCGACCAGTTCGCGGCAAAGTAGCCATAATGGGACGTATTGGTATAAGTCGAAAGCTGCTGCACCAGTGACGACCCGGGGCATTGACTTAATCCGGGAGGCGGAACACTGGTGACGTAACAGATCAGAATTTGGGAGAAGACGTCATTGTAGTCGTAGCCGAACTCCAGCCCGAGAGATTCTCTCGGTTGCAACAATGCCGAGAAGCCATAGAAACGATTGTGTTGAAGGTTGTCAATCTCCGGCACGTTGTTGCGAGCTTCCCAGATGGTGATGGATCCGCTCAGATTCAGCCAGGTGGCAGGCTTGTATGTCGAACGAACACGATATTCCTGCGACTGCCGCGGACTAATGCGGGTGAACGTGTTGTCCGCGCTCATTAATTCGGTATCGAAGCTAATCTTCCAGGCCGGCAAAGGCTTGGCCCAAATGCCGAAGACGCCAGAGTATTCGTTAATGAAAGTTTCGCCCGTGTCGAGTTCGATGGGTCGTGGAGTTGTGAATGTGAATGAGCCGTCTCCGTTGGGCGTGCAGCCCACGGGAAGCACGCCGTTCTCGAGAGCGCAGTCCCCACGATTGGCATTGTCCGGAAAAAAGACTTCGGAGATCGCTTCGAAGTCTTTGTCGTTGATCGATCGGTGGCGGTAGCGAAACCCCAGCCGCGCTCCGAGCCGCGGCGAAAATTGGTACTCGAGTTCTGCAAGATTGGTTTTTTCATCCTGTTTCAGGAAGAGACTGGACTCGGCGAGTGAAAGATCTGGACCGGATTTTGAGGTGTGGAGGGGCGTGCCGGTAAGAGCGCCCGAGGGCGCCGTGCAAGGGAGCGGCAAGGCCGCCGCAGGCGAAAAAACGGTCGGGGGCGTAAGGAGATTCGGGCCGAAAAAGGAACACGTGGAGGGGTCAAACTCGACGGGGTTATGGAAATTCGAATAATGGAACGAATCGATGAAGCTCAATTTGCTGGTTAGGTGCCAGGTCGCCCCGAAATCAGCTGTTGTCGCCACGCGCTCGCCGGAGACCGGCCCAGTGATTGTTTCGCCTCGTGTGTTCGATTTTGACTCGAGACCGTTCCAATTCTCGAGCCAGTCAAACACGTTGGTGCTTCCGCTGGTATAACTCACTTTGGCCGAGAGATCCCAGCCCGGCAGGTAGTTCGATTGCAGGCTCAGCTGCTCGGTAGGCGCATTGGTACGGGTCCTGCCGTGTCGGAGGTAGTCGAAATAGGCATTGCAAACGGGATTGACAACGCCTCCCGCGAGGAAGGTACTGGAGCAAGGCTGACTCGCTCCGGCGTTCAACACAACGCCTATGTCCACGAGAGCTCCGCTAGAAAGTGCAAAGAGCTGATTCTGATCGGTGGCCCCGGTGTCTCCCTTGTAATAGCTCCAGATCTGGTCATAGCTGATGCTGGTTTTCGGCAAGAATCGGAAATCGACACCGAGACGGTAGTTGTTTTGCGTTGTCTTATAGTTTTGAAACAGCAACTGCTCGGTGCCCTGATGGATGGAACTGAGTCCGGGGCCTTCGAAAATTCCTCGTGAGTAGCCAAAGCGGAATCGAATCCTGGATTGCGGGAGCACCAAAAGGTCGAAATCGCTGAGTTTGTGGCGTGTGCTGTAGAGGTGAGGCGACGTGCTAATAATCGGAGTAAAGCCCGGAGGAGCATTCGCGAACGGCGGCGTGACCGGATTCAACGGATTCGCGAGCAGCGAATAATCCCATGCGTACTCGTTCCGACGGAAGAGCGCGCTGAAGTTGTACCACTTGTTCTTGCTGATGTTCAGCCTGGATACATTTTGGGGGTCTCCGCCGTAACCGAAATTGCTGAAGGACAATCGATCGAAAAACACACCTTCATGATTCAGGGATCTCATCTCGGTTGTGAAGTCGAGCAATCGCGGACCTTGCTGCAGATTCACGAACGTGTCATAAGTTGTTTGGCTACCGGTAACGTCGGTGAACCGGTAGCCAAATTCCACGGATTGTTTGATGTTGTAATTTCCTTGCTCAACGCCTTCCGGATCTGTCTGCTGTGCGGAGCAACATTTTGCGGCGAGCAGGAGTAGAGCTGCGCCGAAAAGAAAGATCGAGGCATTCGGAAAGCAGCAAAAGAGGTATTCGAAGCCGGTTCTGACTCTACGCATCGCCCACCTCCTCACGGTTTGAAGAACACATTGCTCGAATTGGAGCCGTGGATGGCCACGTGGCAAAGGGTGCATGCCTGATACTTCTGGTCTTGCTTATGAAACGTAGGTACGGCGGGAGCTCCGGCGTCCACAGTGAGCGAATGGCATTCAAGGCATAACAGGTTCACCTGACTGCGCTTGAGCAAGCGCGGGTTGGAGGAGCCATGAGGCGTGTGGCAGGAAATGCAACCTTCGATCTTCACTGCCTGATGCTCGAAGACAAAGGGACCGGCTTTGTCCGTATGGCATTTGAAACAGACGGTGTCCTGGGAGATAGTTGCTCGCGCCTGGCGAACCAGGAACCCACCATGTGGATTGTGGCAGTCGTCACATTTCACTAATCCCTCGTTAACACGGTGATGGAAAGTACGTGTGAACTGCTGCTTTGTTTCGAGATGGCAGCCGTAACAGAGCTGCGGCTGCTTTTCCTTCATCAGAAACTGGCTTTCTTTGGCGTGATGGGGCGAGTGGCAATCGGTGCACCCGACGTTGTTTTGCAGGTGCGCGGAGCGGCTAAAATTTGCGTGCTCTTCGCCATACTGATGGCAATCCAGGCAGCGGGCACTCACTTCCTGTGCCGAAACGTCCTTGAAGGTAAAAATCTTACTTTTGTCTCCGCCTCCATCGACGTGTTCCTTGCCCGGCCCATGACAAGCCTCGCAACCCTGCCACTGTGGCCCTCTCTTGGTATCCATGGTGGTCACGAAGTGCGGAGAGGCTTCGTAGTTCTTGTAGAAATCTTTGGTGGGCGTGTCCTCGTGGCAGCTTTGGCACACTTGGGAACCAACATAGAGCGAAGGGTCCGTGGACCGCTGGTAAGTCTTGGCGTTTTGCGGAGAGCCTGGATCGCCCATGCTCTGTTTCGTTGGAACGAACGGAGCGAAGAAACACAAAGCTGCCGTCACCACGACACGCACCGCAGTGAAGCTTTTCTTGAACAGAGTCAATCGCCACCTCGGTGCGGCTCTGCTAATTAACGCAGGTGGTTACACATGCGGGAAAGTACAGAGACCATGACAAAAAAGAACCTGTCAAAAATGACAGTTCTTAACGGCTCCAAGGATGGACATATTGATTATGCGACCAGAGTAGTCGGCCTATGGACAAAAACAGGCAGCAGATTTGGGTCGCAGACCAAGGCCATTGCGCGGACAATTCCTTCACCCCCATGGCAAGAGAGCTCTAACTATGGACGCGAGCGGCAATCCGAGAACGGGAATCGATGGTCAAGATCAAGTAAAGGGCGGTCCGAGGACAGAGGGGGTAACAGCAATCAACCGCCGAGATTGGTTACGGCTGACGGTGAGCGGTGGCGCAGGGCTGGCAATTGGTGACCTCCTCGATCTGTCCACGGTGAGAGCCGCCACACAGA
>Ga0210402_10000847_pt1 | contig 32974 bp, 31 predicted proteins | sample IncBWC7MmetaG_FD_161055 | JGI IMG/M metagenome (GOLD analysis project Ga0210402, IMG submission 161055) | Forest soil microbial communities from Barre Woods Harvard Forest LTER site, Petersham, Massachusetts, United States - Inc-BW-C-7-M | ecosystem: Environmental > Terrestrial > Soil >...
CCGCGGTTCGAGCTGATGACGATCTGACCCTCGTTGCTGACCAGTGCGCCGGCAACGCCGGCCAGGTGCGGGATCGAGAACAGGTGCTTGGCCGAGGCCGGATCGAAGACGTCGACGGCGTCGTTCGCGGTGTGCGCTACGTAGACATTTCCGGTCGCGGCGTGGACGTCGGCGTGGTCGAAGCCTCCGCTGCCCTTGTGTTCCGGCAGGGTGACGTGACGGGTGAGGCTGAGGGGACTGCTTGTCATCGAGAGGACCTGTCCACGGCAGGAGGGTGCAGCCGCGCATAGCGGCGAAACGAGACGGCGAGGATGGTGCCCATCACCGCGAGCCCGGCCGCCGTTACGATGCCCAGGCCTTCGGGCGTGGCGCCGCCGACCCGGAACGCGATCCATCCGCCCGCGACCACCACGACCAAGCGGGCGCCCGAGGCCAACAGCGGGAACTGCGGTTGTCCCGTCGACTGGAAAGCCGAGATCAGCGTGTTCGGCGCGACGAACACGTAGGCCAGGCCCACGATGCAGAGATAGCTTGCTGCCGCGGCGTGGACCGCAGGATCGTCGCTGAACAGGCCGGTCCAGGCGCCCGGCCAGGCGATCACCAGCAGGCCGAGGGTCGCCATCACGCACGCCGACAGGCCGGTCGCGATCCAGGCAATGCGCGCGGCCCGCTCGTATTGGCGGGCGCCGATATTGGTTCCGACCATGGCCAGCACGGCGGCGCCCACGCCGAAAACGATCGGGTACAGGAGATATTCCAGCCGCACCGCCACGCCGAAACCGGCGAGCGCCGTCGCGCCGAGGAGGCTTGCATAAGCAGTGATCGCCGCGAGGGCCAAGTTGTTGAAGATCGGCTGAAGCGACATCGGCGCGCCCACGCGCAGAATTTCGCGGAACAGGCGTCGACTGAAGCCGAGGTCGCCAAGCGAGAGCCTGACGGCGGCGCGGCCCGAGGCGAGGTACCAGGCAAGCACGGCCGACGAAGCGGTGAAGGACGTCACGGTGGCGATGCCGGCGCCGCTGATGCCCAGCGACGGGACTGGCCCCAGGCCGAAGACCAGCGTGGGCACCAGCACGACATGCAGGACTTCCGCGCCGAGATAAACCCAAGCCAGCAGGGCGACCTGTCCGGTGCCGCGGACCGCGCTGGTGAGCGCGCTCAGCACCCAGTAGGCGACGGCGCCGGCGAAGATCGCATTCGAGTATTCAAGGGCGGCGTCCAGGATGAGGCCCCGTCCGCCCAACACGCGATAGAGGCTCGGACCGGCCAGGACGAACACCGCCGTGAACAAGGCGGCAGCGGCACAGCCGATCACCACGGCATGGACCACCAGCGCTGCCGCGTCGTGGCGGCGTCCCGCGCCGATGGCGCGCGCGACGGCGGCGGCGATGGCGCCGCCCATGCTGGAGTTCGCCATCTGCTGCATCAGCATCATCATGGGGAACACCAGCGACAGGCCGGCCAGCGCATCCACGCCGAGCTGGCCGACGAAATACGCATCGATGCTGGTCGTCACGGCGATCAGTACGACGTTCACGACGAGGTTCGGCGCGGCAAGCCGCAGCAGCGTCGAGACGATGGGACCTTCCAGGAGCAGGCGCGTGCGCGCCGCTCCTGGCTTGGGAGGTGAATTCGCTGTTGCGATGCCGACGGACTGCATGGTCATCAGTCCATCTTCGGCGGCCAGTTGTGGGTCTCGCCCACGAGATGGCGGCACCACGTATAGAGCGCGTCGTACATCACCATGCCGTGCTTCAGCATCTCGTGGTCGTCCTGGTAGACGTGGCTGAGGCCGAGCGAGATCGCGAACAGGCCGGCCGATTGCGGCGTCAGGTCGAGCCGCGAGGTATCGGCGCCGCGCACGATGTCGGCCAGCTTGTCGAGCCCCGGCGCGTCGAGCTTGTACTCGGCGATGAAGGCGTCGAAGGAGCACTTCTCGCCGACATGGCTGAATTTCACGCCGGGGATGTCATAGGGGATCGCTCCGGTTTCCTTGGCGGTGGCCAGCACCTTGTCGGCCGGCACGTAGAGGAACTCCGGCTGCTTCTCGATGAAGCGCTGGATCAGCCACGGGCAGGCGATGCGGTCGATCTTGGGACGTTCACGGGTAACCCACTTCATTTTACTTCTCCTTCTTTCAGCGGTTCAGTCGGCAGGCCATTGGCGCGCCAGGTGCCGATGCCGCCGGCGACGGTCATGGCGTCGATGCCGCGTTCGCGCAGCTTGGCGGCGCAGTCGCCGCCGATCTCGAAGCCCCAGGCGCAGTAAACGAGGGCCTTGGCGCCGCGCGGCAGCGATGCCGCCACCGCGTCGACCCTGTCGGGTGGTGCGCGCCGGGCGCCACGCAGGCCGACCGGCACGGACGCCGCGTCGTCGGCCAAGCGGGCGTCGATCACCAGCAGGTTCGGATCGGCCTCGAGCATGGCGCGCGCGGTCGGCGCGTCGACGCTGTGTGGCTTGTCTTCCGGCGAGGTCCCGGCGAAGCGGGCGGCGACGCGGCTCCAAGCGATGTTGGCCATGAAGGCATCGACATAGGCCGCGGCATTGCTGCCGAAGTCGATGTGATAGGCGTGCTCGTACATGTCGAGCGCCAGCACCGGCGTGCCGCCGGCCAGGCCGTGGGTGTGGTCGGCTGCCCAGACGTTGACGAGCGTGCCGTCCCGCGGCGAACGGGTCAGCACCACCCAACCCGAGCCGCCGCCCAGCGCCTTGCCCATGGCGACAAACTCGGCGCGCCACTTGGCGAGCGATCCGAAGTCGCGGGCGATCGCTTCGGCCAGCGCGCCCGTCGGATCGCCGCCGCCGGCCTCCCCCAGGGCCTCGAAATAGGCTTCGTGCAGGATCATGGAGTTGGTGGCGATCAGCTCCTCGCGCTTCAGCCCGTTCAGCCGAAAGCCCGGCGCGCTGGCCGGATCGAGGGCCGAAAGCTCGCCGCGGATCGCGTTCAGCCGGCGCACCGCGCCGCCATAGTTGTTCTCGTAGTGGCTGGCAATCAGGCGGGCGGAGAGCCCGCTGAGCCGAGGCGGCTTGAAGGAGATGGGTCGAACATGAAAAGACATTTGGTTTTCTCCGATAGAGTTTCGTTATTCAAAGAGCTTCACGGGCCCCTTGAGCGCCTTCCAGCCGTAGTGACCACCGGTCATGTAGCTGGCGTCGAACCCCGCGTTGCGCAGCGCCACTGCCGTCTCGCAGCCGGTGTGGAAGCCGTAAACGCAGTAGGTGACGACCGGCTCGGTCTTTGAAAGCTCGCCGATCCACTCCTCGATGCGCTCAGGGTCGCGCCACACGGCGCCCGCCATGATGTCGGGTGACCTGGTGGTGTAGTGGCGGGGCCGATTGTCGATGATCTGGACGGGCGTCCCCGCCGCGAGCATCGCCGCCACCTGTTCCACGGTGAGGGAGGGCAGGTCGCCAAACTGCTTCTGTTCGAGCGGCCGAGGTGGTGCCACTTTGACCGCGTCCTCGTATCGCCCCTGCACCGCGTTCCACTCGATATTCCGCATGAAGGAGGCGATGTAGGGGGCCGCATTGGCGCCGAAGTCGACATGGTAGGCGTGCTCGTACATGTCGAGCGCCAGGATCGGGATGCCGCCGGCGATGCTCTGGGAATCGTCCGACGCGTATTGATTGATCAGGCGGCGGTCGCGCGGCACGTAGGTCAGCAGGACCCAACCGACGCCGCCGGCCAGGCCGTTCGCCAGCGCGATGAACTCCTTGCGCCAACGGTCGACCGACCCGAAATCGCGGGTGATCGCATCGGCCATCATATCCGGCACCACGCGGCCGTCGCCGCCCAGGCTGGCGAAATACAGTTCGTGCAGCAGCGTGCAATTGAGCGCGGCGCTTTCGTCGCGCTTCAGCCGGCATATGACATCCACCGGCGTCGTGCCGGAGTCGAGCGACTCGAGGGCTTCTGTTATCGCGTTCAGGCGATGGAGCGCGCCGCCGTAGTTGTTTTCATAGTGACTCTCGATGAGACGGGGCGTGATTCCGTTGAGCGTCCAGGGGCGGCAGAACAGGGGGGCAAGGTGGTATCGCATGTGAAGGCTCCTAAAAGAGCATCAGAATTCCCAGGACGACTTGGCGCATTCGCTGCGCTGTTGGGCTCGGCTGAGACCGACATCGGCCAGCGCGCGGTCATCCAGGGTGGCGAGGTGCTGACGCGTCCGCCGGTGTTGACGCCAAACGACGACGGTAGCCACGAGGGCAGGCCACACCCGCAACCGGCGGGCCCGCGCTGCCGGGGCGAAGAAGCGAAAGGCGTTCTGTGTGAAAGGATGGATGTTGAGAGACATCGGTTTCTTTCTGGTGATACACTTGTTTCACAGGCAACATAGCTATGTTTCAAAGGAATGCAAGGGAAAAAGATACAGATGTTGCACAAACTAGATGTAGCATGATACGGATGAACTATGACGACTAATGAGACTTTGCAGGCCCCGCCGTGGCTGCTGCTGATCCACCAGCTGCCGGCCAAGCCGGCCTATGCACGGGTCAAGGTCTGGCGCCGCCTGCAGGCGTTGGGTGCGGTCACCGTGAAGGGCGCGGTCTATGCGCTGCCCGCCAACGCCGAGACACGTGAGGACTTCGCCTGGCTTGCCAAGGAGATCGTCGAGAGCGGTGGCGAAGCGATCGTCTGTGAGGCAGGCCTCGTCGACGGGCTGTCCGATCGCGAGCTGCAGACGCTGTTCGACGCTGCGCGCGACGAGGACTACCAGCGGATCGCGGCCGAAGCGCGCGAGGTGGCAAGCCGTCTCGGTGATGACTTGCCCGACAACGCACTGGCCGAGATCGCGAGCCAGACGGCGCGGTTGCGCAAGCAACTCGATACCGTCGTCGCCATCGACTTCTTCGGCGCCGACGAGCGCGAACCGGCGGAGGGCCTGGTGTCGGGCCTCGAGGCCCGCCTGCAACAGGAGGACAAGGCCGTGGCAGAACGAACGGACGCCGGACTTGGCGCGGCGAACGCGCCGGCCGGATTGAAGGGTCGCGTGTGGGTGACGCGGCAGGGCGTGCAGATCGACCGCATCGCCTCGGCCTGGCTGATCCGCCGCTTCGTCGACGACGGCGCGCGCTTCAAGTTCGTGCCGGGCACGGGCTATGCCGCGCTCCCGGGCGAGTTGCGCTTCGACATGTTCGAAGGCGAGTACACGCACCGTGGCGACCGCTGCACCTTCGAAGTGCTGCTGATGGAGGCCGGCCTCGACGATCCGGCGCTGGCCGCGATCGGCGAGATCATCCACGACATCGACCTCAAGGACGGCAAGTACGGTCGCGAAGAAGCGGCCGGCATCCGCAACCTGATCGCAGGCATCGCTTCCGCCCACAACGACGACAACCAGCGCCTGGAGCGCGGCGGCGCCGTTCTCGACGATCTCTACGGGTATTTTACGAGCAGGCGGCCCAGCAAATGAACGAGCAAACGAAAGACCATGGCGTTCCCTTCGGCGAAGCCATGAAAGTGTGGGCGCGGGTCGCGGCGCTCTCGTTCGGCGGCCCGGCGGGCCAGATCGCGGTGATGCATCGCATTGTCGTCGAGGAGAAGAGGTGGATCGGCGAGAACCGTTTCCTGCAGGCCCTCAATTATTGCACTTTGCTGCCCGGTCCCGAGGCACAGCAGCTTGCCATCTATATCGGCTGGCTGATGCACAAGACCAAGGGTGGGTTGTTCGCCGGGACGCTGTTCGTGTTGCCCGGCCTGATCGCCATCATGGCGCTTTCCTGGATCTACGTGCTGCTGGGCAAGCTCACGATCGTCGAAGGCCTGTTCTTCGGGCTGAAAGCCGCCGTCCTCGTCGTCGTAGTCGAGGCTGTGCTGCGCGTCGGCAAGCGCGCGCTCAGGAACAACGTCATGGTGGCGCTGGCGGCGATTTCGTTCGTCGCCATCTTCTTCTATGACGTGCCGTTCCCCGTCATCGTCTTTGGCGCCGGCATCGTCGGCTACCTTGCCGGGCGCGCCGGCCTGGAACCCTTCCTGGCCGGTGGCGGGCACGGCAAGGTCGGCGCCAAGCAAGTAGCCGACCGCGAGTCGCTGCTCGGCGAGGAAACGCCCGATCACGCCAGACCCAATCTCCGCTGGTCGCTCTCCATCGCCGCGGTGTTCCTCGCCCTCTGGCTGATACCGGTTGCGGCGCTCTATGTCGGCCTGGGCGGCGGCAACGTCTTCACCAAGATCGCCATCTTCTTCAGCCAGATGGCCGTGGTCACCTTCGGCGGCGCCTACGCCGTGCTGGCCTATGTGGCCCAGCAGGCAGTCGACCATTACCACTGGGTGACGGCCGGCGAGATGCTGGACGGGCTCGGCATGGCCGAGACGACGCCCGGTCCGCTGATCATGGTCACGCAGTTCGTGGGCTTTCTCGCCGCCTGGCGCGAGCCGGGCGCGATGCCGCCCTTGCTGGCGGCAACGCTGGGCGGCCTGCTCACCACCTGGGTCACCTTCACGCCCTGCTTCCTCTGGATCTTCTTCGGTGCGCCGTTCGTCGAGGGGCTGCGGTCGAACAAGGCCTTGGGTGCGGCGCTCGGCGCCATCACCGCCGCTGTCGTGGGCGTGATCCTGAACCTTGCGGTATGGTTCGGCCTGCACGTGCTGTTCGCCAGGATCGTGCCGATGCATTTCCTCGGCGCCACTGTCGGCGTGCCCGTGCTTTCATCGGTCGATGTGCCGTCGCTGGTCCTGGCGATCGCGGCGGCCATCGCCATCTTCCGCTTCAAGGTCGGCATGATTGCCGTGCTGCTCGGGAGTGCGCTTGTCGGCATGGCCTATTACCTCGTCGTCGGATCGACCTGATTCCGGGCCCGATGACTGCTAGGCTGCGGAAGGCGCTTTTCCATATCTGAGCGGAGTGAATTTGACCCAAGCTGCGCCAGCCAAGAACGCCCCGCGCATCGATCCGCGGGCAGGACACTTGCCGTCGGCTGGGCAACTCGTCGACATCGCCAAGCTCATCGACGCCTACTACACAAGGCGCCCCGATTCGCGGATTCCAGCGGAGCGAGTGGCCTTCGGGACGTCGGGACATCGCGGTTCGGCGTTCGACAGCACATTCAATGAGGCGCATGTACTGGCGATCACCCAGGCCATTTGCCTATATCGCCGGCAAGCGGGCATCTCCGGACCGCTGTTCATCGGCTTCGATACGCATGCCCTGTCCCGGCCCGCCTTCGAAAGCGCACTGGAGGTTCTGGCGGCGAACGGCGTCGACGTCCTGATATCGAAGGGCGGCGAATACACGCCAACGCCGGCGATCTCCCAGGCGATCCTCGTCCATAATCGCGGCCGCGAGGAAGGGCAGGCCGACGGCATCGTCATCACGCCGTCGCACAATCCGCCCGAGGATGGCGGCTTCAAATACAATCCGCCGAACGGCGGTCCGGCGGACACCGGCATCACCGGCTGGATCGAGAAACAAGCCAATGCATTGCTGGCCGACAGCCTGAAAAGCGTAAAGCGTTTTCCGTTCCGGCAGGCGCAGCAGGCCAACACCACGGCCGAGTACGATTTCCTTCAGACCTACGTCGCCGACTTGAGCAACGTGATCGATTTCGATGTCATCCGCGCCTCCGGCATCCGCATGGGTGTGGATCCGCTGGGCGGCGCCGGCGTGCATTATTGGGCGCGAATCGCCGACCATTACCGGATCGACCTCGCTGTTGTCAGCGAACAGGTCGATCCCCGGTTCAGTTTCATGACATTGGACTGGGACGGCCGCATCCGCATGGACCCGTCCTCGTCCTACGCGATGAAACGGCTGGTCGGCCTCAAGGGAAAATACGACATCGCTTTCGCCTGCGACACCGACCATGACCGGCATGGCATCGTCGTTCCGGGCGACGGTCTGATGCCGCCCAACCATTATCTCGCCGTGGCGATCGATTACCTGTTTCGAAATCGGCCGGGCTGGAAGGCGGAGGCCGCGGTCGGCAAGACCGTGGTCAGCAGCGCCATGATCGACCGAGTCGCCGCGCGGCTGGGCCGCAGGCTCTACGAGGTTCCGGTCGGCTTCAAATGGTTTGCCGACGGCCTTTTGGACGGTTCATTGGGATTCGGTGGCGAGGAAAGCGCGGGAGCGTCCTTTCTGCGGCGCGACGGCAGCGTCTGGACGACCGACAAGGACGGCATTGCGCCCGCGCTGCTGTCCGCCGAGATGACGGCGCGGACCGGGCGCGACCCCGGCATGCTCTACCGCGAACTCGCGCGCGACCTGGGCGACATGGCGGCCGACAGGATCGAAGCCCCGGCGACGGCCGAGCAGAAGAAGAGACTGGCGGGCCTGTCGCCGCAGCAGGTCCGGATCACGGAAATGGCCGGCGAGCCGATCAAAAGCGTGCTCACGAAGGCCCCGGGCAACGATGCGCCGATCGGCGGCATCAAGGTCATCTCGGACGGCGGATGGTTTGCCGCCCGTCCGTCCGGCACCGAGGACATCTACAAGATCTACGCCGAGAGCTTTCGCGGCGACGGCCATTTGCGAACCCTCCTGCGCGAAGCACAAGCCATCGTTGACGCAGCGCTGGCGGCGGAAACCCGGAACCCTTAGTCGCGCGGCGATCGGCGATGGCGCGCCAGTCGAGCCGTTTTCACGGAGCCGGCGGCCTGATGCGATCTGCCCGTTTGAAGAAGCGGCGCGCCTCGGCGACGATTTGGCCGTCGCTCATGTGCTGCAGCGGCTCGACCCCGAACAGACGACCGGCCAGCGCCGGCGAGTGTCCGTGCAGCCAGGTGACGAATTCCGTCTTCGCCGTCGAGGGGCCGACGACAAGGAACTCCTTTGCCTCGCCGAGGGCCTCGGCGACGTCGCGATAAAAGGCGGGCTCGCCCCTGTCGTGGGTCCCCGAGGCGCTGCCCGCTTTGTGATGGAGATGGTGCGAGGGGTGATCGGGATGCACCGTCTTCTCGTCGGCGTCATCGGCGTTGAAGTAGATGACGCGGGCCTCGTGGTGGTCGATCCAAACGACGGCGTGGTAGTGGGGCAAGCGACGCTCCGAAGCTGAGGTTTGCGGGATGGCCGGGGCAAAGTGCCGGACGTGGTCTGTCCGGTATCGGCCACTGTACAGGATTTGCGGTCGTCCCGGTCGTCAAGGAGCATTGTGCATCGCACCAGGAACGTTCGGGGTTGCCGGTTGTATTCGAATTTGTGAGAATCCTCGGGAAAAGGAGCGATTGTCATGGCATTGGGAAGCCCCGCTGACGAGGGTGGACCTTCCTGGTCTGTGGACGATATCCCCTACCACGCCCTCGCGTACGACCAAGTGCGTGACGATCAGCGTCTTTTTCATATTCTCGCGTCGGCTTCCTTCATCGAAATCACCTCGGACCTCTACACGCATAATCTGGTCGAGTTCTTCCGGGACGATGGTGAGATCGTCGAGTGGCTGGAAGGCCGGTGGGAGAGGGAGGAATTGCAGCACGGCACGGCGCTGAAGCGTTATGTCCGGACGGCATGGCCCGACTTCGATTGGGAAGCGGCCTACAAGCTCTTCCTCGCCGAGTACTCGCAATGCTGCACTGTCGATCGGCTGGCCGGCACGAAGACACTCGAGATGGCGGCACGCTGCGTCGTCGAAACCGGCACCGCCACCTTCTACCGCATGCTGTCGGAGTTGAGCCGCGAGCCGGTGCTGAAGCGCCTGGCGGCGGAGATCAGCGCCGACGAGGTGCGTCACTACAAGCATTTCTACCGCTATTTCCAGCGCTACCGGTCCGTCGAGCAACCGAGCCGCGTCTCGATCCTGCGCGCGCTCCTGAACCGTGCCGCCGAGGTCGAGTCTGAGGACGCCTTTTATGCTTTCAAGGCCGTCTTCAGTGTTTGCAATCCTGGCATCGAGTTTCACAAAAGCGACTACGTGGCCTATCGCGACAGCGCCATGCAGCTCACCAGGAGCCACTTTCCGCATGGTATGGCGGTGAAGATGCTGTTGAAGCCGCTTGACCTCAATCCCATGGTCGGGCGCGCGATGTTGCCGGCTGTCACGTCAGCCGTGCGCCTGTTCCTGCACTCCTGGGGCGGCCGAGCGACGACGAAGGGTCGTTCGTTCCTGAGCGGCGCGTAGGCTTTAGCGGATCGAAGATAAAGCGCCGCGCCGCGCGCTCTTCCCGCATGACTGGTCCGTGGATTGCATCGACGCCGGGTGACAGCGGCGGAGAAGCGCGTCTTGACGGCAAATCCCTTCCATCTCGGTTGGTTCCTCGGCAACAGCTTCGGCGTGCACGGCTGGAACCAGCCGTGGGGCGGCACGGGTGGCCAGGACTGGACACAGCCGGATCTGCATCTCGAGCTCGCCAAGGCGCTGGAGCGCGCCTGCTTCGATTATCTCCTGCTCGAGGATTCGCTGTTTGTTCCGGATAACTACGGCAGCTCCATGGAGTTCTACCTCGCCCGCGCGCTGCGGGCGCCGAAGAACGATCCGCTGCCCCTGGTGCCGCTGATCGCCCAGGCGACGACGCATCTTGGCATCGTGCCGACGATCTCGACCAGCTTCTACCCCCCCTTTCTGCTCGCCCGCCTCATCGCCACCCTGGATCTGATGTCGAAAGGCCGGGTGGGCTGCAACTTCGTCACCTCCACGGCCGAGCGGGCGGCTCAGAATTTCGGCCTGGACGCGCATCTCGAGCACGATCTGCGCTACGAGATGGCCGACGAGTTCGTCGATGTGGTGAGCCAGCTCTGGTCGTCGTGGGACGCTGACGCGATCGTCATGGATCGTGAGGCGGGCGTCTTCGTCGATCACACGAAGGTCCGCGCCATCGATTTCAAGGGCCGCTTCTTCTCCTCGCGTGGGCCGCTCAACACGGCGCGCCCGCCGCAGGGGCGTCCGGTCCTCGTGCAGGCCGGCGGCTCGCCGCAGGGCAAGCGTTTCGCCGCCAAGCATATGGATTCCGTCATCGCCGCGGTCAGCACGATCGGCGAGATGAAGGCGTTTCGCATCGATCTGCGGGAACGGCTGGCCGCCGAGGGACGCGATCCCAAGAGCTGCAAGCTGTTCTTTGTCGCCTCGCCTACGGTCGGCGAGACGAACGCCGAGGCGCAGGAGCGCAGCCGGCGCCGCCAGGCGCAGCGCGAGGCCTCGCCAGCGATGACCCTGGCGCAGATGGCCAGCCTCACCGACATCGATTTCGCGACCTTCGACCTCGATGCGCCAATCGGCGAACTCAGCACCAATGGGCAGCAAGGCACGCTCAAGCGCTTCCTGGCCCAGGGCGGCACGCTGCGCGAGATCGCGCGCAATTACCGCTACGGGCTGGAGGACGAGCTCGTCGGAACGCCCGAGCACGTCGCCTGCGCCATGGGTGAGGTGATGGAGGAGGTCGGCGGCGACGGTTATATGTTCAGCGGTCCCGTGACGCGGCGCTACGTCGCCGAGATCACCGACGGCGTCGTGCCGGCCCTCCAGCGACTGGGGCTGGTCCGCACCGCCTACACGCATCGCCATTTCCGCGACAATCTTTTCGCCTTCTGATCGCCATGCGCGCCAGGATGATCCTTCGTCGCCTGCTCTGGGTTTTCCCGGTGGCGTTCGGGGTGGTCACACTCACTTTCTTCATGGCGCGCGTGTTCAACGGCGATCCGACCGAGCTCTACGCCCCGCCCGAGGCGACCGACGCGCTCAGGGCGCAGATCCGCGCGCAGCTCGGGCTGGCCGATCCGCTGCCCGTGCAGTATTTCCACTATCTCGCCGAGCTGCTGCGCTTCAATCTCGGCACGTCCTTCACCACCGGCCAGAGCGTGGCCTCCGATCTGTCGGACCGGCTGCCGGCCACGCTCGAGCTCGGCCTGGTCGGGCTCACACTCGGCATCGTGGTCGGCATCCCGCTCGGCGTGATCGCGGCAGTGAACCGCGAGCGCTGGCCTGATTTCCTGGTGCGCGGCGCCACCCTGAGCGGCATGGCGCTGCCGCAATTCTGGGTCGGCCTCGTGCTGATCGGGATTTTCTTCGTGAACCTGCATTTGTTGCCGGGTCCGGTCGGCCGCCTGCCGATCGGCGTCGCCCTGCCACCGCGCGTCACCGGATTCATGCTTATCGACACGCTCTTGGCGGGCGAGCCTGCGCTGTGGTGGCTGGCGGTGCGACAGCTCGCCTTGCCGGCGCTCACGCTGGGCTTCAGCACGGCCGCCCCGATCGCCCGCGTGACGCGCTCGGCCATGGTCGAGGCGATGCAGAGCGACTTCATCCGCACGGCGATCGCCATGGGCCACGGCAGGCGGGTCGTGTGGTTCCGCTACAGCCTGCGCAACGCGTTGCTGCCGGTGGTGACCCTGATCGGCGGTATCGCCGGCCACATCTTCGCGGGCGCGGTGCTTCTCGAATCGATCTTCGCCTGGCCCGGGCTGGGGCAATACGCCTTGCAGGCCATCGAACGCTCCGATTTCGCCGCACTCCAGGGCTTCGTCATCTACGCCTCGCTGCTCTATGTGCTGGCCTTCCTGGCGGTCGACATCCTCTACATGTTCATCGATCCGCGGATGCGCGCATGAGTCCGCGCGACGCCGTGGGCGAGATTTCCCCGGAGCTCGGCCTCGCCCGCCCGGTGAGGCGCCGGCCGAAGCTCTCCTGGTCGATGCGGATCGGCGCCGGCGTCCTGATCTTCTATGTCGCCGTCGCGCTGATCTCCGTCGTCTGGACGCCGTATGATCCGCTGACGCCCGGCATCGGCGACGGCTATGACGCGCCAAGCTGGGCGTTTCCGCTCGGCACGGACCGCCTCGGCGCCGACATGCTCTCGCGCCTGATGGCGGGCGCCCGCTACAATCTCGGCATCACCCTGACCGCGGTCGCCATCGCGTTTTGCGTCGGCACGACGATCGGCGTGATCGCGGGTTACTACGGCGGCGCCATCGATACCGTCGCGTTGCGCGCCGTCGAGATCTTCCAGGCGTTTCCCGGATTGCTGTTCGCCATGCTGGTGGTGCAGGCGGTCGGGGCCGGCATCGTCAACGTCATCCTGGTGATGTCCTTCGTCGGCATCCCCGACTATCTGCGGCTCGCCCGAGGCGAGATCCATTCGCGGCGGAGCTGGCAGTATGCCGAGGCCGCCCGCATGGTCGGCAACCCGCCGTGGCGCGTGGCCTTCCGCCATCTGCTGCCCAACAGCATCGGGCCCCTGCTCGCTTTCACCTCGATCAATGCCGCGTTCGTCGCCTTGATCACGGCCAGCTTGGGTTTCCTGGGCCTTGGCCTCGGTCCGAACACGCCGGAATGGGGCAACATGATCGCCCGCGGCCAGGACGGCGTGATGACCGGCCAGTGGTGGGTCTCGTTCTTTCCCGGACTGGCGATCCTGGGCCTCACCGGCGCGTTCTACCTGCTGGGCGATGCCATCTCCGACCTCACCGACCCCAGGCGGCGGCGATGAGCGGCGAGCTGCTCGAGATCGAAGACTATAGCGGGGCCTTCCGTTCGCCGACGGGTGAGCTGACACCCGTGCTGCACGACGTGAGCTATCGCCTGAAGGAAGGTGCTCTGACGGCCGTGGTCGGCGAGACCGGCAGCGGCAAGTCGCTCGTCGCTTTGTCGGTTCTCGGCATCCAGCCAGCCAGCTTCGTGCGCCGCTCGGGCCGCATCCTGTTCCGCGGCGTCGACCTGCTCAGCCTCGACGAGAAAGCGATGCGCAAGATCCGCGGCGCTGAGATCAGCATGGTGTTCCAGGACGCGCGCGCGGCGTTGAATCCGGTGTTCACCGTCGGCCGCCAGCTGGCCGACGTCTACCAGCTCCAGCATGGCGGCGGCCGCTCCGCGGCGATGAAGCAGGCGATCGAGGCGCTGCGCCGGGTTTCCATTCCCGAGCCGGCCCGTCGGGCCCGGCAGTATCCGCACGAATTCTCGGGCGGCATGGCGCAGCGCGCGATGATCGCCATGGCGGCGCTGATCTGCGAGCCGTCGCTGCTGATTCTCGACGAGCCCACGACCGGCCTCGACGTGACGATCCAGTCTGACATCATGGAGCTGATCACCGACCTCTGCCGCGTCGGCGGGCTGACCACCTGCCTGATCACCCACGATCTCGGCATCGTGGCCGAGACCTGCGACGAGGTGGTGGTGATGAATGCCGGGCGGGTCGTCGAGACCGGCAGCGCTCAGGCGATCTTCACCCAGCCGCAGGATCCCTATACGCGCCGCCTGCTGGCAGCGAGCCAGCTCGTCGAGGGGGCGGCATGAGGGGCGACGGCGCCATCCTGCAGGTGCGCGGGTTGCGCAAGAATTTCCCCGTCGACGGTGGACGGCACCTGGTCGCGGTCGACGGCGTGAGCCTTGATCTCGCCGCCGGCGAGACGCTGGCCCTGGTGGGCGAGAGCGGCTCGGGAAAATCGACAGTCGCGCGCTGCATCGTTCGGCTGATCGAGCCGAGCGGCGGCGACGTGATGATCGACGGCAAGTCGATCCTGCCGCTCGAGCCGCGTCGGCTGGCCGGGGTCTACCGGCGCATCCAGATGGTGTTCCAGGATCCCAACGCCTCGCTCAATCCGCGCATGAGCGTTCGCCAGGTGCTGGACGAGCCGCTGCGCCTGCATCTCGACCTGCCGCGCTCGGAGCGGACGGCGCGGGTGCGCGAGCTGGTCGAGATGGTCGGCCTCACGTCTTTGCATCTCGATCGCTATCCGCACGAGCTGAGCGGCGGCCAGCGCCAGCGGGTCGGCATCGCCCGGGCGATGGCGGTCTCGCCGGAGATCGTCATTCTCGACGAGCCGACCTCGTCGCTCGACGTCTCGGTGCGCGGCCAGATCCTCGACCTGCTGCTCGACCTGCAGCAGCGGCTGAACCTCGCCTATCTCTTCATCAGCCACGACCTGCAGGTCGTCCGGCACGTCGCCGACCGGGTTGCGGTGATGTATCTCGGCGGCATCGTCGAGCTGGGGCTGACGGAGCGCCTCTTCGGCGCTCCGCAGCATCCCTACACGCGCGCATTGCTTTCGGCGGCGCCGGTCGCCCAATGGGGCGTCACGCGGACGAGGCTGCGGCTGGTCGGCGAGATCACCAGCCCGATCGATCCGCCCGATGCTTGCCGGCTGGTCGGACGCTGCCCGCTGGCGCAACCCGCCTGCGCGGCGGCAAAGCCCGCGCTGATCGATATCGGCCACGACCATGCCGTCGCCTGTCCCGTCGTCATCGGCGGCGAGGCGGCCCTTCCATCCGGCGATCTCCAGCCACCCGTGGCCGCCGCTGCAACGAGAGGATTCTGACATGTCGATAGAACGCCGATTTTTCGCGCGCCTGGTCGTGAGACTGGCTACCGCTGCGCTGGTTTCCGCGACATGCCTCGGCGGGGCTGCGCTGGCAAAGCCACTGGTCCACGCCATTCCCGCCGACATCGCCAGTCTCGATCCCGCCGACATCCGCGGCCAGCAGGACCAGGAGATCGGCGTCAACGTCTACGAGCGGCTGGTGCAGATCAAGTTCAACGAGCAGCCGGACGGCTCGCTGCTGGCCGATCCAGTCGAGGTCGTCCCGCAGCTCGCGGAGTCGTGGAAGGTCGAGGGTCCGGTCATCACCTTCAAGCTTCGCCCCGGCGTCAAATTCTACCCGACCGGCAACCCGGTGACGTCCGAGGACGTCCGCTACAGCTTCGAGCGCCTGGTCCGGATCGTCGGCAACGGCAAGAACCAGGCGGGCATCGCCGGCATCTTCAAGGCGGAGCAGATCGAAGCGGTCGATCCGCTGACGGTCAAGATCACCTTCACCGACGGCAATGGCGTGCCGACCGCCATCCCGGTCGCCCTGACCTCGATGAAATTCCAGCAATTCGCCGTCATCGATTCCGTCGAGGTGAAGAAGCACGCGACGGCCGAGGATCCCTGGGCGAGCGCCTGGCTGACCAAGAACCTGGCGACCACGGGGCCGTACTACATCGCCAACCGCACGCTCAACCAGCAGCTCGAGCTCAAGGTGGTGCCCAATCACTGGTCCGGCAAGCAGCCGCCGTTCGAGGACGTGGTCCTGCGCGTCATCGGCAACGCCGATCTCGTGGCGCTGATCAAGGGCGGGGTTGTCGACTATGCCGCCGAGGGCCTGACCGGGCGGCAGTACGATGCGCTCGCGGCCGCGGGATTCCCGGTGCTGCACGGCGAGACCCCGTCGATCCTGCGACTGGCGATGGCGATGGACAAGGAGCCGTTCACCGACGCCCGCGTGCGGCAGGCCATGCTCTATGCCATCCCGCACGACCGCATCCTCAAGACCGCCCTGGCTGGCCGCGGCAAGCGCCAGATCTGTCTCTACAATGCCGAGGATCCGACCTGCATCAACAACTACGACAAGTACAAGCTCGATCTCGCCAAGGCCAAGGAGCTGCTGAAGGAGGCCGGCAAGCCGAGCTTCTCGTTCGATTTCTGGTACTCGACGGCGCTGCCCTACAACAACGACATCGCCATCATCATCGCCGATTCCCTGAAGTCGATCGGCGTCACGGCGAACCTCAAGCCGACTCCCGCGCTGCAGTTGCTCGACGCCTTTCGCGCGCGCATCAACGGCACCGATCAGAACATGAGCGGCATGCTGCTGAACGAAGGCGTCATCTGGCTGAACGACCCCTCGACCTTGACCAACCTCGCCCTCGTGACCAAGACCGCCACGGGCGGCGTCACCAACTGGGCGCGCTTCAGCGATCCCGAGGTCGACGAACTGCACCTGAAGTACCGCAATTCGAGCGACGTGGCGGGGCGCAAGGCGGCCTACAAGAAGATCCAGGAGAAGGCGGCGGAGGCGGCGGCGACGGTCAATCCGCTGATCCTGATCGGCCGCACGATCGTGGTCAGCCCCAAGATCACCGGCGTCACCTTCTCGCAGGATCCATATGCGCGCTACGTCTATCTCCGGCCGAAATAGGCCGCGATATCTATCCTGAATGAAGGGGAGGGGACACAGATGGCGAATTCGACGGGCATCATTGCCGGACCAACGCGTGACCTCGTGGGCTACGAGGGCAACCCGCCGAAGGTCTCGTGGCCGGGCGGGGCGAAGATCGCGATCTCCCTGGTCGTCAACTACGAGGAGGGCTCGGAGCTGGCGATCGGCGACGGCGACGCGACGCGTGAGCCGAGCGGGCCCGCCAGCTGGCCAATCACCAAGCGCGACCTGGCGGGCGAGGGGGCCTTCGAGTACGGCTCGCGGGCCGGCTACTGGCGGCTGCTCGACGTGTTCGACGAGCAGGAGGTGAAATGCACCTTCTACGCCTGTGCCGTCGCCCTGGAGCGCAACCGCGACGCCGCCAAGGAAATGCGCGGACGCGGTCATGACGTGATGTCGCACGGCTATCGATGGGAGGACGTCTCGCTGCTGACGCGCGAGCAGGAGCGCGAGCATATCCGTCTCGCCGTCGCCTCGATCGCCGAGACGACGGGCGAGCGGCCGCTCGGCTGGTACTGCCGCTATGGGCCGAGCGTGCACACGCGTGAGCTGGTGGTCGAGGAGGGCGGCTTCCTCTACGATTCCGACGCCTACAACGACGACCTGCCGTACTGGACGATGGTCGGCCCCAAGAAGCACCTGGTGATCCCGTACTCGCTCGCGACCAATGACGGGAAATTCAACTGGGGCGCCTTCGGCTCGCCGGCGGATTTCGAGAAGTACCTCAAGGCGAATTTCGACCAGCTCTACAAGGAGGGCCGGACCCATCCCAAGATGATGTCGATCGGCCTGCATATGCGCCTGACCGGCCATCCCGGGCGGGCGCAGGCGCTCGCCAACTTCATCGCCTACGCCAAGTCCCACCCCGATGTGTGGTTCGCCCGCCGGATCGACATCGCGCGCCACTGGATGGCGCATCACGCCTGATTTCCCAAGCACTTACACGAGCGAGGCCATATGCCGAACCCATTCCCCAATCCGGGCGCCGTTCCGGGGCCGGTGCGCGACGTCGTCGGCTACAACGGCAAGCCGCCCAAGGTCACCTGGCCCGGCGGCGCGCGCATCGCCATCTCGCTCGTCGTCAACTACGAGGAGGGATCGGAGCTCGCCGTCGGCGACGGCGACGGGCTGACCGAGCGCGGCCTTTCGGAATCGGCCGTGCGGCCATGGCCCGATGGCAAGCGCGACCTCGCGATGGAGACGATGTACGAATACGGCGCGCGCTCCGGATTCTGGAGGCTCATGGATATTTTCGATGAGCTCGAGGTCAAGAGCACGTTCTATGTCTGCGCCGTCGCGCTCGAACGCAACCGCCAGGCGGCGCGCGAGATCCGCGGCCGCGGGCACGATGTCGTGTCGCACGGCTATCGCTGGGAGGACGTGACGCTGCTCACGCGCGAGCAGGAGCGTGAGCATATCCGCCTCGCCGTCGCTTCCATCACCGAGACGACCGGCGAACGGCCGTCGGGCTGGTATTGCCGCTATGGACCGAGCGTCCACACGCGCGAGCTCGTGGTCGAGGAAGGCGGATTTCTCTACGATTCCGACGCCTACAACGACGATCTGCCGTACTGGACGATGGTCGGCGGCAAGAAGCACCTGGTGATCCCCTATTCGCTGGTCAACAACGATTCGCGGTTTGCCCAGGGCCATTTCGGTGCGCCCGAGTCCTTCGAGGAGCACCTGCGCTACACCTTCGACCGGCTCTACAAGGAGGGGGCGACGTATCCGAAGATGATGTCGATCGGGCTGCACATGCGCGTCGCCGGCCATCCGGCCCGTGCCCAGGCCGTCTACAAGTTCATCCAATACGCCAAGTCGTTTCCCGATGTCTGGTTCGCCCGCCGCATCGAGATCGCGAAGCACTGGCAAGAGCACCACGCGTGACCAAGCCATCGGCGGTCAAGGATGCCGCGCGACAGGCAATCGACGCGGCGGCGGCCGTGCTGTTCGACATCAGCGCCAGGATGCACGCCGAGGTCGAGCTGGCGTTCGAGGAGGCGAAGGCGCAGGCTTGGCAGTGCGCAGCGCTGCGCAACGCGGGCTTCGCGGTCGAAGAGGGGCTGGGCTCTTTGAAGACCGCCTTCCGCGCGACCGTGAAATCCGGCAAGCCCGGCCCGAGGATCGCCTTCCTGTGCGAATATGACGGGCTGCCGGTCTATGGGCAGAGCTGCGGCCACAATGTCGTGGCGGCGGCCGGAGTGGGAGCCGCGATCGGGCTGGCGAAGGTGGTCGACCGGATCGGCGGCGAGGCGGTGGCGCTGGGCACGCCGGGCGAGGAAGGCGGCGGCGGCAAGAACATCCTGCATCGCGAAGGCTTCTTCGACGGCATCGACGCGATGATGCTGATCTATCCCGGCATGGACAATATCGCCCATTCCCGCACTTTGGGCGCGACCCGCGTACAATTTGCCTATTTCGGCAAGGCAGCCCATGCGGCGGCGCGGCCGGAACTGGGCATCAATGCGCTCGATGCCATGCTGCTGGCCTTCAACGGGATCGGCGCGCTGCGCCAGCAACTGCCCTCCGAGGTGCGGGTGCATGCCATCATCACCAAGGGCGGAACCTTGCCGCAGGTCGTCCCTGATCACACCACCGGCGTGCTGACCGTGCGCGCCAACGATCCCGCGACCCTGGAACGGGTGATCCCGCGAATCGACGCCTGCCTCACCGGCGCCGCCCTCATGACGGGCGCCCGCCTCGAACGCACCTGGCGGGAGAATCCGGGCCGGGCGCTGCTGAGCAACTTCGCCATCGCCGAAAGCTTCGAGCACAATCTGAAAGATCTCGGCCGCACGACCCGGCCGCGCGACGAGCTGTCGGGTGCATGGTCGGGCGACACCGGCAATGTGAGCTGGTTCGTGCCGACGATTCAGCCGCAGATGGCCATGACCGGGCGCGACGTGCCGCCCCATAGCCACGAATTCCATGCCGCCTCGATCGGACCCGCCGCCGAAGCCTGCATCCTGGACTCGGCCAAGGCGATGGCCATGACGGCCATCGACCTCATCGTGGACCAGGAACTTCTTGCGGCGGCCAAGGCGGAATTCGCTGCTGCCGCCTCTCGATGACGATCCGTCAGGGCCACGCGAAAGGCTGCGGGTAGGGTCGGCCGAAGGGCCGACCGGCCTTCACTGTCTGCATCGGCTTGATGTAGCGCTGGCCCTTGCGCTGGTTCTGACGCGTATCGACGAAATCCACGGGGCCTTCGACGATCTCGACCAGGGACAGATCGGCCGGCGCGCCGATCTGCAAGGTGCCGAGCTTGGGCACCTTGCCGATCGCCTTGGCCGGCGCGGCCGTGGCCAGGGTCACCACCTGCTCGAGCGGCATGCCGAGACCCAGGAATTTGCTCATCACCCAGGGCAGGAAGGGCTTGCCGGGCGTGTTCACGCTGACGGCGTGGATGTCGCTGCTGATGATGTCGGGCGCAAAGCCCTGCTGGAGAGCGGGCTCGCAGACGGTGAAGTCGAAGCTGCCACCGCCATGACCGACATCGATCAGCACGCCGCGCTTTTTTGCGGCCATCGCGGCATCCAAAACCTTGCCGTTGACCACCGTGTTGTTGCCGGCGCCGCTATAGGCATGGGTTAGCACATCGCCCGGTCGCAGGAGATCGAGCAGCTCCGAAAGATTTCCCGGGGCATTGCCGATGTGGCACATCACCCTGGCACCCTCGACGCCTGAGCGTTCGGCGGCGGCGATGGCGCGCTTCAAGGGTTCCAGCCCGTTGCTGCCCACCACGTCGAGGCTCTCGCGCACCTTGATGCCCAGCAGCACGTCGGGATTCTCCGCCAGCATCTTGGCGGCGGCGTCGACGCGGGCATGGTCGATGTTGAGCATCTCGCCGATCGGAAAGCCCGACAGGCCGATCGAGGAGATGTGCAGGAAGGCCAGGATGCGCGTGCGCGACTGGGCGATGCCGAAATGCTTGAAGGCCGAAAAGCTGCCGGCGCCCGCGTCGCCCGCGCTCACATAGGTGGTGGTGCCGGTGTAGGGCACCAGCTCGTCGCCCGAAAGGCCGATGCCGCCGCCCGGCAGGACATGGGCGTGAAAATCGACGAGGCCCGGCAGGACGAGCTGGCCCGTGGCGTCGAGCACCTGCGTGCCGCGCGCCGCCGGAATCTCCGGTTCGACGGCCACGATCGCGGCATTGCGAATGCCGATGTCGCGCCGCCCCCGCAGGTTCTGGCTGGGATCGAGCACCTCGCCGCCGCGGACCACGAGATCGTAGGGATCGTCCGGCCCGAAAGCCGCGGTGCGCGCGGCGGCTTCCTGAATGAGTCCAGTCGCCGCGACGGAGGCGCCGGCGCCCCACAGCATGGCCCTGCGAGTGACGTCGTCCATGGCCGTCCCCTCCCCGGGGTGTTTGTTCTGGGGCTCAGTTCATCACAAAACGCCGGCCCCGGCGAGCCGCCTCGCTTCACGGCGCCTTGAGCGCCTCAGAGACTGGCCAGCACTTTATAGGCGACCAGCACGACGAGAAGGGCCCAGAGGCCCAATGACTGATAGTAAAAGATGTTCGTCGTGATCCTGTATTGCATGAAGCGGATGGCCAGTGGCGAATAGAACACCATGTCATCCTGGCTGTTCTGGTAGTGGGGGAAGTCGCGCGCGATGGCGAAGTTCCCGATGGTCGCGAGCGTCGACGCCAGGAAGGCGAACGCGGCCGTCGTCAATATTGCGCCGATCATGTCGAATTGGCTCCCCCTCGTCGGCAGCTCATCTATTCCCCTCGTTCTCGCTTGTCGGACGCAACCACGGAGGGAAGCAGGGCACGGGCCACTCGGTCGGCCGCGATCTGGGTGCCGAGATCGGTCCAATGTCCGTCCGTCAGCCGATAGGTGCCGCGAACGCCATCGAGGGCTTCGCGCAAATCGATGACCTGCATGCCGCGTTGGCGAAGCGCCGCCGCCAATCGTCTGTGGCGCGCGTCGGCCGACAGCTGGTAACTGAGGTATCGCGGCCACGGCTTCCAGAACGCGACGTAATCCGGATCGCCCATGCCGACGGGCGCCAGGGCGACGAACAGTTTTGCGCCATGCGCCTTGGCCAGGTCCTCGGCACCGACCAGCCAGCTCAGCGTCTGGTCGACCACCGTGGGATCGATCATGCGGTCGGCTTCCTGGGCATCGTGAGGTGTCGGCCATGTGCCGGTTTCCCAATCGATGATGCCCGAGACCAGCCATCCGGCAACGGTCTGGTAATCGGCCTTGCGCTCGGCGAGCGCTGCCCGCATCGGCTCGCCGCCGCGCGACAGGATCTCGCGGATCGTCTCCTCGTCGAGCTTCGGATAATAGTATTGCTTCATGTGGCGGGCGACGCGCGCGGTCAGCTCGGGCGTCGGCTTCTCCGCCCATTGGCTCAGCAGCTGGTTTTCGCCGGGAATGTCCTTGTTGCCGCGGCCGATCTCGGAGAGGCCGAGCCGGTTCGACACCAGCCAGTTCGTCCGCGGTGCGATGGTTCCCAGGATCGACGGCACGGGCAGCTCTTCGGCAAGTGCCGGCATCGCGAAATCGCCAAGGCGCACCTGGATGAAATCGTTGCCGGCATAGACGAAGATCACGATGGCATCGGGCTTGAGCGCGAGGGCCACGCGCTTGATGCGATAGTAGTACTGGCGGGGCCCGGTCGCCGCGATGCCGAGGTTGATCGCTTCCGCGTCGGCATGGCCTTCGCGCGCCCAGCGTTGCTCGATGAGCTGCGAGATCGGCGCCGGGATGTAATAGCCTTCCAGAAAGCTGTCGCCGACAAGGACGGACCTGTATCGCACATCGGCCGGCCGTTCGATCGACCTCGGCCGGTCCCTGACGCCCCAGTCGTTATAGTGGGGAATGAGCTCGGGCGAAGCGGCGAACGCCCTCTCGACATTTTCGCTCAATGCCACGGCTGATATCGGCCGTAGATCGCGGGCAGGCCAGGACGGCACGAGAAATGACGCGACGAACTCCGTGCCCGCCAAGGTGACGCCCAACAGCAGCAGGATATATATGGGCCAGAACCAGATTTTCCTGTTCAACGCCTTCCTCGCTAGAAACGCCGCGTCATACGGCAACCGGGCTGCCTTGTACGTTCCAAATCCCTGTCAATCTTGTCAATTGTTCAAAGGCGTCAGGCCATCGATCGGCGGCGCAGGCGTGGGAATCTGGCCTTCTTCGGGGTGACGGCGCGCGGGTCGCCGGCCAGCACCTGGCTGCAGAAGGGCGTGATGTTGGCGCCGATATGGTCGGTAAAAAGCGGCCAGTAGTAGTTGTAGATGACATTGACGCCGATGAACCGTCGCGGCAGGCCCTGGCCTTCGGGCCGCGTTTCGGCCTCGAGGGCGGCGGCCCGGCGGAACAGGCTTTCGACGACCTTGAGGCATGCATCGTCCGGGGGTGTGATCTTCCGCCCGGTCCGCACCGGCTCGTCCTCGCGCTGCGTGGCGAGCCCGAACTCGAAGATGAATATCTCGGCCCGCCGCAACAGCTCGACGAAGGGCCCGGTCTCCACGCCTTGCCCGTCGATCGGCAGCCCGGCGCATTCCTGCGGCACCAGGATGGGGCCGGTAAAGCCCATGCCCCGCCATGCCGTCGAGAAACGCCTGAGGAAATCCGCGCGTGCGCCAACGAACATCACGCCCGAGTGCTTCGGGTAGGTCAGGACCTGGTCGCAGACGAACGGCAGGGTGTGCGCCAGGTCATAGGTGAGGTCGTGGACGAGGTGGCTTTCGAGGCTGGTTGCGTCGTAGGGCGCCCTCGCGGGCTCGATGGCGGCGCCCACGCCCGCGAAAAAGCGCTCATAGGACGTGCCGCGGTCAAGACGGATTTCCTCGATGTCGAGATCGGGCCAGCCCCAGCGATCGGCCTGGGCCGGCAGGTAAGGTGTCGTGACGACGTCGACGACGCGATCGCGGTCATTCATGCCCTTGGCAGTACCCGCGCGGCCAGGATCGCAACGGTAGCCAAGGACTTTGTCGATCAGCGTGCCGGCTGCGCCGCGATGAAGCGCGAGACGCGCGGCGAGGTTGGAATCCGAGGATCCGCCCGACGACATCGCCTCGTCAAAGCCGTGAATGGCGAACAAGTCGTCGCGCAACATGACCTGGAACTCCGCTCCGGCCTCGTCGCGCGGCCGATCGAGATGGAAGCGCGTCGGCCAGTGCCGCAGCTTCGCCAGATTGCCGTTGGGATCGCCGCGGTCGAAGGCGGCCTCCCACAGGGTCTTTGGCAGGTCGAAGCGCGGCGTCCGATAGAAGCCGTCGGGCAGTTCATCCAGGATGTCGCTTAGCGAGCGGCCTTCGTTTCGGGGCACGAGCAGCGTGTCGGTGGTCGCGAAGCAGGACCAGCGGTTGCGCGGATTGGAGCGCCGCAGCGCCACGTTGCGCGATTGCGACTCCAGCACGGCCTGGTGCGCATGCCTCCTCGCGTCGAGGCGATGTCGGGGGCGCACCCGCAATATGCGCATCACGCTCTTCGCCTTGTCCGTCAGCGTGTCGTGGATGGCTTCCGGAAAGGTCGGATGATCGTCAGGCGTATTGTCGTCGACGAACAGGATTTCGTCGTCGGAATCGGACATCAGCTCGGCGAGCGCATTGAGGCCGATCGCTGCCCGTTTGTGGAGGTTGTAGCCGTGGCTTACGTTGCGACCGTAGAGGATGACGGAAAACATCGTGTCCTTCGGCGGTGGGCGCGGCTAAGAACCGGCGCGCGCCAGTTCATGGCGCGCCGCCGCGTGCTCGATCAAGGCGGGTGACGTTTCGGCTGCGACTTCCTCCCATCGGCGGCGGGCCTCTGCGCGGTCGCGTGGCCAGGCGATGACGCCCAGTTGAAACAGTGTTTCGGCGCGGCGACCCTGGTTGTCGGCGCGCGTCAACGCCTCGTCTGCCGACAGGTGTCCTGCGTGCAGGGCAAGCAACGGGCCGGGCCATGCGACGTCCGCCATCCGCTCGAGCTCAGGCTGCCCGACCGAGCGGCCGAGCCGGCGAAGCGACGTCAGGCGATAGAGCCGCCAATACGGATCGCCTGGCTCTTTTTCGAGAGCCCGCTGCAGCAGAGGCAAAGCCGCTTCGTAGTCCGCCATGCGTAACGACACACAGGCCCGCGCGGCTGCCCGTTCCGGTGGCAACAACTCGGATTGTCGGCGCCAGTCGGCGTCGGCGGCGCCGAGCCGGCCAAGCGCCAGGCAGGCGATGGCGCGGCCGCTGTAGATTTCGGCGTCGTTCGGACGGGCCGCAAGAGCGGTATCGAAGGCGCGCAGCGCCTCCTCGTAGCGTCCCAGCATGACCAGGGCTTCGGCTTTGAGCGCGGCAATCTCGAAATGCCGTGGTTTCAGGCTGAGCGCGCAGCCGTAGTCGAGAAGTGCCAGTCTGGCGCGGCCCTCGGCCAGCAAGGCGTTGCCCCGCGCGACATAGGGAAGCGCCCGGTCCTTCACCGACAGCAGCACCGATGTATAGGCGGCGATCTCGGCCGGGAACGGGCCGCGATTGCGCAGGACAAAGGGCCGGTCCGGCGCACCGCGCCTGGCCTCCGACCGCAGCCTTCGGGCGACGTCGTATTTGGCTCGCGCCAGCGCGCTCTGGCCCAGCCTGTCCGCGGTCTCGCCATGGCCTTCCAAGCCGGCCGTCAGGGTGGGGGCGATCTCGGCGAGGGCGGCGAATTGCTGCGCTGCCTTCTCGAGGTCGCCGGCGCGCGCACTCGCACGAGCGCTCAAGTAGAGCGCGGTCGCGCCGCCTTCTTCTTCCGACAGATGCTGAATACAGCCGCTTCCCAATCGATCGATGGCCCGGCGCCATGTTTCCAGGATCGCCTCCGAAAGCCGCGTCATGGCGTCACCGCCGGGCCGCGAAGGCTCCCGCGCGTCAGGCGGCACGGTAGATTGATTGACCATGTTGCTAAGCACGGATGTCAGGAAAGCATGACAAATACAATATCACGGCCGCCCCAGGGATACTGATTATTATGCCGTTCCTCCTGCTTGTGCTCGGCCTGCCACGTCTTTCCCGGCTCACATCTTCTCGATCACCGCGGCCCTGAAGCGGCGCATTTCCGCGATCACCGCAGCAGCGTCCGGCCGGCCGAAATCGATATCGAGCGCGGTGACGCCAAGCTCGCGGAGGGCGCGCAGGTCGCCCACGATGTCGGCCTCGCTGCCGGAGAATAGCCGTCGCTCGCCATCCGTGGCGACAGGCGGCACGGCCGCCCCATAACGCTTCACGCGATAGCCGACGCCGACGGACGCAGGATCGCGGCCGGCGTCGACGGCGGCCTTGCGCAGGCGGGCGATGCCGGCGCTGAGCCGCGGCAGGGTATCGAGTAGATGCTGGTTGTTGCTGCCGATCGGATACCACAGGTTGCCGATGCGGGCGGCGCGGCGGACCGCGGGACCGCTCTCGCCGCCGACCCAGATCGGCGGATGCGGCCGCTGCACGGGCTTGGGCTCCAGCACGATGCCGTCGAAGCGCGTGTAGCGCCCGGCGAAGCGTGGCGCGGACTCGGTCCACAGCACCCGGAACGCATCGATATATTCATCGGTCACGGCGCCACGCTCGGGAAACGGCGTGGTGACGACGGCATCGAACTCGGTCTTCAGCCAGCCGGCGCCGATGCCGACGACCAGCCTTCCGCCGGACAACACGTCGAGCGTGGCCAGCATCTTGGCGGCGAGCACGGCGGGACGATGCGGCACCACCAGCACGGCGGCGACCAGGCGAATACGGGTCGTCTTGGCCGCGACATAAGCCATGCCGATCAGCTGTTCGTGTCGCTCGGTCGGCGCGTCCTCGTAGAATTCACCGCTCTCGGAATAGGGATAGCCGGGCACCTTGGTATCGGGCAGCACGACATGATCGGTCATGGTGAGATAGTCGAAGCCCATCGCCTCGCCCTGGACGGCGATCTCCGTCATGGAAGCGACGGCCGAGAGCGGGCCGGAATTCGGCAGGTTGAAACCGATCTGCATGATTTTTCCGAGTGGTTGGGTTAGCCGCCCGCCCGGGCCAGCCAGTTGACCGTCACGTCGCTGCGCGGGCGCGCCCGGCAGGCAAGCGTCAGGCCGGATTTGAGCTGCGCTTTTCCGAGGGCGGCATCGGAATGGGGAAGCAGGGACACCTTCCCCTCCTCGAGCTTCGAGACGCAAGTCGCGCAGTTGCCTGTGGCGCAGGCGTAGGGATAGTCGATGCCGGCGGCGATCGCGGCCTGCAGGATCGTCCGATCGGTCGTGCAGGCGATGGTCTGGCCGCTGTTGCGGATGGTGACCTGGAACGTCTTCGCTGAGCGGGCCATCAGCGCCTCACGCCGCATGCCGGCGAGACGGAGTCGCGCGCACCGATGAATATTCCGGGTGGAACCATGTGACGGACGGAAACCGCGCCAGCGCATAACCGTAGAGCGACAGGCCGATGGCGGGACGATCGCCCACCACCTCGGTGCTGTGGATGTCGTGATCGGCCATCACGATGCCGGTGCCCGGCTCGACCACGACCTCGCCCACCTTGACGACTATCGCGTGCCCGTTTTGTTTGCCGTCATCCGTGCGCCGATAGAACACGTGCCGTTCGCGTCCGGAGATCGCGGCATTCGCGCACCAGATCCCGTGGTCGTGTGGCGCCGCCTCCTTGCCCGGCAGGCTGATGGTCAGATAGAGGCCGTACCCGTCATTATCTTCGACCAGCAGGGGATGGTTGCGCGCCTGCGCCTCCGGCATGGCGAAGTCGGCCAGCGGAAACAGCTCGGTGCGCTTGGCGAAGGCCACCAGCTTCAGCTTGATGGCATGCAACGTTGACGGGTTGATGCCTTCCGCCGCCGTGGCCGCATGCGCCTGCTCGAGGAAAGTCTTGCAGGCTCGCGCCCGCCGGGCCGCGACATCGGTTGGGAGCGCCATGGAACTTCCTCCTGCAAACGGCCGTGACGAGCTCACGTTAAAGCGGCGACGACGCCCGTCAACCTACATCATCCCGGGCTCGCCCAGGTCGGTGCCGTCGACCATGCGGCTGTAGCGAAACGGATGGGGATCGACGATCGGCGGGTCGCCGGCGATCAGGTCGGCGGCCAGCCGTCCCGCCGCCGGCCCGATGCCGAAGCCATGGCCGCTGAAGCCGGTCGAGAGGTAGAGGCCGGGCAGGGAGTCCACCGCCGAGATGACCGGGATCGCATCGGGTGTGGAATCGATGAGGCCACCCCACGCCTGCGCGACCTGCAGGCCGGCCAGCGCCGGATAGTGTTCGCCAAGCCGCGTCAGTCCCAATCGCACCAGCGCGGGGTCGGCCGCCGGGTCGAGCGTGCGCTGCCGTTCGAAGGGAGAAATTCCGTCGAGCGACCAGCGCGAGAACGCCTCGGGTCCTTCGAAGAACGAGCGGCCGATGGCGAAGGTCAAACCCCATCGCCGCTTCTTGAAGGTGGGCCAGAACTGGCGCGCGTAGAGCAGGCCCTGGGGCGACAGCTCGACTCGGCCGCGCCCGCCCAGGCCAACCGTGTAGCCGCCATCGAGCCTGCGGCGAATCGTGACGTCAGGCATCGACAGGCCGCCTTCGGTCACCGCCGGCGCGGCCTTGGTGGCGAAGGACGTGGACCGCACGCTGGCCTGCGGCAGGCGGACGCCGTGCCGGCGGCAGAACAGCGAGCTCCAGGCGCCGCCCGCACACAGTACCGCCTGGGTGCGGATGGTGCCCTTCTCGGTGACGACGCCCGAGACCTTGCCGGCTTCCGTCACCAGCCCGCGCGCCGCGCAGTCCTGGTGGATGGTGACACCCAGCCGCCGCGCGCCCTCGGCGATGGCGGGACCAGCGAGCGAGGGTTCGGCGCGGCCATCGGTCGGCGAGTGCACGCCGCCGATCCAGTCGGCGGTGCTGCCGGGCGTCAGCGCCTTGGCCTCGGCGCCGCTCAACACCCGGCTGTGCATCTGGTGATCGCGCGCGCGCTGAGTCCAGGCTTCCCATTGCGCGAGGTCGGCCGGCCGGGTGGTGACGTAGATCAGGCCGGTGCGGCGAAATCCTGTTTCGACAGCCAGCTCGCGGCCGAACTCGCCCCAGATTTCCAGGCTCTTCATGGCCAGCGGCAGCTCGCGCAGGTCGCGATGCTGCTGGCGGCACCAACCCCAGTTGCGGCTGGTCTGCTCGCCGCCGATCCGGCCTTTCTCGAGCAGGGCGACCGAAAGTCCCTTCTTCGCCAGCGCATAGGCGGCCGCGCTGCCGGCCATGCCGCCGCCGATCACCACGACGTCGGCCGAACCCGGCAGCTTTTCATCACTCACGACAGGCTGCACAGGCGGAGACATCGGCGGGCCCACGATTATTTCGGATTGGCCTCGCCGATCCGGTGGCCCAATGTAGCGCGGATAAACCGGAAAATGAGAGAGGGGAAACGCGATGAGTGAGGTGCGTATTGTGGCAACCGGCCTGGGCTTTCCCGAAGGTCCGGTGGTCATGCCCGACGGATCGGTGATCCTGACGGAGATCCGCAACAATCGGTGCTCGCGCATCACGCCGGACGGCAAGGTATCGCTGTTCTCGGCGACGGGCGGCGGGCCGAACGGCCTCGCGGTCGGGCCCGATGGCGCGCTCTATTGCTGCAACAACGGCGGCAGCCGTTACGTCGAGGGCGTGTCGATGGGCCAGGGGCCGCATCCCGACTACAAGTCCGGTTCCATCCAGCGGATCGACCGCACGACCGGCGCGGCCACGAGGCTTTACATCGAATGCGGCGGGCACAAGCTCAGCGCGCCCAACGACTTGGTGTTCGACAAGGCGGGCGGCATGTATTTCACCGACCTCGGCAAGCGCTATGCCCGCCATCGCGACCATGGCGGCCTGTACTACGCCTTGCCGGATGGATCGAAGATCGTCTGCCTTGCCTATCCCATGCTGAGCCCGAACGGCTGTGGCCTGTCGCCCGACGGCAAGGTGCTTTACGCGGCGGATACCGAAGGCGCGCGGCTGTGGGCATTCGACGTCGAAGGTCCGGGCGTCCTGCGCCAGCCCAAAGGTCATGCGCCGCATGGCGGCCGGCACATCGCCGGACTGGGCGGGCGGGCGCGTTTCGACAGCCTGGCGGTGATGGCGAGCGGCAACATCGCGGTGGCGACGCTCACGACCGGCATGATCACCGAGATCTCGCCGGCCGGCTCGATCGTGCGCGAAGTGAAGATGCCGGATATCTACCCGACCAATATTTGCTTTGGCGGGCCCGACATGCGAACGGCGTACATCACCTTGTCGGACTCGGGCCGCTTGGGAGTCATGCAGTGGCCGGAGCCCGGGCTGAAGCTCAATTTCAATTGAAGGCACACCACAGGAGAATTGAAAATGGCAGGCAACGGGCAGACGGTCGTCGATCTCGACAGGAAGCGCATGCAGGCGATGGCCAAGAAGGATGTCGCCACCCTGGAAGCAGTATTGGCCGACGATCTTGTGTACACGCACTCCTCGGCACGGCTCGACACCAAGCGCAGCCTGATCGACGCCATGGTGTCGGGGGCGACCGTCTATACCGGCGTCGAGCCGTCGAACGTGAAGGCGCAGGACCTCGGCGATACGGTGGTGCTGACCGGGATTGCCCAGATCAAGGTCGTGTCGAATGGCACGCCCAACGCGTTCGGCGTGCGCTTCACCGACGTCTACGCCAAGCGCAACGGCAACTGGCAAATGGTGACCTGGCAGTCGACGCGCCTGCCGGCATAGAAGGAGAAGCCACATGAAGACAGTCCAGGCGATGCTGGCGGAAGCCGAAGCCGCCGTGCCGCGAATCAGCCCGGACGAAGCCAAGGGGCTGCTTGGCCGAGCCGACGTGCTGTTTCTCGACGTTCGCGAACCGACCGAGGTCGTGGCCTCGGGCAAGGTGCGGGGCGCCGTCGCCGTGCCGCGAGGGCTTGTCGAATTCCGCGCCGATCCGGCCTCGCCCATGCACGACGCGGCATTCGACCGGGCCAAGACGGTCGTGACCTATTGCGCCTCCGGCGGACGTGCAGCGCTGGTCGGCAAGACCCTCAAGGATATGGGTTACGCGAACGTGCGGAACCTCGGCGGCTTCAAGGGCTGGCTGGACTCAGGCGGCGAGGTCGACAAGGCGTGAGCTGACGCTCACGCCGCCATCTTCACCAGTCTGTCGATCTCCGGCAGGCGCTGATCTACCTTCTCGGGCCGTTGGCTGCCCAGGTTCACCACCAGGCGGTCGACGCCTAGCGCGGCATATTCCTTGAGCGCGTCGGCCGCCATCGTCATGGGCGGGGTGATGATGATCTCGAACTCCTTGCCGCGCTTGCGGCCGGCTTTCGCGAACGCGGCGTCAAGCTTCTCGAGCATCTGCTGGGTGCGGGCCGGGTCGAGGTTGAAGCCGTACCAGCCGGCGCCGAAGCGAACGGCGCGGCGGAAGGCGGCGTCGGCGTAGCCGCCGACGATGATCGGCACGTGCGGCTTCTGGATCGGCTTGGGATCGATCCGGCAGGTCTCGAACTTCACCCATTTGCCGGCGAAATCGACCGACGGCTCGGTCCACAGCCGGCGCATGACTTCCAGAAACTCGTCGCAGCGTGCGCCGCGGTCTTCCCAGCGATAGCCGCAGGCCTCGACTTCCTCCTTGTTCCAGCCGACGCCGATGCCGAAATCGATGCGTCCGTCGCTCAGCCAGTCGAGCGTGCACATTTCCTTGGCGGTGTAGATCGGATTGCGCTGCGGCACGAGGGCGACCCCGGTGCCCAGCCGCACCTTGGTCGTCGCGGCGGCGAGGAATCCGAAGGTGGCTGTCACATCGAGCATGCCGCCACCTTCCGGAACCGGAATGCGCCCATCCTTCGAGCCGGGATAGCCGTAGGTGTTCTTGTCGAACAGGGCGACGTGCTCGCCCATCCAGATCGAGTCGAGCCCCATGCCCTCGGCGCGGCGGCCGAAGTCGCGGATCATCTGCGGTGTCGCCTGCGGCGACATGAAGGTGGAGAAGACTCCGATTTTCATGGCTTCACTCCGACCCGTTCGGCGATTTGAGAGACCGTGTAGTGTGCCGACTGCACGGCGCCTTCCTGCCAGGCATTGATATAGCTCATATGCTCGCCGGCAAAGTAAAATGGCCCGTCGCCGGCAAGCAGGACGGGATAGGCCGCTTGGCGCGCGCCCGAGACGGCATCCCATTCGATCCAGGCGCCGAGCGAGTAGGGAATCTTTGCCCAGGCAACTGACGCCGCCGGTCCGACGAGCTTGCTGTAGCCGGGATGAAGCCGTTCGCCATCCGCAATCGCCGCCGCATGCCGTTCGGCGGGGGTCATGGCAGTGAACTTCAAACCGGGGGTCTGGCGCGAGATATAGGCCCCGAGCACCACGCCCTTCTTGCCGTGAAAGCCGTACGAGGGATACCAGATCTGCGTGATGTCGCGGTCCGTCCAGCTGATGCCGCCGTAAAGCTGCTGGTCGGTCTCCCACCAGCGCCGCGGCGCCTCGAACGCCACCTTCACCGCCGGCCAATAGAGTGCGGCGCCGGTGGTGATCGCCTCCTTCACCGGCGGGCTGAAATCGGCCGGTATGGATTTCAGCACCGAAAGCGGAATCGTGCAGATCGCGAAATCGGCGTCGATGGCGCTTCGTTTCCCGGTCTTGTGATCGAGCGAGACGATCCGTGCACGGTCGCCGGTACGGCCGATCTGCACGACCTCCTGATCGAGCTGGATCATGCCGCCCAGCACCCGGGCGAAGGCACGGGGGATAGCGTCCATGCCGCCGACCGGCTGCAACATGGTGGGAGATTGGCTCCACGACTCGGCGAAACAGAGCGCAAACACGATCGCTCGCGAACGCGGGCTCGTCACCATCTCGTTCAACGCGAGAGGTGGCTGGTGCTGTCCCTTTTGGTTGCCGGCGCCCGGTGCATCGTCTTCGATATAGCCGGCGCGCGAGGAGCCGGCATAGTTCAAGTCCGAATCGAGATCGCCGAAGATGCGCAGCACAGCCCGGAGATCGGCATCGTCGGGCACGCTCTTGGCGGCGAGTGCGGCAATGGCGCCCCGCAGATCGGCATTGAGGCGCCGCGCCGGCCGGGGTTTGCCGCCGAACTGGGAGTCGAGCTGGATCAGGGCGGCATGGTTGTCGTTGACGAAAAGCTCCAGCGCGACGCCCAGCTCACGACAGTAGCCGAGAATTCCCTGATGGTGATGGGGGAGCCGCGCCGGGCCG
>Ga0210402_10000848_pt1 | contig 32955 bp, 24 predicted proteins | sample IncBWC7MmetaG_FD_161055 | JGI IMG/M metagenome (GOLD analysis project Ga0210402, IMG submission 161055) | Forest soil microbial communities from Barre Woods Harvard Forest LTER site, Petersham, Massachusetts, United States - Inc-BW-C-7-M | ecosystem: Environmental > Terrestrial > Soil >...
CGGAAGATTCGGAATGGAAACGGGTGTGCCGCGAGCGAAAGACGCGAGCAGAGAGCGGCGTGGATACTCCTGCGAATAAATGACCAACATGCCCGATTTGCCGGCGTCCATCAGCGCGGCGGTCAATTGCGCGGAGTCACCGCGCAAAGTGACTTCAATTGGAGGAGGGGAAGTTCCGGGGGCGATGGTCAAGTCTTCTCGCAGAAGATCGAGGCTGCCGCATCGCAATTCGGACACGTAGCCGAAGCCGAGCGGCATCGCTTGCACCGAGTACGTTCCTGGAGCGAGATTTTCGAAACGTGACGGCGCTGAGGGAGCATCGGGCGACGCGGGAACATTGATCGACTGATCGTGGGAAAACTCTCTCGGGATCAGAGTCAGCGAGACCGGGTGGAAGTTGTTGGAGCTGGCGTCAGGCTGAATTTCGTCGCGCAACTGAACCAACGCCTGAATCGCCGGAGCAAGTGTGAGTTGAAGGCCGCGCAAATCGGAAATCAAGTGAATCGGCAAACTGGCGGTGAGCGGCGCCGGGATAGTGATTGGCGGATCATTTCCTGGGAGGAAAAAGATTACAGACAGCAAATAGCTTCCCGCAGGGATACCCGAGAGTTGAAATTCATTGGTACTGGGGTTGCGACGAACGTTCAGCGGAATTGATTCTCCGAAAGAGTTTACGAGGCTGAAGTCGAACGCGCTCTGCAGGCCGGCGCCGCGCACAACGCCGGCGATTTCGAACAGATGTTGAGGCCGAAAGGTCTGGGAGATATGAACCGGCCCGCCCGGACGGATTTGCAGGGTGGTGGCGGCGGCGATATCGGACGTGCCTGGATAGAACTGTGAGCCGTAGCCCACATCTTCCTGCTTCTTCCCGCGCATTTCGCCAACAGTTTGAGTGCCGCGATCCGGCAGCATAAACGAGAGGTAGTAGCTGCCCGGCGTCAATTCAGCGAGGCGAAAATTGCCTTCGTCGTTGGTGATGATTTGCGCGAGAGATCGAAGTTGCCGGCGGCCGTTCTGGACCAGCCAACGCTGCAGCTTGACTGTCGCGCCTTCGATTGGCTCATCGTTTTCATTGCGAAGCTCACCGAAGATGATTCCTTCCGGGGTGAGCTTTACGATGAGGTCGCCTTGTGCCGCGATTTCCGAGGACATCCAGGGGGCGGCACGTCCGAGTTCGTACTCGTTGAAGAATCCGGGTTTCTTGGCCTGGACTGCGACTTGGCCACGCGGCAAATCGGTAAAGACAAATGAACCGTCGGACTGGGTGAACTGGACCTGCTGGTAGGAAAGCTGCACACGCGCTCCGCTGATGGGCTCGCCGGTGACCGAGTTAATGACTTTGCCGCGCAGATCGAAATGGTCAGAGCTGGTTTGCGAGATGGCGCGGGGAGCGATTGAAAGGGCTAAGACAAAAAGAGCCGAAAGAGATAAAAGGAGGGTAAATCGGCGTGGCATGAAATTTCCCCGGATATTGACTTCCGAGCTACCGTATCATCCCAGGATGCAAGGCTCAAGAATATGGTTCGGCTGATCGGCTGGGGCGACGCTCGGAGAGGCTGCCGTTGCTATCGAGTTGACCTTTTGTTCGACCCAGTCGTGGGGGCGGGCAGCACCGCGCACAGGCAGGAGTGTCTGTGCCACCGGGAAAAAGCCGGAGCACGAGAAACGGACCGAAGTCGCGTTGACATTGGGATTGCATGGGCGAATACTGCGAACGTCGTCATGGTCTGGGCTGTGTGGAATTGCGAAGAGTGGATTGATCGGGAGAATCATCGTGCTGAGAAAACTCCTCGACAAGGTTAGAGAATGGATCGGCGAAATGCGGGAACGGCTTGCGGATGGGCGGTCGTTCTATGAGGTGCGGTATACGAGTGCGCCGTTGTGGAAGCCGTGGCGGGATTACTGAGTTCCTGAATTGCCGCCGACTCCCCGTCGGCCGCCGAATCAGGGATTAGATTGACTCTCACCAATACCTGCGCGCGAAATCTCAATTGAAAAATATGTTGGTTGCGGGAGGCGCGTGCGTGTGCCGCGCCTACAGCGCTCGGGACTTGCTGGTCCGTGTATCTGCCACCCCAGCGTTTACACGCTGGGCTAACTTCTGCCGCACCTACGGTGCTGGTGGGAGGGAAACCAGCAGCAAGAGAAACCCAAGACCCACCCTTGCGAAAAACAAGTGCGCAAGGATGGGGCACCCAGGCCAGGCGGAAAGGAGCAATCGAAGAGAGATTCCTCGACTGCGCAGGCCGACGCGTTCGGCGGAAAGAACGCGGAAGAAAAGGCGTCGGACGCTCCGCTCGGAATGACAGGTCCGCGCTGCAAGCCCGCAAATCAGGCGGAGGCGGCTGAGGACTTCATGAGGATGTCGAGGTCGTCGGGGTGAATGGAGCAGAGGAGAGCTTCTTCGCGGTCGATTTGGCCGGATTGGATCAGACTGACCAGGGATTCTTCGAGGGTGAATGAACCTTTTTTCTTGGTGAGCGCGATTTCCTGGTGAAGGTGCTGCAGGGCGTTGCGGCGGACGTGGTGGCGCGCACCGTAGCCGAGAATGAGAAGTTCGGCGGCAGGAATGCGACCTCCACCTTTCTTTGGCAGCAGAACTTGAGTGTGAACCGCGGCGAGTGCCATGGCCAGTTCCTGGCGAATGGAATTCTGGCGATCGGTAGGAAACGAATCGGAGATGCGGGAGACGGTGGAGGCGACGTCCACGGTGTGGAGCGTGGAAAGAACCAGATGGCCGGTTTCGGCGGCGGCTACCGCGATGCGCATGGTTTCTGAGTCGCGCATTTCGCCGACCACGATCACGTCAGGCGCCTGACGGAGCGCGGCGCGCAGCGCAGTGGGAAAATCGGGAGCGTCGGAGCCGATTTCAACCTGTTCAATGACGCTGCGAATGTGTTTGTGCTCGTACTCGATGGGATCTTCGATGATGACGATGTGGCGGGCTTCGCGGTGATTGATTTCGTTGATGAGCGCGGCCATGGTGGTGGATTTGCCGGAGCCGGCGGGACCGCCAAGAAGAACGAGTCCGCGCTGAATGCGGGCGAGTTGTTCGACTGAGGGTGGAAGGTGGAGATCGCGCAGATAAGGCACTTTCGCGGGCAGCGCACGGATTGCGGCGGCGGAGCGGGAACGTTCGCGATGAAGATTGATGCGGAAGCGGCCGAGGCCTTCGACACGGTAAGAAGAATCGGCGATGCCGCACTCGCCGAATTTGGCGAGAGCGTGGGACGAGAGTGCGGGAAGAACGGATTCTTCAATGGTGGCGCCGTCGAGGATGCCGGTGGCAATTTTGCGGACTTCAGCGTCCACGCGGATGCAGGGCGGGGCGCCTTCGACGAGGAGCAGGTCGCTACCGCGGCGATGGACGAGCGCGGTCAGCCAACGGTCGAGGCGCTCGGTGAGCGAAGTCTCTTCGGAGCCCGCAGCGTCGGTGCTGTTGAGTTCGCGGGCGACGTTTTCCAGATTGTACGGATCATCCATGGGTGCAGCACTGGGGAGCGCGACCTACAGGGAAACGAGTTAGAGTTTGCCGCATAAACACGAAAAAGGTCTACAAAAAGATATTCCTGCGGAGGCGCCACTGGGTTCCAGCATGCGCCGGGCCAAAAAAAACCGGACGCCGATGAGCTGGCGTCCGGGTTTAATGTTGCTACAGATTCAGAGGTGAGAGTGACTTAGCGGCGGAATCCTCCGTGGCCGAAGCCACGTCCCCAACCGCGGCCGTAACCGCCCCAATAGCCTCCATAGAAGCCAATCGTCGGGCCATAGCCATAGCCGTAGTAGGGGTAATACGGACCGCACCCATAATAAGGGCCGCAGGATGCGTAATACGGAGGATAGGCGACGGGATAGCCGCCGGGATAGCCGGGTGCGCCACGGCGGCGAGGTCCCGGTCCCTGCGATGCATTGTAGTCATCGGAGCCGACGGGCTGAAATGCCTGGGCGCTGTTTGCGGTGGAAATGGCGACGGGCTCTTTGATGCGGAAGCTGACCGGATATTCCGGACCGAGGACCGTGGGCTTGCCGCGGGTCAGAAGGACGAGACCGATACCAGCAAGTGCGCCTGCGCCTGCTCCAACGCCGGCTCCGGTGCCACCGTTCGCAGCGGCTCCGATAATGGCGCCTGCCCCGGTAGTGGTGGCGATTGCCGCAGCATCAGCACCGTGAGAAGTGCCGGCGGAACCTTTCCAAAGCTCGGCTTTCACCGGCATTTGATTGCCGTCAGCAACGGTGATGTCAGTCAGTTCCAGACCGAGATGCGAGACGCCTTTGACGCGGCCGGCTTTTTGCGCTTCGGTTACCGTGCCGACGATGGTTTCGCCACGGTTAGCCACGACCCAGCCGTCAACGACGATCGGTTGATCGAGGGTGGCGGTAAAAGTATCGCCAGCGTGATTGTGGTCGCTCGAGAGCGGCTCATTCAGGCGGGCGAAGATCACTTTGCCGGCGGGAATGGTGATGTTGGCAGGAACCGGGCCGGAAGGCTGCTGCGCTACGGGCCGCTGCCTATTTGGATACCGTGGACGCTGGCGTGGAGGCGGCGCCTGGTTCGGATCCTGCTGATCTTGGTTATCCTGGGGGTTGGCCTGCGGGATGGTGTCCTTTGAGATTACCGGGCGCTGGTCTTGCTGCACCTGGGGCGCGTCCTGCGAGTCTGCCTGGGGCTGCTGGGATGGATCTTGCGCGGTGGCGCGCGAGGAGGAGAACAAAGTCAGAGCGGCGGCGGCGACAAGTAATGTGAAAAGCCGCGAAAAGCGTGAAACGGCTGGGTGCATCGTTTTGCTTAACTCCATTGTATTCAATAGTTTAGTCATCTTGATTCCTCAGATTCCGGACTGCGAGTCCGGGCTTTACCAGCTTATCTAACCCCTAGATTGGATGGAAGTTGCATGCGGCCGGATGCTTCCGGAAAGCCGCTAGCGGACTGGTATGTAACCGGTCAATAACTAGCATGTTTGCGGGAGCTGCAGACGGGCGATGGTCTCGGCCACGAGTTGTTCCGGTGATTGCGAGACGCTGAGAACCAGCGCGTTGGCCGGCTCCTCGAGGTCTGCGAACTGGCCTGCCAGGATCGATTCGCCAGCGAAATGACCGTGGCGGGCTTCGATGTGATGCTTCATCTCGTCGTAAGTGCCGCGTAAATAGACGACGCGAAAATCGAGGCCGGAGGAGAGTTGGTCGCGGTAGCTCTGCTTCAGAGCGGAGCAGGCCAGGACTACGCTTTGGTTGAGTTGGCTGAGACGAACTAGCTCCGCGTGAATGTTGGCGAGCCAGGGAAGGCGGTCGGCATCGGTCAGCGGAATGCCGTGCTTCATTTTCTCGATGTTGGCTGCAGGGTGAAAATCGTCGGCGTCGAGGAAGGTCCAATGGATGTGCTCGGCGAGCAACTTGCCGACGGTGGTCTTTCCTGCTCCGGTTGTGCCCATCACGAGAATGACCATGGGAGTGCCGTTCTTGCGCGCCGGCTACGCCCGGCGCAGCGTGAGCAGTGAGATTTCCGGCGGCACGCCGAGCCGCACTGGAGCGCCGACGGTGCCCAGCCCGCGATTCACGTAAATCGCGGCGTGCGGCCCTTGCAGCGTTGTGGCGTGCAGGAATTTTTGCGAGGCAACGGTTTTCGCCGGAGTGAATAGCGGGCGCATGTAAAGACCAGCTACATAATCGGTGATGAAGCGCGCGGGACTGAGGCGGTGGTCGAGAATTTCGACTTGGATCTGTCCGCCATGAGTATGGCCGGCGAGCGAAAGTTCGATGCCCAATTCGGCGGCGCGATTAAATGTATTGGGATTGTGAGAAAGCAAAATATTCGGGAGGTCTTTGCGGACCAGCGGCTCGACACCGGCAAGTGTGGAAATTCTGCGGCCACCGGGAGCGCGTTCGCGCTGGTAATCCACGCCGATTAGATTCAACTGGGCGCCACGATAGGAAATTAGCTCGTTTTGGTGGCGCAGCAGCTTCATTCCGGACTGCGCAAACAACTCCTGCGCGCGGTCCTCTGCGTCCGCGTAAATTTCATGATTGCCGTTGCAACCGTAAACGCCGAGCGGAGCCGACAAGCGGCGGATTTCTTCGATGCACTCTTCGAGCGGATCCCCTGCGCCGGTGATGAAGTCTCCAGTAACTACGGCGAGATCGGCGCCGAGAGCGTTGGCCATGTCCACGGCGCGGCGAACTTGGGAACGCGGCATGTAGCCGCTCATGTGAATGTCGCTGAGTTGCGCGATGGTCATGCCGTCGAGCGCGGCCGGCAGATTGGTAAGCGGGATGTCTACGCGGTGAATCTGATAATTGAGGCGTTCGGCGGCAAAGCCGTACATTGCGCCCAAAAACGGCACGGCGCCAGCGGCGGCGGTTGCGGTCTTGAAGAAATACCGGCGGCCGGGGTCAGCGGGTTGATCCATCAAGCTGGCGGATTCTTGCAGGCTTAATGTGCCTGACGAAGCCGTAGCCACGCGGTGGCGGCGCTTCGAGAAGCGCCAAATCCGGTCAATGCCGTGAACGCACTTCACCGCAAGAAAGGCGAATAGTGCGCTGAAAAACCACAGGCCTGCCAAAACGTTGAAAAATGTCCCGCGCGGAAGGAAGCTGCCGTGGCCGTTGCGGACCGAGTCGGCGAGGCTGGCGATGATCAGCAGCAGTCCGGCCAAATACAACAGGCGAACAGCGGCGCGCAGCGGCTTCTTGCCCCAGCGGCCGCTCCAACGCCAAAGCGCGCGATACCAGAACCGCTGGGAGAGATAGAGCACCAGCAGCAGGCAAGTCGCAATGGTGATACGCAGAAAGAACCAGGAAAGAACCAAGCGCAAGGGCCTCCAACGTGAACTTCCAGCTTAGCATGCGCAGGGCTCAGCCCAGATTAAACGTGCGCTAGATGCCCACTATCAGTAAGATGCTCGCGGCGGCGAGTCCGGCATCGAACGGGCTTACATCCGGGCCGAACAGCCGTCGAATCCATACAGCACCCCCGCCGCGGGACTCGAAGTGGCTCCCAGCGCAATCCGGGGCATTTGAGGAGAGAACGATGAATCGAACGAAATTTCTTGCGGGACTGTGCCTGATGGTATTCCTGGCCGCAGTGCCCGCCTTTGCACAATCCGACGCCAAGCCAAAGGAACCGCAGAAGCCTGCGCTGACCGGATCGGAGGCCATACTCGATCAGTGGAACGAAATTGGCCGTAAGTTGATCGACATGGCGGAAGACCTGCCGGAAGACAAGTACGACTACAAGCCAAATCCTGCGTCGCGATCATTTGTGGACAATCTGCTGCATGCGTCCGCCTCAATGTACTTTTTCACCGATCTGGCCGAAGGGAAAAAGGCTCGTTATGGCGATGATCCCAAGCGCGACGAGCTGAAGACCAAAGCTCAGGTGGTGGCGTTCGTAAAGAAAGCCGTCAAAGATGGCGCGGATGAGATCAAGGCGAAAGGCGATGCCGGCATCAAAGGAAGTGTGAATGCGGGCGGGCCGCGACTGACGGAAATAGGAGACCTTGCTTACGGGCTGATCGAACATTCCGGCGAACATTACGGCCAGCTGGTGGTGTATTACCGTGCCAATGGAATGGTGCCGCCCGAATCGCGTCCGAAGAAGTAATTTCGAGGAACTAGCCGGCAGCCGCGGTGCTTGGCTTGCCCGTCAGTAATTCCTTGAGTTGTTCGGGATCGCTGGTGGGCGGAAAGCAAGTGTTGCCGGAACAGACCACTGCGAGAGCTTTGTCTTTTGGCAGGTGCGGCAAAGTTTCTCGGAGTGCGAACGGCAGTGACGATGGCGTGACTCCAGGCAGAATGCGCAGCACCGACTTGCCAAAGCGAAAAACAGAATTGGCGGCGGATTCGAGCGCATTCGCTGCGGTGTCGTTTGCCGGCCCTAGAATCACAACTTGCGCAGGATGGTGCGCGAAAAGCGTAGCGGCCAGTCCGTACGTCGCGGCGAACATTCCGTACTGCGGGGCGATTCCCGCGAACGCTTCCAGCGTTTTCTGCGCCCATTGCTGATATTTCGCGTCGTTGGTGAACGCGTGCATCCGAATCAGCGCAATCGCGGCGACTGAGTTAGCTCCCGGCGTCGGCGAATCCTGAAACGGTTTGCGGCGAACATCGAGGCCGCCCATGGGCGGTGCGTCGGACGAGCGATCGAAAAATCCTCCGCGTTCGGCGTCACCATACTTTTCGATGGCGATGTCCATGGTGCGCTGTGCGGCGCGGAAATATTTTTCGTCCAAAGTCGCTTCATGCGCATCGAGCAGCGCCAGAGCGCCAAAAACTTGATCATCGAGCGAAGCGTCAAGCGGCGCCCCGCCGATTCGGTGCGCGAATCCCTTTGCGTCGGACCATGCTTCAGCCAGCATCCGATCCACCGTTTTCAGCGCAAAGGCGCGGCAGCTCAGCCCCAGCGCGTCTTGCAAAACATTCGCCGCTTCGAGATACGCCGAAACGAACATCGCATTCCAACTGGCGTAAAGCGTTTTGTCAATATATGGAGTGGGCCGTGGCAACCGCGCCGCGAGCATTTTTTCTTTGGCGCGCGCGATGGTCAGCCGGACCACCGACTCTTCTGTGCCGAGTTGCGCCGCGATCTCCCGCGGCTCACGGGCCACCCACAACACATTTTTCGCCGGATTGTGGTGCATCTCGCCGTGGGCTTCCACGTCGTAATAAAGCTCCATCACACGCGCTTCTTCCAGCAGCAGCGCGCCGCGCAGTTCATCCAGCGTCCAGGTGAAATAATCGCCGTCGTCGTCAAGCGAATAGTCGGCGTCCTGGCTGGCGCAAAATCCGCCGTGGTGCTGATCGGAAAGAACTTCGTTCACCCAGCGGATGATACCTTCGGCGGTCTGCTTCAAGAGCGGGTTCTGCGTGACCTGCCAGCCGTGCAGATAATTTTTCAGCAGCTCCGAATTGTCGTAAGACATTTTCTCGAAGTGCGGCACCAGCCATTTTTCATCCACAGAGTAGCGGTGAAAGCCTCCAGCAAGCTGATCGTAGATGCCTCCGCGCGCCATTTTTTCCAGGGTAGTTTCGGCCATGGCCAGCAAGTGCTTTCCGTTATCGGCGTTTCGGCTCGCCGCTTGTTGATACTGCTCCAAAATCAAATCCAGTGACGAGCAGTGCGGAAATTTCGGCGCGCGGCCAAATCCGCCGTTGCGAATATCAAAAAGCTGGGTGAGCGAACTAATTTGCGAGTCCACCACCGCGGCATCGAAGGCGCCATGCGCCCCGGTAAACGTTTCCGCCTGCGCGACGGCTTCCGCGAGCGAATCCGCGGCGCGCACCAAGTCGGGCCGCTTATTCTTGAACGAATCCGCGACAGCCAGCAGCACCCGGCGAAATCCTGGCCGTCCCATCTGATCTTCGGGCGGATAGTAAGTGCCGCCAAAAAATGGTTTGCCGTCAGGCAAAAGAAATCCGGTCAGCGGCCAGCCGCCTTGCCCGGAAATGGCGCTGATGGCGGACTGATAGCGCGAGTCCACGTCGGGCCGCTCGTCGCGATCAACTTTTATCGCGACAAAATTTTCGTTAATGATGCGCGAAATTTCAGGATTTTCGTAGCTCTCGCGATCAATGACGTGGCACCAGTGGCACCACACCGCGCCAATGTCGAGAAGGATGGGCTTGTCTTCTGCCTTGGCGTGCGCAAACGCTTCATCATTCCATTCGTGCCAGTCAATCGGCTGGTGCGCTGCGGAGCGGAGATAAGGGCTGGCGGAATTGTGCAACCGGTTTACGGGATGTTGGGTCAAGGATTTGCTCGCTTTGGTGCTGGCACTGAGATTGAGTCGTGAGGTTTCAAGGTGACTGGTGACTCGTGACTTGTGACTCGTGAAGAGCTCCCGGCGAAATCTGCTCTGCCCGGCGTCGCTTGCTCCTATTGAACGGTGTTCCCCGACCCGGTATCCCGCGGATCAATCGGTTTGCGGCCGGCGAACCCTTCGTCCTGGCGGTGATAGTAACGAATGCGGTCTTCGCCAAGCTTCCAGCAGAGATAGACTTCTTCATTATCAATGATCGAAGGAAAATCGAGCAGCCCAACGTCCAGATCCTTGATGACACATCCGGTTTCCAGAATCTTATCCAGCGAACTTTTCAAACTTTCCGCCAGTCGGGTGTGTTCCCGCCGCAATTTGGCCAGCGATTCGTACGGCACCACCACGCCACCCATCATCATGATGCGTGCGGCCACTGCGGAAAGATCGTTGTCGAGGCCGGAGAGTTTCTTGCGGCACTCCATGGCTTCGACCAGAAACGGTTCGAGCTCGCGGCGAGCGCGCTCCGCCTCGGTCAGCGTGAACAACCGCTGTTCGGGTTCTTGCGCGTCGTCCTGCGGCAGCTCGTCGTCTTCGTCAGCCATACTTTTCCCCCGTGACGCGGAATGGGGACGGGCTTGTACTTACAAGCTCCACGTGAACTCGTTGTGATGCTAACGCAAAGAGAGCATGCGGTCGAGTGCCACCCGGGCAAAGTGCCGCGTGCGTTCATCCACGGAAATCTGGTTGACGATTTTTCCGGCGCCCAGATTTTCCAGCGCCCACAGCAGATGAACCGGCGTGATGCGAAACATGGTGGTGCAAACGCACACGCTGGGATCGAGCGACATCACTTTGCGGTCGGTCAATTCCCTGCTCAAGCGATTGACCATGTGAATTTCCGTGCCGACCGCCCAGTGCGTTCCCGGCGCCGCGGCCTTGATGGCGCGAATAATTCCTTCGGTCGAGCCGATTTCGTCGGCGGCTTCAGCCACTTCGAAGCGGCATTCGGGATGCACGATCACGCGAATGCCAGGATGCTCGCGACGAACCCGCGCAACTTGCTCGGCGGTGAATCGCTGGTGCACCGAACAGTAGCCCCTCCACAAAATCACGCGGGCCCTGGCGACCGCTTCGGCGGTGTTGCCGCCGAGTTCCTCGTAGGGATCCCAGACGATCATTTCGTCGAGGGGAATGCCCATACGGTATCCGGTATTGCGTCCGAGATGCTCATCGGGAAGGAACAAAACTTTTTCGCCGCGTTCGAATGCCCATTTCATCACCGCGGCCGCGTTCGAACTGGTGCAAGCCGAGCCGCCGTGCTCTCCGGTGAAAGATTTAATCGCGGCCGTCGAATTCATGTAGGTGACGGGAATAATTTTCTTGGTGTCGGTGACGCTGCTGAGTTCGTTCCAGCACGCTTCCACCTGGCCGATGTCGGCCATGTCCGCCATCGAGCAACCCGCGCTCAAATCCGGCAACACCACTACTTGGTTGCCGCGACGTAGAATGTCCGCGCTCTCGGCCATGAAGTGCACGCCGCAAAACACTATAAATTTCGCGTCGGCTTCGGCGGCCTGCTGCGACAGCTTCAGCGAATCGCCGCGAAAATCAGCGAACTTCACGACTTCATCGCGCTGGTAGTGGTGACCAAGAATGACCACGTCTTTGCCAAGTTGTGCTTTAGCGGCGGCGATACGTTCATCGAGCGTGTTGTCCGGCACCAGTAAATAGCTATCGAAATCGCAGCCCACGCCTTTTTCGATTTCCGGCGCGCGCAAAGTTTCCGGCTGCTCGATACCGATCAGCTGGGTTGTGTTCAGGATGGAGGTGAGTTTGCTCATTTGCGATTCGCGATGAACCCGCTCTGGGTGGCTACCCGTTAGATGATTCGCGAGCTACGCTGGTTAATCATCATACTATCCGCCAATAAAGACCATAGTACGCGAGGGCGGCTTGAAATCCGGCTCGTTGATGCGATGGCCTGCCTCTTTTTCGTTTACCACCGAGCGAATATAAATCCCCAAATCGTCGTCGCTGGCATTTTCGCGCAGCAGGCCGCGCAAATCATGATCATCCTTGCTGAAAAGGCAGGTGCGGAGCTTGCCGTCGGCGGTCAGCCGAATGCGCGAGCAGTGCCCGCAGAAAGGCTGCGTGACCGGAGCGATCAGTCCGATTTCGCCGGGCGCGCCGTCGGCGAAACGATATTTGCGGGCGGTTTCGCTGGCTTCGTGCGGAATCTGCACCAGCGGCCAGCGCGTGTGAATTCGCGCATGAATTTCCGAGGCCGGCACCATCAACTCGCGCGACCAGTGGCGGTCCGCATCCAGCGGCATGAATTCAATGAAGCGCATGATCAAGCCGCGGTCCCGCGCGAACTGCGCGAATGACTCCACTTCGTCGTCGTTGAACCCGCGCACCAGCACCGCGTTAATTTTTGCGGGACCCAGCGAGGATTTTTGTGCAGCATCGATTCCCGCCATTACTGATGCAAACGTCTTCGTGCGGGTAATCTTTTCGAATTTTACGGCGTCCAGCGAATCGAGGCTGATATTGATGCGCCTGAGTCCTGCGGCGATCAGCCCGTCGCAGCGCTCTGCGAGCAGATGGCCATTGGTGGTCATCGACAGGTCAGGAAATCCGGTCTCAGACATTTGTGCGATGAAACCTTCTACGCCGGGGCGCACCAATGGCTCCCCGCCGGTGACGCGCACTTTGCGGATACCAAGGCCATAAAACACGCGGCCCAGCCGCTCGAGTTCCGCCCACGACAGAATTTTGTCGTGTTCCTGGTAATTTTCCGGATCGGCCGAGCGGCAGTAGATACAACGGAAATTGCAGCGGTCGGTGACCGAGATTCTGAGGTCGGTGATCTGCCTGCCGAATTTGTCGTGCAGTGTCATTTTCTAAGCCGCACAAAAAAAATAGCCCGATTTTGGTGGAATCGGGCGCACACCGAAAATGGTGAGATTTTCGGTGCGCTCCTTTCCAACCAAATCACCTAGACGGCTGACTGGCGCGAATGCCGGCATCGCTACCGGTTCGCGTGCGGGAGGCTCGGGCGTTTCCGCCAGAACCCTCATCCCGAATTTCGGGATCGCCAGGGTGGCCATGGGTTGTCTCCCCGCAGGCCGCCCCGGTCGGAGCTATAGGCTGAGTCTACGCTGCTACGCAATCCACCGCAAACTGTCGCTGGGCGCTGTAGACGGTTCCCACGGCCGCGAATCCGCCTTAAATCACCGCGATTTAATACGTATTAAGTCGGTTTGACTTAACGATATGAAATGTATTGAATTGATGTCTCGCGCCGCCACTACCACCGTGCTTGCGCAACTACTCTTATCTGGAGAGTCCGTCATGATCATCTGGAACCGCTTTCTTGCACGCTCCGCTCTTTTGGCGCCATTGCTCATGCTGGTGTGCCTGCCATCCGCACAGGCACAGGTTTCGGCCAGCATCAAGGGTTCGGTTACCGATGCATCGGGCGCGGCGGTAAATTCGGCAACGGTGACGGCGAAGAATCTCGAAACCGGCGCGATTCGAAGCAGCGTCACCGACGACGCCGGACGCTACCTGTTGCTTGCGCTGCCGGTCGGCGAGTACGAAGTACGGGTTGTGAAGGCGGGCTTTCGTGATGCAGTGCGGAGCGGAATTCACCTGGTTATCGCGCAGGAGGCGAGCGTCGATCTGCAAATGCAAGTCGGTGGAGTGTCTTCGGAAATTCTGGTTCAGGGCGACGCGCCAATTATAAGCACCACGACCAAAGACATCAGCGGCCTGGTGAGCGAACAGGCCATCAAGGATCTTCCGTTGAACGGGCGCAGCTACGATTTGCTGCTGCCGCTCAATCCGGGCATCGTCAATTTCACTTCGCAGAAAACCGGCGGAACCGGAATCTCCAATTCCAGTACCGCCAATAATTTTGCGGTGTCTGGCAACCGGCCGCAGCAAAATCTGTTCCTGTTGAACGGCGTGGAATATAGCGGAGCGGCGGAAAACAACATGCAGCCGGGCGGGGCCAGCGGGGAGCTGCTCGGCGTGGATGCGGTGCGCGAATTCAACGTGCAGCGCGATTCCTACAGCGCGGAGTTCGGCAAACGGCCCGGCGCGCAAGTGATTATCGTCACCCAATCGGGCAGCAACCAGTGGCACGGATCGGCATTCGAATTTTTGCGTAACAACGCGCTCGACGCGCCAAACTATTTCGATCAAGGTTCCGCGCCGCCGTTCCAGCGCAATCAATTTGGAGCTTCGTTTGGCGGGCCAATTCAAAAAGACAAAACATTTTTTTTCGCGAACTACGAGGGGCTGCGGCAGAACTTGCACCAGACTTCGGCGGCCTTTGTGCCGGACCTGCAATCGCGGGCCGACGCCGTGGCCAGCGTAAAGCCACTTTTAAATCTGTGGATTACACCGTCGGCCAGCGACTTGGATTTCAGCACGCCAAAAAATCCGGACGGCATCGCGGAAGTTTTCAGTAGCCCGCTGCAAACCATTCGCGAGGATTTCGGAACGCTGCGGGTGGACCACACGATTTCGCAGAAAGACTCGCTCGCGGGAGTTTACACCGTCGATGACGGCGGCGATGTTACCGCTACTCCCGTGAATCCTTACAGCTCGGACATCTTGAACTTGCGCGCGCAGGTGGCGAGCGTTGAGGAAACCCACATATTCTCGCCGTCGCTGTTGAACGTCGCTCGCTTCGGTTATTCACGCGCCGGATATTTCTTCAACGGCGAACCCACACCTGGAACTCCCGCGGCCAGCGTCCCTGGTTTTCTGAAGGGGCTGCCCGTCGGCGCGGCGGTGGTCGGCGGAAGCGCGGCGTCCAATCCACAGGCCTCGATCGGACTGGCGGGAAGCAACAACGGAAGCAATCTGCACATCGCGCGCAATCTTTATACATATGAGGACCGCGTCACGCTGACTAAAGGGCGGCACCAGCTCAGTTTCGGCGCGTGGTTCCAGCAATTCCAGTCCAACGAAAACATCGCGCTCAGCCAATATGGACAAGCGACATTTTCCAGCTTGGCGCAATTCCTAAGCGGAACAGTCAACAGCTTTCTCTACGACCCGGCGCCCACCGCGTTGAACTGGCGCTCGTTCTTTGGCGCTTTTTATGCCGAGGACGTTTTCCGCATCAGCCCCAAGCTGACCGTTTCCCTCGGACTCCGCGATGAATTTTCGACTGGATGGAATGAAGCACATGGGCGCGCGGCAAATTACACATTTGCAAACGGCGTCATCTCGAGTGCGCCGCATATCGGCGATTCGCTGTTCACCACGAACAACGCGAAATTTTTGCCGCAACCACGCGTTGGTTTGGCGTGGAGTCCTTTCAGTAGTAAGACGGTGTTTCGCGCGGGGTTCGGCATGTATAACGATTTGCAAGACGCGCTGGGTTATCGAGCCGATCAGAACGCGCCTTTCAATCCCGTTTACACCATCGCACTGCTGCCGGTTTCCAGTCTTCCGATCGATCCCGCAGCTCCAGTGTCGGCGAAAGCCAAGTTGGTGCCCGGAGGTGTCCAGCCCGACATGAAGACACCCACTCTTGCGTCGTGGTCACTGCGTGTGGACCGTGAACTCTCTCCTAACACCGCCCTGACGATTGGTTACGTGGGCTCGCACGGCTATCACGAGCTGATCGGCATTGATGCGAACGAACCGGCCCCCGTCATCTGCCCGGCCGCGCCGTGCCCGGCCGTTTATCCGACGGTAACCGCCAACACCACGCCTCCGCCTCCGGTGGTGACCATTTCCAATGGATTTCCGATCGGCTCGCCTCTGGCCGGCGCTCCCGTACCTGCCGGTACCTACTACATTCCCGCGGGCGCGGCGAAAGCAAATCCAGCGATTGCCAACACCTGGACCTGGTTTTCCGAAGGGGTCAGCTCTTATCATGCCCTGCAAGTGGATTTGCGGCGCCGCTTCAGCCGCGGCCTCTCGATGCGCGGGGTGTACACTTTCTCGAAAACACTGGACGACGGAGATTCGCTGAATCAGACCACCGCCGGCAACGCACCGGGCCTGGCTTCGAATCCGCTGAAATTGGGCGCCGATAAAGGTCTTGCCACGTTCAACGCCGCGCATGTTGGCGTGATTAATGTGCTCTACGAACTGCCGTTTGGCCGCGGGCAATCCTTCGCACAGAATTTCGGTGGATTCGCAAACGCAGCCATCAGCGGATGGTCAGTCTCCAGCATCATCACTGCGCAAGCCGGATTTCCGTTCACCCCGCAGTTGAGCTACAACCCAACCAACAGCGGCGACACGCGAAATCCAGTGAGGCCTTTCCTCAATCCAAATTTCACCGGCCCGGTGATCCTGGGTACTCCAAAACAGTGGTTTAATCCCGCCGCGTTCATCGCGCCTCCCGCTACCGCTGGTTTTGCTGGCAACGTTGGCCGCGATACCTACATCGGGCCGGGACTCGCTACCTGGGATTTTTCTGTGTTGAAGGACACCAGTATTCGCGAGCGCCTCAGCCTGCAATTCCGCGCGGAAATCTTCAACCTTCTCAACCGCGCCAATTTCAATACCCCGAACCTGATCGTATTTACTCCGCCCACCACCGCCAACCCCAGCGGCCTGTCCGGAACGGCGGGTGCCATCACCAGCACCACCACCTCGTCGCGCCAGGTGCAATTCGGGCTGAAGTTACTCTGGTGAGAAAGAACTGGCCGCCTTTCTCTGGCCTAGGAATTTCTTGATCGTCCAAGCCTCGGGAGTACAATCCCGAGGTGCCGACAGTGCTTAGATCCGGGCCTTACCGAGTCTATTTCTATAGTCACGAGCCGAACGAACCGCCACACGTTCACGTTGATCGAGACGCTCTTTCGGCAAAGTTCTGGCTCGTACCAGTGCGCTTGCCAGAAATTTTGGATTTAGCGCGGCGGAACTTGGCCGGGTACAATCCATAGTGGAAGAACACCAGAACGAATTGCTGGAGGCTTGGAATGGGCATTTTGGCGCTAACGGCTGACGAACGCGTTGTCACCGTCGTTTTTGCGGATGACTCGTTCTCCGTGTCCCTTCGCGACGGCCGCACAATCACTGTTCCACTTGCCTGGTATCCCAGACTTCTCCACGGCTCTGCCGAGCAGAGAGCGAATTGGCAGATTGCGGGTGGTGGTTACGGCATCCACTGGCCGGATCTGGATGAAGATTTGAGTACCGAAGGTTTGTTGCGCGGAGCGCCGGCACCGCGCATTCCGAGAAAGCAATAGCCGCCGGAGCTCGCCGCACCACTTGGCCTCTGCAATAGCAGTCTGTGATAGAGTTTTCCGACGCCATGCGCATCTTCATCCTGGGAGCCGGGGCGACGGGCTCGCTTCTCGCACAACTTCTTGAGCGGCAGGGCCACCACGTGTGGTGCGGAGACCGCGACCCGGAGCGCGCGCGCCGCTTCCTCGGCAAGAAAAGCCCGATTGCCATCACCAAGGTCAACGCGCGGAATCTGCGCGGCATCGTGCGCGCCGCCAAGGGTTGCCAGCTCATCGTCAATGCGTCGGCTTCGGTGTTCAACGAAATCGTTCTACGCGCGGCACTGCGACTGCGCGCGCACTATCTCGATTTAAGCTCGCACCTGACACGTCAGCCCTTCCAGGCCGAACAATTCAAATATGCCAAGAAATTCGAGGCGAAGAATCGCGCTGCGGTGATCAACGCCGGCGCCGCGCCTGGCTTGACCAATCTCCTCGTCAAGCGTGCCGCCGATCTCTGCGACGAAGTGGTCTCCGCACAGATTCGCCTCTACGAAAGTTCAGAGAGCGACGACCCGATTTCGCAGTGGTCGCCCGAAGTCTCCTTTGATGAAGCCGTTTCCAACCCGCGCATCTATCGCAACGGAAAATTTAAGCTGGCCAAGCGTTTTTCGGAGCTCGAGAAATTCCGCTTCATGGACCCGGTTGGCAACGCGCGCGTAGTTCTTGCCGCACAGGACGAAGTCGCGACCTTGCCACGCTTCATCCCCATGCGTGACCTTGACGCCAAAATCGGCGGCAATGAGATCGATCGCCTGCGCCGGTGGCACAAGCAGGGCAAGCTTTCCAAGTCGCGCGGCATGACCCGGCAACGATTCCCCGAGACTTCTTCGCCTCGTGCCATCGCCAAGTTGATTCGCCAGGGAATTCTGCAGAACGCCCGGTTCGCCGCAGCGGTCTTGCTTCGCGGCATTCAGCACGGTTCGAAAGAGGACGTTCATGTCCTGATGCGCAGTGACGTGCTCTTTCCTTCGCTCTACACGATTCGCCGCCAGGGGCGTTTCGCGACTCCGGTCGCTTTCGCAACCGCGCATGTTGCTGCGCAATTTGTTAAGAATTTCCCGAAGGATGAATCCGGAGTCTTTGCGCCAGAAACATTGCCGCAGGAGATCCGCCGCGAGATTCTGGCCGGAGTGCGCTCACAGGGACTAAAAATCCTGCATAAAGTCACAATACTTAAGAGCTCAGACGAAGAAGAAGAGACTTAGCGTAATTCCCTAGCGCTGCGGATTCGAGACTTACGGCCGCGCTTCAAACACCAGATTAAACGGGGTTTGCGTTGCGCGGCGAAACCGCGTAAAACCGCCCGACGTCACCACTTCGCGCAACCGCTTCTCGCCAGCCTGCGCTCCTAGCGCCAGACCGACTTCCTGCGCTAGTGATGCCGGCGTGCACAGTAGCGTGGACGCTCCATAAAACGCGCGCCCGATCGGATGCAGATTGTCCTCAATCTTGTCGCCCGCAAACGGTTCGACAATCATCCACGTGCCATCTTTTTTCAAACTGCTGTGTACGTGCGCCGAAGCCCCCGCCGGATCGCCCATGTCGTGCAGGCAATCGAAAAATGTCACAAGGTCGTAGTCGCGGCCAGAATAGGTCTTCGCCATAGCCACTTCGAACACGATCCGATCGCCTACGCCTGCGTCTTTCGCGCGCTGCTTCGCCGTTTCGATCGATTTATCGTGGTAATCGAATCCCACGAATTCCGACTTGGGATAATGTTTGGCCATTAAAATTGTGGAAGCGCCGAGCCCGCAGCCGACGTCCGCGACGCGCCCTCCGGCGCGCAACTTCGCATCGACCCCCTCTAGGGACGGAATCCACGCGCTCACCAGATTCGCCGCGTAGCCCGGCCGAAAAAATCTCTCCGTGCCGACAAACACGTTGCTGTGATGCTCGTGCCAGCCCATCCCCTTGCCGGTCTTGAAGCGTTCCTCTAGCGCATCTTTTGCTTGCACCGCTCCCAGCGCCACCTGAAATGCGCCAGGCAAAAACGCCGGGCTATTGTCGTCGGCCAGCGCAAACGCCTGCTCCTCGGTCAGATAAAATTTTCCGCTGACGGAATCGTAGCTCACGTAACCACCCGCGGCCTGGCTGCACAGCCACTCGCGCACGTAGCGCTCCGTCGTGTTGGTGCGCTTCGCCAGTTCCGCCGCAGTCTGATGCCCGCCTGCGACTAGTCCCTTGTACAAGCCTAGTTTGTCACCGATACCAATCAGTGCGGCGTGAAAGGTCGCGCCAAAATCCACAATTCCCTTGCCCAACAATTCGTGAAGTTTTTGTTCGTTAATCGCCATAATACTGCCTCCGTCGACGCAGCGCATTCCGGAACTACTTGGGGAAAGTGCAATTAAGGGAATTCTAGGACGCTGGGCGGGATGGACGCAAGAATGTTTCTGAGCTTGGGGTCAGCAGCAGCGGCTCACGCGTGAGTATCGCTTCTGCAATTGCTCCAAGTAGAATTCTTCGCGGTTCAATAGCACAGCGCCGCACGAGTGTTTCGCATGTGATACCACGTAGCGCTCGTAAGCCGCGTCGCCGCACCATTCGCGAACACCGCGCCAAATTCGCAACGCAAAAGTTTTCGCATCACTGATAGTTCGATCATCGCGCATCGTCAATCTCCTTCCGCCTCCGCAGTCCACGCCGTCGCCACATACGGCGATTCGTGCAACACCGCTTCACGCCGCTTACTCAAAATCGCGGCCCACTGCATCAGCGCCTCCACCAGCAGCACCAGCACCATCGTAGCCAGTACAGCCGTCACTACCGCGTCCAGGCGCTGATTGAAAATCAGCCGTTGAGTATCCGCAAGCTTCGCTGCGGGAACTTTTCCGGCGGCAATCTGCACAGCCATCCCCTTCGCCGCGGAAAGAAATCCCATCCGTGGACTCGGATCAAAGATTTTCTGCCAACTCGCGGTCATGGTGATGATCACCAGCCACGCCATCGGCCCGAGCGTCACCCAGATCCAGCGCAGCTTTCCCATCTTCAGCAAAATCGTTGTCGCCACCACCAGTGCGACCGCCGCCAGCAGCTGATTCGAAATCCCGAACAACGGCCACAGCGAATTGATGCCACCAAGCGGATCAACCACGCCCTGATAAAGAAAATATCCCCAAGCACCGACGATCAGCGCACTCGAAATCACCACTCCGGGCAGCCAGCTGGTTCGCCCAAACGGTTTCCATACTCGGCTGCCGAGTTCCTGCACCATGAATCTGCCAACGCGAGTTCCTGCATCCAGCACCGTCAAAATAAACAGCGCTTCGAACATAATCGCGAAGTGATACCAGATACTGAGCAGCTTTTCGCCGCCAATAGTGTTTGAAAAAATCTGCGCCATACCGACGGCAAGCGATGGCGCGCCGCCGATCCGGTTGAACAACGATTGTTCGCCGACCGAGTGCGCCAAAGTCGCCATCGTTGGCGCATCAACCTGATAGTGATGGCCCCAGCTGGAAATTGTCGCCGTCGCGATTTCCGGCGTAGCGCCCACCACCGCCGGCGGAGAATTGATCGCGAAATAAACTCCCGGCGGCATCGCGCACGCCGCAACCATCGCCATCACCCCCACAAACGATTCCAGCAGCATGGCGCCATAACCGATGAACCGCGCATGGCCTTCGCGCTGAATCATTTTTGGTGTCGTCCCGCTGGAAATCAGCGAATGAAACCCGCTGATCGCTCCGCAGGCGATGGTGATAAAGCAAAACGGAAAAATCTTGCCGGCAAATACCGGCCCAGTGCCATCAATGAATTTCGTCAGCGCGGGCATATGCACTTCGGGCCGCACGATCAAGATTCCCGCAGCCAGCGAAAAAATCGCTCCGGCTTTGATGAACGCGCTCAGATAATCGCGCGGAGCGAGCAGCAGCCACACCGGCAGCGCTGACGCGGCGAATCCGTACGCCATCAAAATAAATGCCAGCGCCACGCCGCTAAACGTAAATACATGCGCCCAGGCCGGAGAATCCGCCACCCACTGCCCTGCCACCACCGCGAACATCACCAGCGCTACGCCGATCACCGAAGCTTCAAGGACTCGCCCCGGCCGCAAAAATCGCAAATACAATCCCAGCAGCAGCGCGATGGGAATCGTCATCGCCAGCGTGAAAGTTGCCCACGGCGAAGATTTCAGCGCGTTAACAATGACCAACGCCACCACGCCCAGCAAGATCACCATGATCGCCAGCACCGCGATCTGCGCAATAAATCCGCCGCGCTTGCTGACTTCGTCGCGCGCCATTTCGCCCAGTGTTTTTCCGTCGCGGCGAATCGAGCAAAATAAAATGATGAAATCCTGCACGCAGCCAGCAAACGCGCAGCCTGCAATTAGCCAGAGAGTTCCCGGTAAATATCCAAATTGTGCGGCAAGCGTTGGCCCGACCAGCGGCCCGGGGCCGGCAATCGCGGCGAAGTGATGTCCGAACAGCACCCACTTGTTGGTCGGAACAAAATCGCGGCCATCGTCGAGACGTTCGGCGGGCGTCGCGCGTGTATCATCCAGCGCCAACAATTTCGCTGCGATAAATGCCGAGTACAACCGGTACGCCACCAGGTAACAGCAGACCGCCGCGACTACAAACCACGTCGCGCTGATTGCCTCGCCTCGGTACAAAGCGATTTTCCCGAGCGCCACCGCGCCGCCGAGCGCGACCGCAATCCACGCAGCCGCTGCGAGGAACTTCACTTCGCCGCGCCTTTCGGCGCCGCGGCTTTCTGGTCCGTGCTGGTCTGAATAAATTGCGCCAGATCGGTTTTCAATTTTGCCAGCGAAGGCAAATTCACGTACATCATGTGCCCGCCTTCGTAGTAGCCGCCCGAAAGATGCCCGCGCAGCGAATCGTCGAGACTCAGATGATCGAAGGTATATTCCGCCGCATAGAATGGCGTCGCCAGATCGTAATAGCCCTTGCCCACAAACACCCGCAGAAACGGATTCTGGGTCATGGCACGGCGCAGCGTTTCGGCCACATTGATGTAGCGATTCTCATACGGCTCATAATTCCACGGCTGCACGCGCCCGGTCAGATATTCGTAAAAAAGATCGCTTTCGAATTTCAGATCGCCGCGCACGTAATCGTGAAACGTCGCAGTGTACGGACCAACAATCGCGGCAAGGCTGGGATCGTATTCCGGCCGCATTCCGGCGGCGTCTTCATCAATTCCCGTGAAGCGGCCGTCGAGCCGGCCCACCGTGCGCCGCTGGTCGCGCAAAAGTTCCTTGTCGAAACGGCTGATCTCGATGCGCAGGTTGCTGCGTTCGATGTATTCCGGCGAAAGCCCGGTCAGTCGCGAAAGTTTTTGCGCGATTTCCGTTCGGCGCCCGGCTGGCAGAATATCTCCGTCCATTAGCGCGTCCGCGTATTCATGCCCCGCAAAGTTGCGCGACTCCTGCACCGCTTTTCCTAATTCTCCGCTTTGCAAATCCGCAGGCAATTTCTTGTGATACCAGGCGATGGCGGTGTAGGTTGGCAAATACAGAATGTACGGCAGATCGTTTCCGGTATCGAATTCCGCGGTCTGAAAATTCAGAATGGACGAAATCAGAATAATTCCGTTGAGATACATTCCGTAGCGCTGCTGCAGGTAGCCGGAAAGCCCCGCGGCTCGCGTCGTGCCGTAACTTTCACCGGCCAGAAATTTTGGCGAAGTCCATCGCTTGTTGCGCGTGGCATACAGCCGGATGAAATCGCCAACCGACTCGATATCTTCCTGGACTCCGTGAAACTGTTTCGGAGCTTCGCCCGGCACGGCGCGGCTGTAGCCGGTCGAGACCGGGTCGATGAACACCAGATCGGTCAAGTCCAGCAGCGAATATTCGTTGTCCACAAGTTTGTACGGCGGCGGCAGCAGCGAACCGACATCGCCCATCTCCACGCGCCGCGGCCCAAACGCGCCAAGGTGCAGCCAGATCGAAGCGGCGCCCGGCCCGCCATTGAATGTAAATGTCACCGGCCGCTTGGTAGCGTCGCTCACATCGTCTTTCGTATACGCAACATAAAACACGCTGGCTTTTGGCGTGCCGTCTTCCAGCTTCAGCAAAATCGTCCCCGCGGTCGCGGTGTATTTCACTTCCTGCCCGCCAATCTTGACGCTGTGCTTGGTTTGCACCACCTTTTCTTCCGGCTTTTTCTCGTCCTTCTTTTCGTCCTTCGCTTTTTCAGTCTTCTCCGCCGGCTTTTCCTCCGGCTTCTGCGCGTTGCTTTGCGCTGCTGCAATCGTGATCATCCATCCGGCAATCGCCAGCCAAGTTAGTCGTCGCATGAGTCCGCCTCTGAAGTCGCGTGAAGCTGCGCTCCGCATCCTATGCGACTCCCCGCGGAGCGTCAATTTGTGGATTTGTCGTTACTCGCCGCTCGCACCGGCACCGGTCGCGCAGTCTTCTCCGAGTCCAGGCGCCGCACGGGACACAATTCCTACAAACTTGCTACCAACTGGAGACACCGCCATGACACCGCGTTGTTTGGATTTTCTTACTCTGGTATCCGAAACAGTTGGCCGGCGCTTCGCGAACCCTGAAGCATTGCCGCCACAAATTAAGGAGACTCACCATGCAAGAAACTCGCGCGGCTAAAAAATCCGGTTCGAGCCGGAGATCTTTCCTGAAGAAAGGGATGGCCGCTGGCGCCGTTACCGTAGGCGCCGGATTGTTAGCCGGCAGCTCTTCGGTATTTGCTGAAGACGAAAAAAGCGGACGTTTGACTCCGGGCGACGCCGCGCTGCTCCGATTCGCGGCCGCGGCGGAAATCATCGAGACCGACTTCTGGCTACAATACCAGGAACTCGCCGGCACTCAGGACGACGAAGTTTCCAAAGAAGTTGCAGCGCAACTCAAGGGCTATCCCTCCAACCCCACCGGCGGTAACACGCTCTACACCAACGCCATCGCTCAGCTCGACAGCGACATGGCACAGTACATCAAAGACAACACAGACGATGAGTTCACACACCAGGACTTCTTGAACGCTTATTTAGTCTCGAAGGGTGCGTCTCCGGTCAGCCTCGAAGCCTTCCGCACTCTCCCCAGCAGTCAGGCCACCGGCTCCAACAAGACCGTCCGCCGCCTCACCAATCTCATGCAGCTCACGGTGGACACCAGTTGGTGGACTCGCTACCGCATCGCAGACCACAACCCCGACCTCGAGCCCAATTTTGTTTTTCCGCAAGCGGTTCCGAGTCTGGCCACCGGGAAGCATACAGCGATCCCGCGCACAGATGCGGACACCAGCGATCCCACCGTTTTGCAGGCCATCGCCAACACCGCCGGCTTCCACTTTGCAACCATCGAACAGGGCGGCACCACGCTCTATCCAGCAATGGCACAACGGGCCACGCATGACGAAGTGCTTCGCATCCTGCTGAGCATCGGCCCCACGGAAACCATGCACTTTCAGACTTGGCAGGACAAAGCAGGGAATGCCCCCGATGCTACCTTCTTCGACCCGATCAACAAGTCCAACGTCGTTTTCGACTTACAGAGCGCGGCGCGCTTTAACACCGAAGATTTCCAGAAAAACGCCATCATGCCGGAGCCCTGCCCATTCATCAGCCCCAACCTCCCGCGGTGCTCCGTGATTCGCCCGACAGAAACCAAGAATATCGCCAAAGGTGTGGTCAAGTTTCTGACCGACATGGGCCTCTTCATCGGCCAGTCGCCAGCATTCTTCGCACTATTGAACGATCTCGCCGAAGATGCCGACGCCGCGCGCCGCGGTTAGCCAGTCGACGATCCCCGCAGCCCCCGCCAACATCTTTCGGCCCTGGCAACCACGCGCATCCATCGCAAGCCGGGGCCGAAAGCCTTCCTTTTTTTCGTTTTGTCCTAGCCGTTAATCGAGTGCGGTGAATTTCAGGAGTGGATAGAGGTCGCGGAAAATTTTGGCGATGTCGTCGGGGAAAGATCCGCGAGTTGCGGCTGAGGACGAAACTTTCTTGCGGACGATCCAGGCTTGTAGTTTGGGCCAGTCAGCGGCGGTGGGCCAACCATCGTGTTTGGTCCATTCTCCTTTTACCGAGGCGTACCAGTAGCTGTCATATTTTTTGCCGAGGCGTTTTTTCTGCTGCGTGAGCCACTTCGGATTTTCCGCGATGCGCGGTTCGGCGACCAGCGCGATCGAGGACAGTTTCCGCTTCGGCTCCGCATAAACGCGGAATCCCACCGTTACTGAGTCGGCGGAAATTCCGGTGTAGAGTTGCCCGCTCTTCATTTCGCCGGGCAGCGGCACAGAAAACTTCACGTACATGTGCGGATGATAGGGCGTTTTGTCTTTCGCGAAGCGAATGTCACGATTGATGCGGGAAAAGTTCTTGCCGCTGCGCGCTGCCACATCAAAACGCGCATCCAGTTTCAAGACCGGCTGCGACAATTCGTCCAGCAGCGCTCGAAAAGGCTTTACCACCACTCCCTGATACCGTTCGCGGTTGGCGTCCATCCACACTTTCTTGTTGTGGCGGCCGAGTTCGCGGAAAAACTTGAAAATCTCTTTGCTAAAAATAGGCTTTGCGTCAAGCATTCGCTGATCTCTTTCTACTAGCTCTTCCCACTGGTCAAAACAGAGTAGCGCATTTTCAATTCACGTCAATTCGACTATGCTTTTGCGCGGTTGCCGTTGCCACGACAAGCAATCTCATCCATCTTCACAAAGGACGCGCGAATGCGACACTCAGCACTTACGATTGGTCGTTTGGCCTCATTAACACTTGTTGGCGTGCTGGCAATTCCCTTTCTTAAGACCGTGCGCGCTGACGACGCGAAACCACCCGCAAAGACCGAGCCCTGGAAAGCGGAAGACATCATCTATGCGGAGTCGGCGAATCCGCAGACGCGCATTTCGCCGGATGCAAAATGGTTGGTCTGGGTAAAGTCCACCGGTGACAAAGAGAAAGATGCGAGGGTTTCCAATCTGATGCTTTCGAGCCTTACCGAGGATAAGGAGATTCAGCTGACGCGAGGCAGCGACAACAATGGCCAGCCGCAGTGGTCACCGGATAGCCAACTGGTGGCGTTCACGAGTAACCGCGCGCGGGTCGGCGCGAAACCGGAAATTGCTCCGGTGCAGATTTGGCTGATTAATCCGCACGGTGGCGAGCCATGGGTTTTGACGGAGTTGGCGCGGGCGCCACGGCATCTGGAATGGCTCGATAAAGACACCATTATTTTCAGCGCGGAAGAAGATCCCGCGCTGTATGAGCAGGAATTGAAAAAGAAGAAGGATGATTCGGAAATTGCCGACGACGCCGAACACGCGCCACCGGTGCGGCTCTACAAGATTGGTGTGAAGGATAAGAAGATTACACGGCTGACGACCAATACGGATTGGGTCGGCAGTTGGTCAGTTTCTAAAGATGGAAAATACGTTGCCGCGGTGCACCAGAAAAGTTTGCACTACACGTTTGATCAGAAAGTTCCGCCGATCACGATTCTGCACAACGTAAGCGACGGAACGGAGAAACAGATTTTTGCTGAAGGACGCGTGCGGCCGTATGGATTTGAGTGGGCTCCGGACAATTCGGGATTTTATGCCTGGGCGCCGTACTCGACCGATCCGAAGTTTCTAACGGCGACGATCATTCAGCTTTATTTTTATGATGTCGCGGCGGGGAAGAGCGTGCAGGTTCCGCTGGATTGGGAAAACGGAATCGGCTCGGATTTGGCGGCGACGCAGGACGGATTTGTAGTGGGCCTTGCCGCAGGAGCCCGTTATGAAATGGCGCGCTACGCACGAACGAAATCTGGAGACGCGTGGTCATGGAAGCGCGCGGGGCTCGAAGGCGACCACGCGAAGAACATTCAATATTTCGAAGTGAGTGAAGACGGGAAGACGATTGTTTATTTTCATTCCACGGCGAGCCAGCTTCCGCAAATTTATCGCGCCCAGCTCGACGGAACGAAAATGATTTCGCCGGTGCAACTGACGAAATTAAATGAAGGTTTGGTGAAAGGTCGCGCGTTCGCCAAAACGGAAGTGATTCGCTGGAAAGGCGCGAACGGCGATGAAGTGGAGGGAATTCTCTATTACCCCACAAATTATGAAGCGGGGAAAAAGTATGCGCTGATCACCGCGATTCATGGTGGCCCTTCCGGCCATGACGGGGACGCTTGGGAAGACAGCTGGGCGTATCCGAACAATTTGTTGACGCAACGCGGCGCGTTTTTGCTGAAGCCGAACTATCACGGCAGTAACAATTATGGATTGAAGTGGGTGGAATCGATCTGCTGCGGAAAATATTACGAACTGGAAACGCCGGACATCAATGCGGGCGTGGATTATTTAATCGCCAAGGGATTGGTCGATGCGGACAAGGTGGCCACCATGGGCTGGTCCAACGGATCGATTCTTTCGACCAGCCTGATCACCACCTATCCAGAGCGCTACAAAGTGGCCAGCGTTGGCGCAGGCGATGTGGAGTGGATCAGCGACTGGGGCAACGTGGTGTTTGGCGATTCGTTCGATTCGTATTATTTCGGAAAATCACCGATGGAAGATCCCGAGTTGTACATCCGCAAATCGCCATTTTTCAAGATGGACAAAGTGAAAGCGCCGGTGCTGATTTTCCACGGCACTGCGGATACCAATGTGCCGCCCGCGCAGAGCTGGTCCTATTTTCGCGTTCTGCAATACTACGGAAAAGTTCCGGTGAAATTCGTAGTGTTTCCCGGCGAGCCGCACGGCCCGCGCAAACTGACGCACCAGATGCGCAAGGTAGAAGACGAAGTCGCCTGGTTTGATAAATATTTTTTCAAGACCGAAAAGCCCGCCAGCGACGCGGTGAAGAAGGGGTCCCCGCTGGAAGATTACGTCCGCCGCAATAACGTGAAGTCGGTTGAGCTCAATTACGGCCAGCAAATATCAACCAAGGGTAAGAACAAAGTATTCGCTCTGATCCCCGAAGTCGTTCGGCGCGGTGAGATCGAAGTGGGCAGATTTGAAGTGACTCGCTCGCAGTTTTTTGACTGCATGCACAAGCACGATGATTGGAACGAGGTTCGCGGGAATTCGGCTCATCCAAATGCTCCGGTAAGTGGCGTGACGATTGAGGTTGCGAAGGAATATGCGTCCTGCATTTCGGGCTTGACCGGACAGACGTGGCGGATTCCGTACGAAGATGAGGTGAAAGATTTGTATGAACACCGCGAAGGCGAAAACACACTCGATTACTGGGCCGGGTATGCGCCGAATCCGGAAGATGCGGCGAAGTTGCGCGAAGCGGCGAAGAAATTAAAATTAAACGGTGCGGCCCCGCTGCTGAAAGAAGTTGGCAGCTTCCATGGCCAAGGCAAAGACGACGAAGAGCCGATTTACGATCTGGGCGGCAACGTGGCGGAGTGGGTGTTGACGCGCGATGGCAAAGGAAAAGTGATTGGCGGCAGCGCGGATTGTCCGGCGGATGCGAAGTCGAATTGCACGCCTGCGCCGGAGTATGTTGGGTTTCGGGTGGTGCGGGGCGAGGCGAAGGCGCCGGCGAAACCGTAGGTGGTACAGACGGATCGGTTTGAGTCGCAGGTCGGTCGAGATCCTTCGTCCCGCTAGCGCGGGACTCAGGATGACAGCTTTGTGTTGTATGCGGTGTTGCATGTGATGTTGTGTGCGGTATTTTGTACGGCGTTTTGTGCACGTTGGGGGTCTGGAACGAACGCGAGCGTTCGTCGCCGTGCGGCGTTCGCAAAAGCGGGAGCAAGGCTCCCGTACTCCACATGAGTGTGCGTTTCGCGGGCAGATTGCTCCGTGCGGAAGCTGTTCCTTAAGCATTGCAGGCCGTCGAGCCAGGCATCCAGATTGGCTCTTGTGCCATGTGCTCACGGCTAATAGGATTCGATCAGACCGTACAAGAAAAAGAACGGGTCTAAAGACCCGCCACTACAAGAAGAGCCGGGCTGAAGCCCGGCCTCTACAAAGGCACGATACGGCGAAATTGAGGAACGAATGAGCTCATTTACCCCGACGGAACGGACGCAGGTGAAGCGGTTGCCGAAGCGCGGGATGTACGACCACGAAACGGTTTTCAAAATTTTGGATGAGGCGTTTGTGTGCCATGTGGGATTTGTGGTGGACGGGCAACCGTACGTGATTCCGACGAACTTCGGACGCGTAGGTGAGACGCTGTATTTGCATGGATCGGCGGCGAGCAGAATGTTGCGCACCTTGAGCGAAGGCATTCCGGTTTGCGTTACGGTGACGCTGGTGGATGGGCTGGTGCTAGCGCGGTCGGCATTTCATCATTCGGCAAATTACCGGTCGGTGGTGGTGCTAGGAACGGCGCGGCTAGTGGAAGACCCGACCGAGAAGATGGAAGCGCTGCGGCTTTTTACCGAGCACATCATGAAGGGGCGTTGGGAGCAGATTCGCTGGCCGACCGAGCTGGAGTTGAAGGCGACTACGGTGCTGGCACTTCCGCTGGAAGAGGTTTCGGCGAAGGTGCGGATGGGCGATCCCAAGGATGATGAAGAAGACTACGAGTTGCCGATTTGGGCCGGGGTGCTGCCGCTGCCGGTGGTGGCCGCAGCGCCGATTCCGGATACGCGTTTGAAGGCGGGGATTGCGGTGCCGGAAAATGTGACGAAGTATTCGCGCGGCGGAAAGTTCTAAGTCGTAAGTTTTAAGTATTAAGTTCTTGGAGGAGAGGCCGGGCTGAAGCCAAGCACTACGTTCGGAGTTCAAATCAGGAATTTTCTTAGCTTCTATACCACGCATCCTCACGAGCCGCCTTTCCGGGGGCGGAGGATACCCACCCACCTCCGGTATTTTTGCTACAAGAGTGCGCAAGGGATTGAAAACAAAGGACATGGCAATTTTAGGATACCCAAGAGTGCGCAAGTTTATCAAAACACTAGAGTTAGCAAGATAGACAGGCAAGCTGAAAGCGTAAGTCGCCGGGAACCTGCGGAAATGGCGGCATCCGTCTTTCAATAGATCAGATCCCCCCCTCCCCCACGCTTCTGTCCCGAAGCTATTGATTCTGAAGGGCGACGATTCTATGGAAAACGGAAGGGCAATAATATACTTGACTAACCAAAGCGCCTTTGCTAAGATTGGCTCATGGATGACCTAGAGCTTTTGCAGCCTAAGACCCTGAAAGAGAAGATTATTCACTGGACTAGCTTCGTTCTCGGCGTTGTAGGCATGTCTGCGCTGCTCTGGCACATCATTAGGGTGAAGCCATGAAGCCAAAAACACTCCAGCAAGCCATTAAGTACTTTTCCGATGAGCAGGTCTGCATTGACACTGTAGCCGAACTGCGTTGGCCGAGTGGCCCCATCTGCCCGAAGTGCGAAGGAAAAGAGCACTACTATCTCGCCAGCCAAAAGCGGTGGAAGTGTAAGAACGGGAAGTGCGGCAAACAGTTCTCCGTCAAAGTGGGCACCATCTTTGAGGACTCTCCGATCTCGCTGGACAAGTGGCTTATCGCGCTGTGGCTCCTAGTGAACTGCAAGAATGGTGTTAGCTCCTACGAAATAGGGCGCGACTTGGGAATCACTCAGAAGTCCGCATGGTTCGTTCTTCAGCGTCTCCGCTTGGCGCTACAGAGTGGCAGCATGGGCAAGCTGGGCGGTCAGGGAAAGCAAATTGAAGTGGACGAGACTTTCATCGGTGGCGCGGCGCGGAACATGCACCGCGACAAGCACCGTCGCCGGATTACCGAAACTGGCAGCAAGGACAAGACCGCCGTCATGGGGATTCTGGAACGTAACGGCGAAGTCCGCGCGATGATGGTTCCGAATCGTCGCCGCAAACTCCTACACGACAAGATTGACCAGCACGTAGCTCCCGGCAGTTCGCTCTATACCGACAACTTCATGTCCTACGCGATGCTCCCGCCGCACTTCAATCACAAGGTCATTGACCACGCGGAACGCTACGTTGACGGGCAGGTTCACACCAACGGACTCGAAAACTTTTGGAGTCTGGTGAAGCGCGGATTGAAGGGCACCTATATTTCCGTGGAGCCGTTCCACCTATTCCGCTACTTGGACGAGCAGGTCTATCGCTACAACAATCGCGCAACCAAAGATCGATTTGTTGGTGACGGAGATAGGTTTCAATTAGCTTTATCGCAGATAGCGGGAAAGCGGTTGACCTTCGCGGAGGTTACTGGCAAGGTGGGAGCAGCCGAGGGTGATTAATACTACACGTCTAAAGCGCGGCAAGCGCGTTTAGATTGCTTTTTTAGTTTTTCGGCTTCAATATCAGACTTTAGCTTGGTAGGGGAAACAGACAGAATCTTTTTTAAGGCTGCGCTAAAGGCAGCGTATTCACCGTTGGCATTCTTGGCGGGACGCTTTTGGTGACTAGCTGCCACTTTAACTGTGCCTTTCATCCGTCCAACCGATACTAGCACAAACGGTGGGTCGTATGAAAAGCAAGTCTATTCGTTCGCATTTTTTCTCAGAGGGTGATGAATTGGCGCGTACTCCACGCAAGCCTGAACAAGACCTTCTAGATTACCCGACCTATACGATCACAGAAGCCGCTACCTATTTAGCGATTCCACCACGCACGCTCTACAGGTGGGTTTCAGAAAAACCATTTTGGGAAACCGCTGGGATAGACGAACAAACCAATCTGCTATCTTTTCGCGACATCGCCCAATCCTATTTTATCGAATTTATTCGCCACCACACACGCACCTCCACGAAAAAAGCGCGGGAGATTCTGGAACGAGCAAAAGCCGAAACTGGCAGTCCTTATCCGCTGCTGCACAAGGACGTTAAGGTCGTACTGAGCCACGTTGTTTATGACCGTCCAGCGCGAGGACGTAGACGCAGGCAGGTAGTCGATCTCAGCCAATATCCGCAGTACATGATTTCAGAAATTGTTGACCTATTTGCTACACGATTTAATCGAAATAAAAAAGGCGAGATGGTGCAAATCTTCCCGTGGAGGTTCTACACGCCGGGAGACAAGGCCCGACCAGTTTCATTAGACCCTGACGTTTTATCCGGAAGGCTTGTTATTACAGGAACGAGGATACCGGCAAGGGTTGTGTGGGAACGGACCCAAGCAGGCGAAAAAATTTCGGATTTGGCGTTGGACTATAGGTTATCCGAACAATCCATCACGGACGCATTGAGGCACCTTGCCCTACGCAAAGCAGCATGAAAAGTGCGTCCTTTTCCTAGAGGAAGTTTTTGGGACTACTGTCCATGTACAAAAACTCGAAGGCGCAGGTTTCACCGTAGAGTGTTTTGCGCAAGTATTCAAATCTGAGAGCGGTAAGCCAGAGCAATCCGTAAAAGACCCCAAAATCATTAGGCACTGTCATTCTGCGAAACGCATTCTTGTGACTACAGACAAGAACATGCGGTTCACTCACGTTGAGGAAATTAAGAAAACCACTATCGGAATAATTGCAACCGAGAGCAACACGTCACCGACAGGCATGGGAGTGTGGGTACAAGCCTTGATTACAGCTAAGGCTAAAATTGAACGCAAGGTGAAGAAACAACAGCGACCGTGGTTTGCTCATTTGTCTCGCACAGGGGATATAACCCGAATAGAGACGATCACTCCGGACATGACTACCAGACGCACGCGACCTAAGGAGAAATGAGCTTTGGTTAGTTAAGTATATTATTGCCAACGGAAGAGTATCAAAACACGGGAGTTATTCGCGCAATTTTGCTAAGAGTGTGATTTTTCAGGAGTTAGCTGTAAGAGCTTAAGATTAGAAGAACCGAACGCGAATTTACCTAAGGGGCATTATATCACAAAAGCACCGATGGTCAAGAAAAATCTGAAAAAATTTGTTACGGCAGGGTGGCGTGGAGGATCAGCGTATTGCCACCCATCAGAACCGGATCCGAGGTTAGCTCGGCGGTCCACCGGTCGCGGCGCCGCTTTTCGGGAGTGAGCGCGGCTAACGAGCGAATGAGCGCCACCAGCGGCCAGTAGAGCCACTGGTTGGCCTTACGACGGTCACGATAAACACCCTGAATCAGG
>Ga0210402_10000849_pt1 | contig 32928 bp, 30 predicted proteins | sample IncBWC7MmetaG_FD_161055 | JGI IMG/M metagenome (GOLD analysis project Ga0210402, IMG submission 161055) | Forest soil microbial communities from Barre Woods Harvard Forest LTER site, Petersham, Massachusetts, United States - Inc-BW-C-7-M | ecosystem: Environmental > Terrestrial > Soil >...
TCGGTCATCGGCTCATTCCGCTACGGCTCGATCCTGTGGGCGATCGCCATCGGCTACGTCGTTTGGGGCGACGTGCCCAACGCCCTCGCCCTGTTCGGTATCGCCGTGATCGTGGGCGCTGGCCTCTACATCCTGCACCGCGAGCGCCTGCGCCGCTGAGTCTCCGCTTCGGGGTGCCACCGGGGGTCCAGATCTCGAGTGTCCGCAATAGAACGGTCTTAATTCCGCCGGTGCGGAGAACAGGATCGGATAGAGAGAATTGTGAGGAGATAGGCTCGTATAAGTTGCATAGTATAAGGCAATAGTTTAGCCTCGTGCAGCTTGGTCGAGTGTGAACGTTGCGGCGGCAAAACCGATGTCGCAATGGGGTGCTGCCAGGATCGGCAGCCATATGCCGACACGTTGTCGGTTGCCCCATTCGTCGATGTCTGCCGCCTGAACACGCCATCGGGGGCGACGTCATGACAAATGTGTTCTTCAGCAAGAAATCAAACGCAGGTCTTACCGTCAAGCTCTGGCGTGGCGAGCGCATGTGCTTGGTCGGCATGGATGTCGACAAGCCAGCCGATGACTTTGTCGGCTTTGCCATTGAGGTCAAGGAGCCAGGGCAAGCAGACTTTGCGCCGCTAAACAACCGCCTGGCTTTCTCGTACGACAAGCCTCTCGACAAAGCCGTGACGGGCGGTCGCTGGTATTCTTCTCTGACAGCACCCTTCCAGAAATTTCGGTGGATCCACTTTCCCGATGACCCAAAAGGCGGCACGTACACCTATCGAGTCACTCAGATGCATATGCCGCAGGACAATCAGCTCAGGAACGGTGTCAGCGTAGAAAACAGCATCTCCCTCGATCCGGTCGTCTATAGCGATTTCTTGGATATTGGGTTCACCCGCAATTTTGCCTCGTCTCAGGCTTATGCCGACCGGTATGGAAACAATGCCAACATTATCCCGGCCAAACCTGCTCAAGGTCTTACCTTTAAGAAGGCCAAGGGCGATGTCTATGAATGGCTGGGGTTTGAAGCCTATGAACTCATCTTCAATCTCTTGAAGGAGGTCGAAGCCGATAGTGATCTGAGCCTTGATGTCTTCGCTTACGACTTGAACGAGCCGGACATTGTCGCAAGTTTCAAGGCGCTGGGCGGCCGGCTTCGCATCGTGATCGACAATTCAGGCGACCATGCGCCTGCAACCAGCGCAGAATCGAGGGCGGCTGCAATTCTGGTGAAGAGCGCAGGCGCAGCGAATGTCAAACGCATGAAATTCATCAAGCTGCAGCACAACAAAGTGCTGATCGTCAAATCCAAGGGCAAGCCAATCAAAGTCCTCTTCGGATCGACGAATTTCAGCTTCCGGGGCCTCTACATCCAGGCCAACAATGCCTTGGTCGTCTACGCAGCCGAGGCGGCCAGCCTCTTCGCCGACACTTTCGATCTCGCCTTTGCCAATGCCGGGAAACCGGCCAAAACATGGTTCGAGGGCAATGCGATCTCCAAGCAATGGCACAGCGTTTCAGTACCGGGCAAGCCGACCCTCAAATTCTGCTTCTCACCGCATGCCGACTCCAAGCTGTCTATGCTCCCGGTCGGCAAGGCGATCAGCGGCGCCACGTCCTCCGTTCTTTTCTCGATCGCGTTTCTCTACCAGACCAAATCTGGACCGGTCAGAACGGCGATCGACAAGCTGATGAAATCGAAGGTCTTCAGCTACGGCATCTCCGATCGCGTCGGATCGTTGGAGGTCTACAAACCCAATGGTGATATTGGTCTTGTGGACTTCGACTACCTCAAAAACAATGCGCCCAAGCCGTTCAACAGCGAATGGTCAGGCGGTGCCGGCATCCATCAACACGACAAGTTCGTCGTCACGGATTTCAACCTTCCCACCGCCACGGTATTCACCGGGTCTTCCAATCTCGCCCCCAGCGGCGAGGAGGGCAATGGCGACAATCTTGTGATGATCCAAGATCAGCGCGTCGCCACCTCCTACGCCATCGAAGCTTTGCGCATCTTCGACCATTTGCATTTCCGGGTGCTCATGGAGGGCGCGCTCGGCGCAAAGAAGGGCAAATCAATGTCTAGGGGAAAGAAACCTTCGGCACAGGCAAGCGAAACTTTGACGCTGAAAAAGCCGACCGCGATCTCCGGCAAGCCCGCCTGGTTTCCCTCCTATTACAAGCAGGGTTCGGACCAGGAAGCGGACAGGCTTCTATTTTCCCAATAAGGTTAGCGCGCGACACCATCGATGGACGCCAGGCGTGGGCAGAAGTTTGGATCGCGTTCAGCCATGAATTACCGCGCCACCCACTTCTCATAATCGCGCGCGACCTCCTCGACGGCGGTGTCATAAAAGCGCTTGCCGTGCTCGGGCGTGGCCTGGCTGGGATCCGAGCCGATGCGGCCGTCGGGGAAGGCGCGGCGATAATCCTCGGCATCGGCGAACGAGCCGTTGGGCGCGATGCGCGGCTCGAGCTGCGTGCGGTTCATCGTCTCGGGATATTTGTACCAGGTCAGCGCCACTTCCGAGGCGGTGGCGTGGCTGCCTTCGCCCGACGGATAGAGTTCCTTTTGCAGCTGTCGGATGCCCGCCCCGTCCCACCAGTTGCGCAGCGCACATTTGACCGAGGGCTGGTTGCTGAGCTTCTCCATCGAACGATCGGCGTAGATCTCGGAAAAGGCCGCCGTCACGGTGGCGATGTTGCCGCCATGGCCGTTGACGAAGAAGAAGCGGGTGAAGCCGTGCCGCGCCAGCGACATCACCGTGTCGCGCACGACGGCGATCAAGGTGGTGGGTCTGAGCGTGACCGAGCCCGGGAAGCCCAGGTGATGCTGGGCCATGCCGACGGAAATGGTCGGCGCCACCAGCGCGCCCACCTTCTCGCCGGCACCGCGGCCGATCATCTCGGCGGTGAGCGCATCGGTGCCGATCAGCCCGGTCGGGCCGTGCTGCTCGGTCGAGCCGATGGGGATGATGATCCCGGTCTTGGTCTTGAGATAGTCCTCGACGAACGTCCAGGTCTTGAGCTGAAGCTGCACGAAACGAAACTCCTACGGGTTTGCGGCAGGATGCGTCGCTTTGCGCAGGGTTACAAGAATTTCAGCCGCGACAGAAACAATCGGCACCTGGCGAACACCTCTGATCGACGTGCAGCCGTCGGACGCATACTTTCTTTCCGTTTGAAGCGCTTCCGGGAGGCGGGACATGACCGCGATGCGTGACACATCTTGGATCAAGCGTTCGTATCCGGATCTGGCCTATGCGCCCCTTTCCTCCGCACAGGTGCTCGATCTCTATTTGCCGAACGATGCGCCCGGCCCCTATCCATGCATTGTAGCCATCCACGGCGGCGGCTTCATTTTCGGCGACAAGCGCGAGGACCAGGTGAACGCCCCAGTAGAGGCGGTGCGTCGAGGCTACGCGGTGGCCGCGATGAATTACCGGATGGCCGACGAGGCGCTCTTTCCTGCGGCTGTCCAGGATGTCAAGGCCGCCATCCGGTTCCTGCGTGCCGAGGCCCAAAGGTTCGATCTCGATCCGGCGCGCTTTGCCGCCTGGGGCAATTCGGCGGGTGGTTATCTTGCCGTCATGGCTGGCGTCACCGGCGCTGTTTCGGCGTTCGATGACCCGGCGCTCGGCAACGCCGCGCAACAAAGCCACGTGCAGGCGGTGATCGACTGGTTTGGCCCGGTCGACTTCCGCTCCCAGGATGCGGAGTTGCAGGCTTCCGGCAAGGGCCGGCCGGTGCATGACCTGCCGGATTCTCCCGAATCGAGATTTCTGGGCATTCGGCTGCCGGACGCGAGCGAAGATTTGCTGCGACGCACCAATCCACTCACATATCTGGGGCCGGGCCTGCCGCCATTTCTGATACAACATGGCTCCGATGATGATCTGGTGCCGGTGGAGCAATCCATGCTGCTGGCACGCGCGCTACGCGGGGTGCTGCCTGAAACCGACGTCCGATTCGATGTTATTCCCGGATCCCTGCATGGCGGTCCGGCTTTCGAAACAGAAGAGAACATGGCGCGCGTGTTCGCCTTTCTGTCGGCCGCCCTGGCACCTGTCGGCAAGGCTGCGCTGGACAAGGTGAACTGAGCCATGACGCAGGATACGGCGGCCGGCAGTCCCCGCCCCAAGACGGGAATACGCGATCACGTCGGCTTTCTATGGCGTTTTGTCTGTTTTGCCCTGCCCTTCTGGTCGGCGGAGCACAAATGGAGGAACCGCGGCCGTCTGGCAGTGATCGCGACCCTGACGGTTGCGCAGGTTGCGGTTCAGGTCGGCCTGAATTCCTGGTCGGCGCGGCTTTACAACGCGATCGAAGGCCGTCACCTCGAAGCGTTCCTCGAGCTGATCGTGACCTTCGTGCTCCTGCTTCTGGCAAGCATCCTCGTGTTCTCCATAACGCTTTATGCCAAGCGACGCCTGGAATTTGCCTGGCGTGTCTGGATCACCAAAAACACGCTATCGGTCTGGATGGCGCAAGGCAGACACTATCAGCTCGGTCTGATCGTGGGCGACCATGACAGTCCGGGCGGGGACAATCCGGACGGGCGAATCGCCGAGGATATCCGCGTGACGACCGAGTCGGCCGTCGAGCTGGGCCAGGCCTTGTTCTACTGCATCCTGCTCTTTGCGACATTCGTCGCCGTGCTGTGGACGCTCTCCGGTGTCATCCACGTGGAAATCGGCGGGACGGTCATTGCAGTCCCTGGTTTCATGGTCTTCGTCGCCCTTACCTATTCGGCGATCGGCACCAGCCTGGCGCTATGGGCGGGGTTCCCGTTGGTCGGCGCCTCCAATCTGCGGCAGACGGTGGAAGCCAATTTCCGGTTTGGCCTGGCGCGTGCCCGGGAATATTCGGAAAGCATCGCCTTGATCGGTGGCGATACCGATGAGCGAACGCATCTTCAGGAGTTGCTGCGTGGCGTGGGACGGGGCTGGGAGCGCCAGACCTATGGTTTGGTGCGCATCATCGTGTTCACCACGGCGTACGGCGTGCTGGCAAACCCGTTTCCGCTTCTTGTCGCGGCGCCGCGCTATATCATGGGGCTGATCTCGCTCGGCACGCTGATGCAGATGGCGCAGGCGTTTTCGCAAGTCACCGCCGCGCTGGCGTTTCCTGTCGACAATCTTTCTGGCATCGCGCTGTGGCGGGCCTCCGTCGAACGCGTGATGGCGCTGCAGGATGCACTGGGCGGGCTCCAGGAGAAACTCGGCGCGAACCGCATCGAGGTGAGGCATGAGGGCGCTTCGCTGCATTTCGACGGCGTGCGCGTGATGGAGCACGATGCGGTGCCGTTGATGCACGAACTGACTGCCGAGATCGGCCCCGGCGAGCATGTGCTGATCGAAGGCAAAACGCCGATCTGCCACAAGCTCATTCTCGCCGTTGCAGGGCTTTGGCCATGGGGCGCCGGAAAAGTGACGCTGCCAGCGGGCGCGAACATCTTCATTGCCACTGACCGGCCCTATTTGCCCGTGGGAGCTTTGGGCGAAGCCGTCTGTTACCCGCTGACACTTGGCGTGTGTGTGCCGGACGACGTCAATTCGGCGTTGCGTCGCGTGGGCCTGGGCGATTGGGCCGGGCATCTTGGCGTGGTGGAGAATTGGGAGGCGGTGTTCTCCGTGGCGCAACGGCAAAGGCTCAGTTTTGCGCGCATGCTGCTTCATCGGCCCGACTGGATTTTCCTGGCGGAGGCAACCAATGCGCTCGATGCAGCGGCCCAGCGTGAAATGGCCGCGTTGCTGGTCAAGGAATTTCCGTCGGCGGCGGTTGTGGCCGTTGGTCCGGCCGGAATGTTTGACGGATTTTTCCAGCGCGTGCTGCATGTGGAGGCAGAGACCGCGTCCGGCCTAATTGTCACGCATGGTGGAGCGGCGTAGCCTTCGGCAAAACGCGCGTTGCGACGCATACTTGAGGGGGAGTGGCCCGTGGGATCGGCTGGAACTGATAGTGAAGCTGTGCCGGGGGCCCCCGTGCCTTCCGCCCTGGCGCTGCCTGCATCGTTCAAGTGGGGCGTCTCCACCGCGGCTTATCAGATCGAGGGGGCCGCCGCGGAGGACGGGCGCGGACCCAGCATCTGGGACCTGTTCGGCCGGCAGGCGGGCCGTATTGCCAATGGCGATACCGGCGACGTGGCGTGTGACCACTACCATCGCTATCGCGAAGACGTGGCGCTGATGCGGCGCCTTGGCGCACAGGTCTACCGGTTTTCCGTGGCCTGGCCGCGCGTGTTGCCGCAAGGGCGCGGCCAGGCCAACAGCCTGGGCCTCGACTTCTATGATCGGCTGATCGACGAAGTGCTCCAGAACGGCATCGAGCCCTGGTTGTGCCTGTATCATTGGGATCTGCCGCAGGCGTTGGACGACCTTGGCGGCTGGCAGAATCGCGATATCGCTCTTTGGTTCGCCGATTATGCCGCCCTGATGGCGCGCCGCTATGGCGACCGGGTTCGGCATTTTGCCACTTTCAACGAACCCAATGTGTGCACGCTGTTCGGCTACGGCATGGGCTGGAATGCACCCGGCATCGCCAACCGGCGGAGTTTCCTGCAGGCGGCTCACCATGTGAATCTCGCGCATGGCGAAGCGGTCCGCACCCTCAGGGCGTTGGCGCAGGGGACTCTTCTCGGCGCCATCTATAATCGGCAGGCTTGTCTGCCGATCAGCGCCGCGCCGCAGGACGCGGTGGCGGCGGGTATCCTGGACGCCTGCTGGAACCGGCTCTATGCGGACCCGCAATGCCTTGCCGAATATCCGCCCGAACTGGCCGAAGGCCTGCAGGAATTCGTGCAACCGGGAGACATGGCGCGCATCGCCCAGCCGATCGACTGGTTCGGCCTGAACCACTATTGCCCGATCTATGCGCGCGCCGATCAGGGCCCGCTTGGTTTTGCCTGGGCCGATGCGCCGACGGATGGCCCCCTGACCGGCGTCGGCTGGCGCATCGACCCGGCAGCCTTCCGCGACGAAGTGATTGCCACGCACCGGCGCTACAGGCTTCCGGTTTACATCACGGAGAATGGCTACGGAGCCCACGAGACGCTGGATGAAGCGGGTGGGGTGAACGATGGCGGGCGCATTGGGTATCTTGCCGACTATACCAGGGCCCTGGAGGAAGCTGTTGCGTCCGGCGCGGATGTGCGCGGCTATTTTCTCTGGTCGCTCCTGGATAATCTCGAGTGGGGCGCCGGCTATGCGAACCGCTTTGGCATCGTCTACGTCGATTACCCGACCCAGAAGCGTGTTCCCAAAGCGTCCTTCGATTGGTTTGCGGAATTGATCCGAGCGCAGCAGCCTCGCGATCACGCGTGACGGGCCCGGCGAACGGGACGATTGCAGGATGATCGAGGGCTGGGTCACGCGTGATGCCAATTCGCTGCTGCAACCCATGCGGCCGGTGGCATTTTCCGGATCGGTGCCGCACGAGGCGCTCCCCACGATCGAAATCGACGATGGCCGGACCTTCCAGCCGATCGAAGGCTTCGGGTTTTCGCTGACGGGCGGCAGTGCGTATCTGCTGGCGGGTCTTGCGGCGGCAGAGCGCGCGGACCTGCTGCAGGAGCTGTTCGGTCTGACCGATGCGTCGGTCGGGCTGAGCTGCCTGCGGCTGAGTATCGGCGCCTCCGATCTCGGCCGGAAGGATTTCAGCTATTGGGGGCTGCGTCGCGGAACGCTGCATCCCGACCTCGCGCGCTTCAATCTTTCCGCCGGTGATCGGGAGGTCGTTCCCGTGCTGCAGGAGATATTGCGGATCAATCCGGCTGTGAAGATCATCGCTTCGCCGTGGTCGGCGCCGCCGTGGATGAAGAGCAACGGCAGCTACGTGGCAGGAAGGCTGAAGCCGGAAAGCTATTCGGCGTATGCCCGATACTTCGCAAGATACCTGGAAACGATGCGCGGGCATGGCATTCACGTCAGCGCGGTGACACCCCAGAATGAGCCGCTCAATCCGCGGAACGAGCCGAGCATGGTGATGACCGCCAGGGAACAGGCGGACTTCATCAAGGGATACCTTGGCCCGGAATTGCGCCGCAGCGCACCCGAAACGGAAATACTCTGCTGGGACCACAATTGCGACGTACCGGAGTATCCCCTCACGGTGCTGGGGGACGCCGAGGCGCGCGCCTATATCGCCGGCGTTGCCTGGCATTTGTACAACGGATCGCCGGAGGCGATGTCGGAAGTGCGGGCGCAGTATCCAGAGAAAAAAGTGTACTTCACCGAACAATGGGTTTCCGCACATGACGATTTCATGGGCGCCCTGCGGTGGCATGCGAAGAATGTCGTCATCGGCACCCTGAGAAACTGGAGCCGTACCGCGCTGGAGTGGAATCTTGCCTCTGACCCAAGGTACGCCTTGCACACGCGCCTCGGCGCCGTGGGAGCCCTGGGCGGCGTTACCATTGGGGCCACAATGAAGCGCCGCCGCGGCGCCGTAGGAGCCGGCGACTTTACCATCGGGGCCACAATCAAGCGAAATGCCGGATATTATCTGATGGCGCACTCGGCGAGGTTTATCCGGCCGGGGTCGGTGCGGGTTCATTCAAGCAAGGTGGATCAGCTTCCCAACGTGGCTTGCCTGACGCCTGATTCGCGGATGGTGATGTTGGTCATGAATGACGCCGATGGTGCAAGGCGCTTTCGCGTTCAGCACCGAGGCGCTTACGCAACGCTGGAGCTGGGGACGGGTGATGTCGCGACGCTCCGGTGGGGCGGGGCAACGGCGGTGGCCCAGAGCGAGAAAGCTGGAGCCGGCCGAAACACATAAAAGTCTTTAGGCCGGGATGGGCTGCGTCCACAAGGAAGCAGGACATGTCGTGACAGCGATGCTTGCATCGTCGATGGCCATACAAGCTATTGTGTCCCTCGCCGCGCGACCAACTTTCGCTGCCCCTCTACGGAGCGCAAAAAGTCCCGTAATCGATTCTTCACGGGAAAGTTTGCCTAAAGCTATTGCTTATATTCTTTAGTGTGACTACGTAGACATCATGAGTACCGTGGCCGTCCCACCAGCTACTCCTCCGACCTCTGCGAGCTGGCACGCAATTACTGCGCCGACGCCACGATCGTCCGAGCGCTGTTCGGGCTGTGCAACCGCTGGAACGGGTCCATCAGAGAATGACAAGCTGTGCCGGGTCGGTGACCGGCGCCTCGCAGGTCATGTTGCGGCAAATGTAAAGGGCGGGCTTGCCGCCCACCAAACCTTTCCCGGCGGCCGGATGGCTCGGCAGAAGCGACGTACCGGGTGCGAGACGCCGCACGATCTTGTTGGGCAGGCTTTTACCGTAGACAGCCCGGCGCAACGCCTCTGTGGCCCGATCCTCGGCCTCGCCCACGATCACCAGCTCGGTGGCGTGTTCCAGCAGCTCATAGCCATTCAACAGCGTCATCAGCGGGAAGAAATTGCCTTCGAGTTCGCCGGCGAAGGCCGCGACCTGGCGGCGGGCCTTGTCATGCCAGGACGCCGCGCCGGTCAGCACCCAGAGCCGGGCGAAGACGCCGACCAGGGTGGCGTTGCCGGCCGGCACGGCATTGTCGTGGCAGTGCTTGTTGCGCACGATCAGGTCGGCGGCATCGTCGGCGGTGATGAAGTAGCCGCCGCCATCGGTGTCGGCGAAATGCCGGTCGAGCACGCCCACCAGGGCCTGCGCGTCGTCGAGATAGTGCATCTCGCCGGTCGCCTCGCCGAGGGCTGCGCCGGCGCGCGCCATGTTGGCATAGTCGTCGAGCGTGCCGCGATGCAGCCGCTTGCCGGCGCGATGGGAGTGGAACAGCCGGCCATCCTCGTCGCGCATCTTGTCCATCACGAAGCGCCAGGCGCGGACGGCGGCGGACAGCCAGTCGTCGCGCCGGAAGGTGGCGGCGGCATTGGCGAGGGCCGCGATCATCAGGCCGTTCCAGTCGGCCAGGACCTTGTCGTCCCAGCCCGGCCAGACGCGCCGGTCGCGCACCGCCTTCAGCCTGGCGCGCAGGCCCGCCAGCCGCCGCTCCTCGTCTTCACCCAGCAAGGCGGGTGCCCGGTTGCGGTGCAGGATGGTGTGGTGTTCCCAGTTGCCCTGCGGCGTGACGTCGTAGACCGGCTTGAAAAAGGCCGCATCCTCGGCTCCGAGGATCGCGTCGATCTCGGCTTCGTCCCACACATAGAACTTGCCCTCGACGCCCTCGCTGTCGGCGTCGTAGGTCGCGGCGAAGCCGCCGCCTTCGGCCACCATCTCGCGCAGCACCCAGTCGCAGGTCTCGGCGATGCGCATGGCGTAGAGCCGGCTCTTGGTCCCTTGCCAGACCAGGGTCAGCAGGTCGACGAGCTGCGCGTTGTCGTAGAGCATCTTCTCGAAGTGCGGGATCAGCCACTCGGCATCGGTGGCGTAGCGCGCGAAGCCGCCGGCCAGGTGATCGTAGATTCCGCCCTGGCACATGCGGTCGAGCGTGACCGTCACGGCATCGGACAGGCGGGCGTTGGTGCGATCGCGCAGCGCCGCCCGCCAGATGGTCTCGAACAGGTAGGGCGAGGGAAATTTCGGCGCCTGGCCGAAGCCGCCCCATACCGGATCGCACTCCTCCGCCAGCCGCGCGGCGATCTGGTCGAGCAGCGCGAGCGGGATCAGCGGACCCTCGCCCTTGATCTCGATCGCCTTGTTGGCCGTCTTCTGCTGCAACGCCTTCAGCAGGCCAGCGCGATTGGTCTCGACGTCCTGCGGCTTGTCGCGGAAGGCCTGGGCGACGCCCTTCAGCACATCGACGAAGCTCGGTCGGCCGTAGCGCGCGGGATAGGGGAAGTAGGTGCCGCCCCAGAACGGCTCGCCGTCGGGCGTGCAGAACATGGTGAGCGGCCAGCCGCCGGGCTCGCCCAGGATATGCAGCGCCTGCATGTAGATGGCGTCGACGTCGGGACGCTCCTCGCGGTCGACCTTGATGTTGACGAACAGCTCGTTCATCACCGCGGCCACCTCGGGCGATTCGAAGCTCTCGTGCGCCATGACATGGCACCAGTGGCAGGCGGCGTAGCCGACCGAGAGCAGGATCGGCCGGTTGCTGCGCCTGGCCTCGGCGAGCGCCGCTTCGCCCCACGCCCACCAGTGCACCGGGTTGCTGGCATGCTGCAGCAGGTAGGGGCTGGTCTCGGCGCTCAGGCGATTCATGCCGGTTGTTCTCCGAGGTTGCCTTCGCTGTTGATGAGCAGAACGCGCGAGTGCCGGCCGAGTTTCAGCGCCGCGAAAGCGGATTTGTCGACGCAGGCGCGCAGGAGGCCGGCCAGCCCCGCACAGCCCGACGGTCCCGACGCGATGGCCGGATCGCCGCCTTGGCTATGAGCGAACAGGCGGCGCGCCGGCGTTGCGTCGTCCTCCTCGATGGTCATGAACCAATCCGCAGCCTCGCCGATGATCGGCCAGGTGATGGGGGAGATCTCGCGGCAGGCCAGGCCACCCATCGCCGTATCGGCATTGCCGCTCGCCGGCGCCGGCTTGCCCGCGTGGTTGCTCTGGAACCAGCAATCCGCGCTCTGCGGTTCGACGACGATGAAGGTCGGCCGCTCGGGCAGGACCGCCCACAGATAGCCGATCACTGCCGCGGCAAGGCCGCCCACGCCCGCCTGGACGAACACGTGCGTGGGGCCCTCTGGCCATTGCTGCACGATCGCTTCGTGCGCCAGCACGCAATAGCCGCGCATGACGCTGCGCGGCACCGCATCGTAGCCCTCCCAGGACGTGTCGGAGATGATGGTCCAGCCGTTCTCGGCGGATTGGCGCCGGCATTCGGCGACGGCGGCGTCGTAGTCGCCGTCGATCCTGATGACCTCGGCGCCGCGGGCACGGATTGCCGCTTCCTTCTCGGCGCTGGTGAATTTCGGCAGGAAGACGACGCAGCGATTGCCGAACAGCCGGGCGCCGGCGGCGACCGAACGGCCGTGGTTGCCCGAGCTCGCCGTGGCGAAGGTGAATTTCGCGGTGATCTCGCGATGCTTGCCGTTCATCACCTGGGCGAAGGTCGGGCTGGCGCGACAGGCCGCGGCGACCACGCCGGCGAGTACGTTGTAGATGGCCAAAACGCCGCCCAGCGCCTTGAAGGCGCCGAAGCCGAAGCGCTGGCTCTCGTCCTTGACGCGGATCTCGCCGAGGCCCAGTCGTGTGGCGAGGGCAGGCAGCGCATGAAGCGGCGTGGGCTTGTGCCTGGGGCATTCGGCGAGGCTGTCGCAGAGCTCGGGAATGCCGTCGGGATCGATCACGAACCGTTGCTCGCGGCCGAAGGTGAGGCCGGGCCCGGTGCGGGGATTCTTGGCCAACCAGGGAGGAAGCATGCGCGGTCATAGCATGGTCCATGGTCGGCCGCGCCAAGATCGCCTAAGCTGGCCCAAACGGAGAGAAACCATGAAGGTGAACGTCGAAGTGAGTTGCACGCCGGAGGAGGCGCGCGCCTTTTTCGGCCTGCCGGACATCAAGCCGATGCAGGACCGCATCATGGGCGAGATCGAGGAGCGGCTGCGTTCCAGCCTGGGCGCCATGAACCCCGAGACGGTGTTCAAGACTTGGCTGCCGGCCTCGATGCAGGGTATGGAACAGATGCAGCAGATGCAGCAGGCGTTCTGGTCGCAGCTCGCCAACATCGCCAGCGGCAAGAAGGAGTGAGACGGCAATGAGCCAGCGTGAAAAGCCGTCCGACCCCAAGCCCTACTACGAGGCCCACGTTTTCTGCTGCACCAACCGCCGGCCGGCCGGCCATCCGCGCGGCTGTTGCGCGGAGAAGGGCAGCGAGGCGTTGCGCGACTACATGAAGGGTCGCGCCAAGGACCTCGGCCTCAAGAACGTGCGCATCAACAGCGCCGGCTGCCTCGACCGCTGCGAGCTGGGCCCCAGTGTCCTCATCTATCCCGAAGGCATCTGGTATTCCTGCGCGACCAAGGAAGACATCGACGAGGTGCTGCAGACGCACTTGGTCGAGGGTGGGCGGGTCGAGCGCCTGATGCTGCAGACCACCGACAAGCTGCCGAAACACCGCGTCAAGGTGTGACGTCTCCGCCCTTCCTCCCCCGTCTTACGGGGGAGGTGCCCCCGAAGGGGGCGGAGGGGGAAGGCCCCAGAGGCGATCTCTGAATATTTCCGATCTAAAACTTGCCGGGACCTCGACTGGGGCTTTCCCCCTCCGGCCCTGCGGGCCACCTCCCCCGTACGACGGGGGAGGGGAGTCACTCCACCAGTTCAGCCAGCCGCCGGATGATCCGCGTCGGCTCGGCCGTGGCATGCGCCGGCACGCCCGCGTCGAAGGGGTCGTACCAGATGCCGCACATGCCGAGGCGCTGGGGCGCCACGACTTCCCATTCGTAGTTGTCGCCGACCATCCAGGCGTCGCCGGCATCGACCTCGAGCCGTTCCAGCGCGTGGCGGTAGACCGCAAGCTCGGGCTTGCCCTGGCCGAACTCGCCTTCGATCTGGATATGGTCGAAGCGATGGCCGAGGTCGAAGCGCATGATCTTGTCGCGTTGCGTCTCGGCCGCGCCGTTGGTCACCAGGGCGAGCTTGACGCCGGCCCGGCGCAGGGCGTCGACGGTGGCGTGGGCGTCGGGATAGAGCTTGTATTCGTCGCGCCGCATCTTGGTGAAAGCGTCGGCAATGCGATCGGCCAGCGCCTCATCGTCGCGCCCGAGCCTGGCGAGGCCGCGCCGCACCGAGAGCCGCCGCGCGCCGGCAATGTCGAGCCGCCACTTGGCCGCGGCCTGCGAGTCGGACCAGAAGGCGCGCGCCTCGTCCATGACGGCCAAGCGCACCCGTTCGATCGCCTCGGCATCGTGCGCGTCGAGGTGCGCGGCGAACACCGTGAGCAGGCGCCGCCAGGCATCCTCCGGCTGGGCGTAGGCGCGGATCAGCGTGTCGTCGAGATCGAACAGGATGGCGCGGGGCAGGGCCGGCATGTCGCTCAGTTCGTCGGACGGACGAAAGTGGTGGGGGCCGGGCTCACGACCGTGCCGCGGTTGCCCTGCACCTCGATCACGGCCAGGGCGCGTTCCGACCGGCCATCGGGCAGGAAGCGGAAGATGCCGTCGACCCCCGACCAGCCGTTGGGATTGGTGATCGCCTCGGCGGAAAAATCGCCGCCCGGCTTCAGCCGCGCGAGATTGCCGGCGAGCGCCACGCCGTCATAGGCGAGCGTCGCCAGACGGTTGGGCGGCCGGCCATAGGTGGCGACGAAGCGGCGCTCGAAGTCGGCGCGCCGCGCCGGATCGGGCGCCGCATACCAGGCGCCGCGCGCCATGGCGTCGGAGCCGACATTGGGCACATCCCAGACGCCGGTGCCGATGAACTGGACGGACTTGTTGTCGAGGCCGGCGGCGGCCAGGGCGGACAGGGCTGTCGACAGGCGGGGCGGGGCCACCGGCACCAGGATGGCGAGCTTGCCATCGCCTTTGAGCGCGCCGGCAAGACGCTTGGCGGACGTCACGAGGTCGGCGCTGTTGGGGTCGTAGAGCTCGACCCCGGCCATGGTGCCGCCGCGCATGGAAACGTGACCTTCGAGCGTGCGGACCATCTGCTCGCCGTAGGATGTCTGCGGCGCGAAGGCGGCGAAGCGCTTGATGCCGGTCTCGACGGTATAATCGACCACCCGGCGCACCTGCGGCGGGGCCGCGATGCCCATGATCCAGACGCCGCGCTGCGCGGCGGATTCGTCGTTGGAGAAAGACACGACGTTGGCGCCGCCTTGCGCCACCAGGGGGGCCAGGGCCTTGGCCGACGTGCCGAACAGCGGCCCCAGCACCATCGCCACGCCGTCGGTGCGCGCCTTGCGGTAGGCCTCCATGGCGGTCTCGGCGCTCTCGCCGCTGTCGTAGGCGGCCAGCGCCAATTCCTTGGCGCCGGTGTCGAAAAGCGCCATTTCGGCGGCCTGCTGCATGGCCTGGCCGATCGGGGCCGCCCCACCGCTCAGCGGCAGCAGGAGGGCGATGCGCGTCTTGCCTGACGGTGTGACCGGTGAGCCCACCGACGCCTTGACGGTCGTGGGCGGGGCGGCCGGCGTGCTAGTCTGGGGTTGCTCGCCGCACGCTCCCAGCAGAAAAGCGGCGGTGGCAAGCGCAAAGAAGGACTGGCGCATCGGCGCGAAACTCCGGCGAACGGCTGCAGATGGACGGCAACGAGCGATCACAAGCTAGCGATGGGCAGGCGTCGCGTAAACCACCGCCGCTGGTACCGGGGCTGCATATTGTTGCCACGCCGATCGGCAACCTGCGCGACATCACGTTGCGCGCCCTCGACGTGCTGCGCGAGGCCGACCTGATCGCCTGCGAGGATACGCGTGTGTTCGCCAAGCTCGCCAGCCACTACGGCATCGCCGCTCCCACCGTGGCCTACTCCGATGCCACGCAGGATGCCGCCGAGCCGCGGATCGTGCGGGCGCTCGCCGCCGGCAAGCGGGTGGCGCTGGTCTCCGACGCCGGCATGCCGCTGATCTCGGATCCCGGCTATCGCCTGGTCCGCGCCGCCCTCGCCGGGGACCATGTCGTGACCTCCGCGCCCGGCGCTTCTGCCGTTCCCTTGGCGTTGGCGCTCTCGGGTCTGCCGACCGACCGCTTCTTCTTCGGCGGCTTCCTGCCCGCCAAGGAGGGCGAACGCCGCCGGGCCATCGCCTCTGCCGCGGCGGTGCCGGCTACCCTGGTGTTCTTCGAGGCGCCGCACCGCCTCGCCGCCTCGCTCGTCGACCTTGCCGACCTTTTGGGCCCGCGGCCCGCCGCCATCGCCCGCGAACTCACCAAGCTCTTCGAGGAGGTGCGCCGTGGCCCGCTCACCGAGCTTGCCCGGCACTATGGCCTGCACCCCGAGGTGAAGGGAGAAATCGCCATGGTGATCGGACCGCCGGGCGAGAGCGAAGCGCCGGCGGCCGAACGGCTCGACGCGGCGCTGCGCTTGGCGATGGCCGGCGCCTCGGTCAAGGATGCGGCCGCCGAGGTCGCCGCGCGTTATGGCCTCAAACGCCGCGACGTCTATGCCCGCGCGCTCGAGCTGAAGCGCGAGGCGGTCTCGTGACGACCGAGACCCGCCAGGCTGCCCACCGGCTGGGCCATGTCGCGGAGTGGCGCGCGGTATGGCGGCTGAGACTCGCCGGCTATTCGATCCTGGCCCGGCGCTACAAGACCAAGCTCGGTGAAATCGACATCGTCGTGCGCCGCGGCGGCATCCTGGCCTTTGTCGAGGTCAAGGCGCGGGCCGACATGCCGACTGCCGCCGATGCCCTGGCCGGCCGGCAGTTCGGCCGCGTGGCGCGGGCCGCCAGCCTGTTCCTGGCGCGCCATCCGCGCTACGCCGCCCACTCGGTGCGCTTCGATGCCGTGCTGGTCACGGGCCTTTGGCCGCGCCATCTGCCCGACGTGTGGCAGCCGCCGGAGTGATGCTTGTCGGGCCGTGAGCCGGATATCCAGCAGAGGCTCGACCGGCTGCGCGCGCTTTGCGCCGCGGACGGCGGTCGTCTCGATCTGCTCGAGGCGGCGCTGGCGCTGAGTGTCCTGCACAGCCACGGGGCAGCGGACCTCTCGCCGTTCCGCCAGCACGTCGCGAGCATGACGTCGGCTCTCGCCGACCTGGTGCGCCGGCGCGGCGCCGCGCCGGAACAGCTCGCCGAGGTCATCGCCCGGTCCTATGCCTACCGTGGCGACACCGATTCCTACGACGACCTGCAGAATGCCGACCTCGTGCGCGTGATCGAGCGGCGCAAGGGCTTGCCGGTGGCCTTGTCGATCCTTTACCTCCACGCCGCCCGCGCGCAGGGCTGGGATGCCGAAGGGCTGGCGTTTCCCGCCCATTTCCTGATCCGCGTCGGCATCGACGGCGCGCGCCACGTGATCGATCCCTTCCACGACGGCGTGGTGCGCGATGCCGCCGACCTCCGCGTCCTGCTGCGGCAGGTGCTCGGACCGGACGCCGAGCTGCACCCCCAGCATTTCGACCCGGTGTCCGACCGCGACGTGCTGCTGCGGCTCGAGAACAATGTCCGTCTGCGGCTCGCCAAGCGCGAGGATTGGGCCGGCGCAGCCCAGTCGCTCGAACGCATGCTGGCGATTGCGCCGGACCGGCCGGAGCTGCTGTTCGAGGCCGGGCAACTCAATGCACGGCTCGACAAGCGCCGCGCCGCGATTGCCGCCTTTCAGCGATTCCTCGACATCGAAGGCAATACGGGTGACTCCGCGTTGCGCCGACGGGCCCAGGCCCTGTTGCAGGAATTGCGTCGCGGGCTTAACTGACGCGAACATTGCCCGTGACCCCTTCGCTTAGGATCCGCCCATGAAGCTCAACGTCGCCATCCAGATGGACCATGTGTCGACCATCGATATCGACGGCGATTCGACCTTCGTTCTGGGACTGGAGGCCGAACGGCGCGGCTACGCGGTGTGGCATTACACGCCGCGCGAGCTCGTCTTCCGTGACCGCAAGGTGATGGCACGCGCCCAGCCGATGAAGCTCAGGCGCGAGAAGGGCAACCATTTCACCCTCGGCGCGGCGGAAATGCTTGACCTGTCGAAAATCGACGTCGTGCTGCTGCGCCAGGATCCGCCGTTCGACATGTCGTACATCACGACGACGCACATCCTGGAGCATATCCATCCCAAGACGCTGGTGGTGAACGATCCGGCGAGTGTGCGCAACGCGCCGGAGAAGCTGTTCGTCACGCATTTCGACAACGTCATGCCGCCGACCCTGATCAGCGCCGACCCGCGCGCCATCCGCGCCTTCTGGGACGAGCACAAGGACATCATCCTGAAGCCGCTGTTCGGCAATGGCGGCGCCGGCGTGTTCCGCGTGCGGCCCGACGACGAGAACTTCAACTCGCTGCTGGAAATGTTCTCCCAGCGCAGCCGCGAGCCCGTGATCGCTCAGCGCTACCTGCCGGAGGTGCGCAAGGGCGACAAGCGCATCATCCTGATCGACGGCAAGGCGGTCGGCGTCATCAATCGCGTGCCGGCCGAAGGCGAGTCGCGGTCGAACATGCATGTCGGCGGCGTGGCGGTGAAGGACACGCTCAGCAAGCGCGACAAGGAACTGTGCGAGATCATCGGACCGGAGCTCGCCAGACGCGGCCTGCTGTTCGTCGGCATCGACGTGATCGGCGACTATCTCACGGAAATCAACGTCACCTCGCCGACCGGCCTGCAGCAGATCAACCGTTTCGACGGCGTCTCGCTGGAAGCGCAGATCTGGGATCGCATCGAGGTGCGTTTCCAGGAGACGCGAGGAAGGGCTTCATGATCCGCCGCGCCTTTCTCGGCCTGGTGCTCGCGACATCCGCCGGGATGGCGAGCGCGCAGGACATGTTCGAGCTCAAGCCCATCGTCAAGGCGGTGCGCGAGGGCGACGAGGAGAAGGTGCGTCAGGCGCTGCTGAAAGGCGAGAATCCCAACCAGAACGACACGTCGGGCCAGCCGCTTCTGATGGTCGCCGTGATCGCGGGTCAAAGCGCCGTGGTCGAGACCCTGCTGAAGGGTGGCGCCATCGTCGATGCCACCGATAAAGAGGGCTACACGTCGTTGTTTCATGCCGCGCAGCGCGGCGACGGTGAACTGGTCGACATGCTGCTGAAGCGCAACGCCAAGCCGAATGTGCAGACCCGTCAGGGCGTCACGGCGCTGATGGTGGCGTCGCGGGCGGGCTACGACGAGATCGTGCGGGCGCTGCTCGCCAAGAAGGCCGACCCCAACACGGCGGACTTCACCGGCCGCACGGCGGTCGCCTATGCGCGCCAGTCCGGGCACACCACGATTGCGGCCATGCTGCGCAAGGCCGGCGGACGCGAGTGATGCCGGCGGCCAAAGCCGCGCCGATCTGGATCGCGGGCGCGCTGACGCTCGACCCGGGCGAGATCGAAGAGACCTTCGTGCGGGCTGCCGGTCCGGGCGGCCAGCACGTCAATACGACATCGACCGCGGTGCAACTGCGCTTCGACGTGCGCCATTCGCCGTCGCTGCCGGACGACGTGCGCCAGCGGCTGGAACGGCTGGCCGGGCGTCGGCTGACGCGCGACGGCGTGCTGGTGCTGGTGGCGCAGGGCGAGCGCAGCCAGAAGCGCAACCGCGAGGAGGCGCTCGATCGCCTGGTGGCGCTGATCCGCGCCGCCGCCCGCCCGCCGGTGCCGCGCAAGAAGACCAGGACACCCAAGGCCAGCAAGCGGCGGCGCCTCGACGACAAGAAACGTCACGGAACCCTAAAATCGCTGCGTGCCAGGCCGACGCACGACTGATCAATTGGGGACTTTCATCGGTCCGCTGTGTTCCTTACTGTCGACCCATCAACCAAAGAGGTGCCGCGTGGCAGACATCCGCAAGGAGACCGACAGTCTCGGCGAAGTGAACGTGCCAGCCGACAAGCTGTGGGGCGCGCAGACCCAGCGTTCGCTCGAGCATTTCAGCATCGGCAAGGACCTCATCCCGCGCGAGATGATCACTTCCTACGCCATCCTGAAGAAGGCGGCGGCCAATGCCAACCATGACGGCAAGCGGCTCGACGACCAGACGCACGGGCTGATCGTGAAGGTCTGCGACGAGATCCTGGCCGGCCAGCATCACGACATGTTCCCGCTCCACGTCTGGATGACCGGCAGCGGCACGCAGTTCAATATGAACGTCAACGAGGTGATCTCCAACCGCTGCTGCCAGCTCAGCAACACGCCGCTCGGCTCGAAGAAGCCGGTCCATCCCAACGACCACGTCAACATGTCCCAGTCGTCGAACGACACCTTCCCGTCGGCGATGTATATCGCCGCGGCGGTCAACGTGACCGGCCGGCTGCTGCCCGCGGTCCTGGCGCTGCACGATGCGATCGCGGCCAAGGCCCGCGAATGGGACGGCATCGTCAAGATCGGCCGAACGCACATGCAGGACGCCACGCCGATCACGCTCGGCCAGGAATGGTCGGGCTATGCCGGCATGCTGGCCGACAACATCGAGCGCATGCAGGACGCGCTGAGGGGCGTCTACCAACTGGCGTTGGGCGGAACGGCGGTCGGCACCGGCATCAACGCCGCACCGGGCTTCGCCGAGGCCGGGGCGGCCGAGATCGCCAGGCTCACCAAGCTGCCGTTCGTGAGCGCGCCCAACAAGTTCACCGTGCAGGGCGCGCACGATGCGCTGGTGCAGCTCTCCGGCACGCTGCGCACGCTCGCGGTCTCGCTGTACAAGATCGGCAACGACATAAGGCTGATGTCGTGCGGCCCGCGCGCCGGCTTCGCCGAACTCGAGATCCCGGAAAACGAGCCAGGTTCGTCGATCATGCCGGGCAAGGTCAATCCGACCCAGGCCGAGGCGCTCACCATGATCGCGGTCCAGGTGATGGCCAATGACGTGGCCGTCGGCATGGGCGGCGCCGGCGGCTATCTCGAGATGAACGTCTACAAGCCGCTGATCATCTTCAACATCACGCACTCGATCACCATCATGACCGATGGCTGCACCAACTTCCGCAAGTTCCTGATCGAGGGCACCCGGCCCAACCTCAAGAAGATCAAGGAGTATGTCGATCGCTCGCTGATGCTGGTGACGGCGTTGGCGCCGGTCATCGGCTACGACAAGGCCTCGAAGATCGCCCACTACGCGATGGACAACGACCTGACGTTGAAGGCCGCGGCGCTGAAGCTGGGTTTCGTGAGCGAGGCCGAATTCGACCGCATCGTCGATCCGGCGAAGATGGTCAGGCCCTACGTCGCGACGGAATAGCGGCTAGCGTTCGACGATCCAGCGGCGCTCGCTGATGAAGCGGGCGGCGGCCAGGCCCATCGCCATGCCGCCGACGATGAAGCAGCACACGGCGCCAGCCTGGATGGCGGCGAGGATGTCGCCCTGGTTCAGCAGGACGATGGTCTGAAACGCGTAGATGCCGGGCGTCATGATGATGATGCCCGGTACCGTGAGCGCGATGCGCGGATCGCGCAGCGCAGCGCGCGCCAACGAGGCGAGCAGCCCGACCGCGAACGCGCCGAAGAAGGTGGCGGGCGCCAGGGCCATGCCGAGATCCTGCAGCACCAGGCGAAGGTCGTTGCCCAGCAGGGAGAGGACGCCGACGGCCAGCACGGTGCGGGCGGAGCTGTTGTAGAGGATGGCGAAGCCGCAGCCGCCCACGAAGCTGGCGACGGCCCGCCACAGCACCGGAACAAGCTCGACGCCGTGCGGTGCGCCGGCGTCGGGAACGTTGACAAGGCCCGCGACCGCGGCGACGAGGGAGAGGCCGAAGGCCGCGGCCAGCAGGATCAGGGTTCCGTAGGCCAGCCGTGCCATGCCCGCCATGGTCTGGTGTTGCAGCAGGTCGAGCAGGGATCCGACCAGCGGGAAGCCAGGCACCAGGAAAAGCACCGAGGAGATGAAACCGACCGCGTCGGAAGGCTGAAAGCCTTGGCGGGAGATGCCTGTCACGATCAGACAATAGGAGCCCGAGGCGAGGATCGCGCACAGCGTCGTCACGGCATACTGGTTGAGGTGGCGGCGGAACATCAGCATGCGCGCGGCCTGGCCCAGGCCGCCGGCGACGATGGCGGCGCCGGTTCCCAGCATGTCGCCGCCGTTCAGGTAGGAAAAGGCGCCGGAGGCGAGGCCGATCGCGGCCGCCACCGTGATGATCGAGTTGATCGGCGGGACGGCTTCGATGGCGTCGAGGTCGGCGGCCAGGTCCTTCGGCGCGAGGTCGGGGCGGCGCTTGCGCGCGAGCCGTTCGAGGGCGCCGATGCGCCAGGCGTTGATCCCGGGCGGCGACACTTCGCTGGCCCGGGTCAGCTGCTCGCCCTTGCGCCGGACGGTGGCCGTCATGCCGTCGATCGTGATGTGCAGCGCCAGGCTCTCGATACCCATGCTGGTGGCCAGCATGCCCATCGAATCGCGCACGCGAAACGCGGTGTCGCCGGCGCGCAGCATCAAGGTGCCGAAGCGCAACAGGACTTCCAGCGCTTCGGCAAGCGGTGCCTTCTGCCCCGACATGGTCTGGCTGCCGGCCGTCAGACGGTCTGCAGACCCAGCACCGCGGCCGTTTCCTTGCGGACCCGCTCGGTAAGCGCGGCGTCCGTCTTCAGGTCATGGCCGTAGGAGGGGATCATCTCCTTGAGCTTGGGCACCCAGTGGCCGACCAGCTCCTCATGGAAGCAGTTCTCCAGCATGTGGACCATGATCCAGACGGCTGTGGAGGCGCCCGGCGAGGCGCCGAGCAGGGCCACGATCGATGAATCGGCCGACGACACGATCTCGGTGCCGAATTCCAGGGTGCCGGTGTGCAGGCGGTCCTTCTTGATGATCTGCACGCGCTGGCCCGCGACGTCGAGCTCCCAGTCGGACTCCTTCAGGTTTGGATAGAAATCGCGCAGCGCCTTGTAGCGATGCCCCGAACTCTGGAAGACCTGCCCGACCAGATATTCCTCCAGCGGGAAGTTGTCACGCGCCACGGCGAGCAGCGGCAGGAGGTTGTCGGGCCGGAGCGACAGCGGCAGGTCGAGCAGCGAGCCGTGCTTCAGGAACTTGGTCGAAAAGCCGGCATAGGGGCCGAACAGCACCCAGCGCTTGCCCTCGATGATGCGGGTGTCGAGGTGGGGCACCGACATCGGCGGCGAGCCCGAGGCCGCCATACCGTAGACCTTGGCGGCGTGGCGGTCGGCGATCTCGGGCTTGCCGCAGCGCAGCCAGATGCCGCTCACCGGGAAGCCGGCAAAGCCCCTAGCTTCGGGGATGCCGGATTTCTGCAGCAACGTTATCGCCGCACCGCCTGCGCCCAGGAAGACGTAGCGCGCGCCGATCCGGCGCGTCTCGTGGGTCTGCTCGTCCCTGACATCGAGCTGCCAGCCATCGCCGGTCGGCCGCCGCTGCAGGCCGGTCACATCGTGCGAGAAATGGACTTTGAACCCGTTCTGGCGCTTCAGGTAGTCCATCAGGTTGGTGGTGAGGGCGCCGTAGTTCACGTCGGCGCCGATGACCATGCGCGTGGCGGCGACGGCCTGCTTGGGATCGCGGCCTTCCATGACGAGCGGCGCCCATTCGGCGATCTTGGCGTGATCCTCCGAATACTCCATGCCGCGATAGAGATGATGCGCGCTCATCGCGGCGTGGCGTTTCTTGAGGAAGGCCACGCGGTCGGCGCCGATCACGAAGCTCATGTGCGGCACCGGATGGATGAACGAATCGGGCGAGGCGATGGCGCCCTTTTTGATGAGATACGACCAGAACTGGCGCGACATGTCGAACTCGACATTGACCTCGAGCGCCTTGGAGATGTCGATGCTGCCGTCCTTGCGCATCGGCGTGTAGTTCAGCTCGCAGTTGGCGGCATGGCCCGTGCCGGCATTGTTCCAGGCGCCCGAGCTCTCCTGCGCTTCGCCCGGCATGCGCTCGATGATCTCGAGCTTGAGATGGGGCTGCAGCTCCTTCAGGAACACGGCGAGCGTCGTGCTCATGATACCGGCTCCCACCAGGACGACATCGGCAGTCGTGACGTCGTTGCTGTCGCTCATGCGATTTCCCCTGAAAGGTCTATTGGGCGCGCTTGTATGGAACCGGCACGTCGTTTCCCAATACGACATAGACGCGCCGCCAGGGCTGATCGTCGACCAGCCGCCAGGTATGCCCGCCGCCCGCCGTATCCTCGGCCAGCAGGATATCGCCCGGTTTCAGCAAGAAGTGCTGGCCGCCGCGCGTCTGGAAGTCGAGGGTTCCGCTCAAGGTAATGACCAGCTGGCGGACCGGCGCGGTGTGCCAGGCGAGCGTGCCGCCGGACGCGGTTTCCTGGAACGACGCATGGGCGGTGTCGAGTTTGCCGCTGAGAAGGTCGCCGTGGGCGCCGGGCTCAAGCTCGATGTAGCCCTCCTCGAAGTGCGAGTTCTCGTCTTCGCCGGTCCAAATCCGAACGCATCGGATCATCGTGCTGTCCCTTGTTGCCCGGTAATATGGCGGTGGAAGACCGTAGTATGGGCCTGTTCAACAGGCAAGAAACCAGGAATGTCGGCAACTAATGGCCGATCTTCGCACGTCATCGGACCCTGATGCCATGGATGACTGGCAACAGCGCTTTTGCTAGGTAACGCACGACGTCCCCGTAGCTCAGCTGGATAGAGCAGCGGTTCCTAATTTTGAAGATTTGTTCTAACCATTTTTGCTGTGGTTGGCGCTCGACCCCGCTTCCCTTGACTGGGGGTCTCTCGCGACTCTCATGGCGCTTGTGATCCAGCGTGCTGCGCATCGCGACACGCAGAGCGATGAAAGCTCAAGTGGCCTGCGCTGACCCCCTGCCCGACTACGCAACCGTTGTCGAAAAACAGGGCTCTTTCAACGCGCTACGGAGCGAAGCGCGGATTTCAAGCATTTAGATTTGGCCAGAAGCGTCTAATGGGATCTTAGGGTTCTTGGATTGTCTAACGGGCTCAATGAGCCGATCGAGGCAGCCGCCACGATCGGCTACAGTGCGGCCGCGTTCGTGGAGAACGCCGGAATATTGAAGCGAGCCTTCTGCTCGTCGCTCAGAGTGGCGTAGAAGGCACCAAGGGCCGGACGCACGTCTTTGGCCGCCCGAACCATAGCATCGAGCCGCATCTCCACCGCGTCGATCCGCTCCACCGGCGTTTCCGGCGCCTTCGCCGGGCAAGATGCCTGAAGCGAAGCGGCGGCGCTGGCCGATGCCGCTTTCAGCTTCTCGAAGGCGACCTCCTGCTGCTGGGTGGGTTGGATCGTCCGCTCGATGCGGTCCACGGGAAGTTGTGCAAAGCTTGCGGCGCGCGGGTCGCAAAGCGTCGCCACGCCGCTGGCGGCGGGCGAACTGCCGTTCGCCTGCTCGGCCATTGCGGTAAGGCGCGCCCTCTGCGCGTCGCTCAACGTACTGTAGAAACGCTCCAGCGGCGCCCGCACCATGTGGACCGCCTGGATCATGGCATCGAGCCTTCTTTCCACGGCGTCGAGCCGGTCCAGCGGCGTCAGCGGCACCTGGATCGGGCAGGACGCCTTGACGACGTCGCTCGCCCTGTCCACGCTGATTTCAAGATCATCGAGCGCCTGGATCTGATTGCCCGTCGGCTGCACCGCCTGCGCGATGATGTGGTCGATCGGCACGCCGGTTACGCCCGGCGCCAATCCGCTGCAGGTCAATGTCATATCGTCGGATGTCGGGTCCGTCGCCTGTTGAGCCGTGGCGGGTGCACCGACGTCGGTTGGCGGCCCGGCGCCATAGACGTCGTAGAGGCCGTCATACTGGGCATTGGACCAAGCGGAATAGGACGGGCCGGGCCAGTAAATGCCGGACAAGAAGGCATCAGGTCCGTAGGCCCAGAAGGGGTCGTAATAGGCGCCAGGCCAGAGGGAGTACGTCAGGACGTCGCCGTACAAATAGGGCCAGAAGACGGGCCCGTACCACCCGCCCCAGCGATGCCAAGCGGTACCCGAGTGGTGGTCGCCCCAGCGGTTCCACGCGTGCTCGCTGCCGAAGGCGTTGCGATTGAACTCATGGCCGTCGAGGTTTGCGACGTCGTGAAACCGATGGAGCCCGGGGCGGCCGCCAACGCCATCGTGGCCAAGGCCGGGCGTGACAATGTGGCCAAAGTGAGCGCCGCCGATATGACCTATGCCGGCTCCGCCGACATGACCCAGGCCGGCCCCGCCGACATGACCGAAGGCAGTGGCGCCAATGTGACCGCCGCCAAAATGCATGCTGCCGAAATGGCCGCCGCCACCGAAGTGGCCGCCACCGTGGCCGCCGCCACCGCCGCCGCGGGCAAAGGCGTTCGTCGTGAGGCACAGCGCGCCAATGGCGACGCTCGCCAGAAACACCTGGGTTGCCTTGGCCATCATGATTTCCCTCCTGACATCGGACTGCGCGCGCGCAGACTGCGCGTCGTTCACCCGAATCTATGTCCGTGCGGGGAAACGACTTCAGCCGCATTGCCGTGCTTGAGGCAGGCTTGCGCCAATGCCCGCGGCAATTTGGTTCTCGCCTTGGTCCGAGGAAGGGTGCGACGGCGGTAGGACGATGTTGACGCTGGCTGTTGCGGCAGAAGCGCCCACGCGTCGCCACGATCGCTCATAGCGACGGCGCGATGCAATTCGAGGAGCCGAGGCCGGCTGCCTGACCGCCTCGGGAAACCATCCAATGTTGTCCTTGGTGGGCGTTGAACATCGTGGATGCAGACCCAGCAGGCGGCTTGAGTCCGATCAGGCCTATCGCCAGGCGCTCCTCGAAGAGCTCCGGGAGCTGCGAACATGCGCGCCGATCGATGAAATGCCATAGCTCTAGCGAAGCGACATCAGTTTGCGGCAACAGCCGATGCCACTCCGGGATAGGGATGTGCCGATCGCCGGCCAATGCGCGCCCGACTGAATGAACCCGCTGGCTTCCAGATGGACGCTAAGGATGAGACCAAGTAGTCAATCTCGGCTTCGCTGTGAAGCGGCGAAGGGGTGATACGTAGCCGCTCGGCACCTCGGGCAACAGTCGGATAGTTAATCGGCTGGACATATATGCTGTGATTGTCGAGTAGCTGGTCGCTGATCTGCTTGCACAACACGGGATCGCGAACCATTACCGGCACAATATGACCGTCGTTTCGTAGGTACGGGATGGCCGCCTCATCCAATCGTTGCCTAAGTCTTGCAACGCGCTGTTGTTGTTGCCTGCGCTCCACATCGCTTGATTTCAGATAGCGGACACTTGCCAGCGCGCCTGCAGCGTTCGATGGCGGCAAGGCGGTCGTAAAAATGAACCCCGAAGCAAAACTGCGGATGAAATCGCAAAGAATTTCCGAGGACGCGACGTAACCGCCAACCACGCCAAAGGCCTTCGCCAGCGTGCCTTCGATAACCGTCAACCTGTGGCTCTGCCCATCGCGCTCGGCGATACCTCCGCCATGTGAGCCGTACAGCCCCACGGCATGCACTTCATCGAGGTAAGTCATCGCCCCATACAACTCGGCAACATCGCAAATATCGGAGATCGGCGCGATATCTCCATCCATCGAATAGACGGACTCGAATGCGACCAGCTTGGGACGAGATGGATCGATGTCCTTGAGCTTGCGCGCGAGGTCTTCAGGATCATTATGCGCAAAAATACGCGTCTCGGCGCGGCTGTGCCGGATGCCTTCGATCATCGAGGCATGATTGTGCGCATCTGATAGCACAATGCAGTCTGGTAGCCGCGAGGCCAGCGTGCTCAGCGTGGCCCAGTTCGACACGTAGCCCGATGTGAATAACAGGGCACTCTCCTTGCCGTGCAAATCGGCAAGTTCGCGTTCAAGCAGCACATGATAATGATTGGTGCCGGCAATGTTGCGCGTGCCACCAGCTCCAGCGCCACAAAGATCAAGCGCTTCATGCATTGCCCGAAGAACCAGCGGATGTTGTCCCATGCCGAGATAGTCGTTGGAACACCACACGCTGACGGGCTTTGCTCCTTTGACTGTATGATGCTTGGCCCGTGGAAAAGATCCAGCCTGCCGCTCAAGATCCGCGAAGACGCGGTAACGACCTTCGGCGCGCAGCTCGTCAAGCTGTCGGTGGAAGAAGTCGCTGTAAATCATTGCATCTCCTGTCAATGGCTTGCTCTGGCTAGTGCCAAGAGGTTGGCCCTGCCCAAGAGCAGACGGCGTTTTGACGCGACCGGCATCTTGTCAGTTTCCCCACTCCCGCTCTTTCAAACGGGCGTTCGATATTTCCATTCCGCACGCTTGTCCGACCACGACCTGTCCGGGGCCGCGCCAAGGAATTTCTCGCTCAAGCGCGCTGCCAGTCCGGAAAGACAATATGGCGCCAGCCACTGCGGTCGAACTTCTTCCAGGCGCCCTCGGGCTGGGCGAGCCGATCAGCGATGGCGTAGACAGCCGCCGGATGATGGCCGAGGCCGCAGTGGCTGCCATAGACCTCGATGTTCTCGGCCTGGGGCCCATCCGTGTTCAGGCAGGCCCGCCAGGCGCAGATGCCGTCGGTGCGGCTGAAGATGGAGGTCGTCGGCACGGGCGGCGTCTCGACCAGGGTGTCGAGCACATCCTGGTCTTCGACCTTGCAGCCGCTCACGATCTCGTAGGTACGCCAGGCGTTGGTCGATTTAGGCGAGCCAGCGAATGGACTGCCCAGGCTGATCAGGCAGCGCACCCTGTTGGGCACGATCTTGGCGAGGCGGCGGGCATAGAGGCCGCCCAGGCTCCAGCCCACCAGGCTGATCCGGGACCGGCCGTAGCGCTCGTACAACTCGTCGATGCGGGCCAACATGTCGCGCTCGAGGTTGGCGCGGAGTCCGAAGTTGCGTCCCTGGTTCCAGCCGTGCGCCGTGTAGCCGTGCGAATTGAGAAAGTTGCGCAGGGCACTGGTGCTGGCGTCGTCGGCCATCAGGCCGGGCAGCACGAGGACGGGATGACCATCGCCCATCGGCGTGACGGAGGAGAGCCACGGGCGCATCAGCCAGAAGGCGCCGAACTCCGGCACGGCACGCGCTTCGAGCAGCCGGAGCGCGGTCGACGGCGGAGGCAGCGTGGCTTGTGCAGCGTACATCAGGTTACTCCCTGTGGTTGCGCCGCAACACCGATGCAGTGGCTGCCGTAAGTCCTGTCTATGCTGCGACCTTTCCCACCATAGGTCGGCCAGGACAGACTTCTCCATCGTACGGAGGTTCGTTCGACTACCGTATTCGTATCAGGAGCTCATATCTTGGTTTGCCGATAACGCCCCGAGATTGGGGACGCGGGAGCCGTTGTTCCTAGCCCCAGGCAGTAGGCGTCCTGCAGCAACAGTTCAGTTATGAGGGGCAAACCAACGGCCAGGCATCTTTCCAACATGCCGACGCGACTTCCTATTCGCACTTTGCAAAGATACGCCGCGGTTCAGCCACTGCCGTATCCACAGCCGGCAATCGTCCGAGAAACTTCTTGATATGGAGAAATTGCTTCTTGGTTTGGGCAATCCACCGCTAGTACGCAGCATGATCGCGAGCCCATGATTGCCTGCATGAAGTTCAGAATCGAGGGGTGCAATTGACCGCAACCCCAACACTTCGTCATGCCCCGGTACCTGCGAACGCCTTGGGAGTGCCCGGAATGCAAACGTCGTTTCATCTACGGAGAGGGCGTTATGTCCCTCGCGCATTGCCAAGTAGCTGACACAGGAGAAGTCAAGCAAGGCCTGGCGTGCTTCTGCTCCACCACCTTCTGTTTCTTTGGGAGCACCCGACCATGTTGGGGCTCATGCACTGAACGCGAACGCGGCTCGAACTGGAACGAGCTACGCTGAGCCCGTCGCCCCAGAGGTCGACGCGGTGCGAGTGACTTGCACTTCCCTATGTTCAAGCGTCCGGCATGGATCAGCCCCTCGCCGATCGACGGACCAGGATGCAGTGCAATCAAGATCTCCTGTCGGTCTCGGTGTGGAACACGCATCGCGCCGGCCGGCAAGGGAACCTTGACTTCGGCCCACGTCGTTGGTTGGTAACGGAGAACCCCAGGGTCAATGTCGCGCTGTTTTGCATCGGGATGGCATACGGCAGTAAACCTCCGTATGCCTTTGTGAGCGTTGCCGACGTGCCATATTAGCGCGACAGCCGTTCTCCATTGCCCTGCCATCACAAGGATCCGTATTTTGCCGAGTGCTCCAATTATCTCCATTGTCGATGATGACGAGTCCGTCCGAGCTGCAATGAGCAGCCTGATTCGATCGCTCGGCTATCAGTCGCGCGTGTTCTGTTCAGCGGACGAGTTCCTGACCTCTCTCGAACTAAATGATACCTCATGCGTCATCGCCGACGTGCAAATGCCAGGAATGAGCGGAATGGAACTCCAGGACGCACTGGCCGAACGCCGTCCGCACATGCCGGTCATCTTCATTACCGCCTTTCCCGAAGAGCGAATTCGCAAGCGCGCAGAGGCGAGCGGTGCGGTCGCCTTCTTCAGCAAGCCCGTCGACAGTCATGTCCTCATCGAATGCCTCGATGCCGCATTGAGGACCAGCTGAAAATGTCAGCAGCAATGTCGTGGCGTGGGTATGCGAGCCGGCAAATACAGAATGAAAATCGGCATCGGATGTGGCCTGCCGACCGGTCGTGACACGATCCGGCCGTCAATCCGAGTAGGCGCCAACCGAGCTCGGCCTATGCGCCGGTTGACTTGAAGGCGCGCCCCAGCCCACCGGCAAGCTGGTGAGAGGGAATTTCTCCCGAGTTATGATCGAGAGAACGTTCAGGTCGCCGATTCCTCAGGTTCGGGGCGTCATCGCATGCCCGCTCGGCGGCTTCCAGAAACACGACATCGCATTCATCGGAAAACGGAGCCGCAATCTGTCAGATTCCTGACGAACGTTCGGACAACAATAACCAAGTGTCGGCAATTCGGCACAAGCGACGGTCCGGAGGGATCCATAGCTTCCTCGGCAGGCACGGGACGCAATAGGGCGTGCCCGGCAAACTTCGAAAGGCTCCTCATATGAACAAGTCCACCTCACTTCTGGCTGCCACGATCGTCTCGCTCGTCGTCGGCCTCGGCTTCGCTACGGGCAGCAACGCCCAGTCGCCCACTCGGCCACCCATGAGCGACCAGGATTATTGCCGCTTGCTCGTCGACAAATACATGATCGGGTCCAACGAGGGCCTCAAATATGGCCGCACCGAAGTCGGCAACGCGACCGCCGTCGCCATCGCCCAGTGCCAGGAAGGCAATCCCGAACCGGCGATCCCGGTGCTTGAGCAGAAGCTGCGCGAGGCTGACATCCCCGTGCCGACGCGGACCTGACACGCTCGGCGCAGCCTCCACCCTTGCGGCAAAAAAGCCTTCGCCGCCGCGGCCGACCTGCGACCCGGCGGCGAAGCGCTGTCCAGCCCGCTGAAATCATGCGTTTCCGGTTAACCAACGAAGTCTCTTAACATGAGCAAATCCGCCATACTTATCGTCGCCGCAATCGGCCCGGGTCGGCGGCATGCCGGTGCGCGACATGCTGGTCCGGAACAGGATCGAGTTCGACGCCTTCGCAAGGCCGTCGAGCAGGACGTGCGCTTCGCCAACATCACCATCATCGAAGGCATCGGCGTCAGCCAGTACGGCATCGGCATGGTCTCGGCGCGCGTCGCCGAAGTGATCCTGCGCGACGAGCGTGCGGTGTTCCCGGCCGGCTCGTACAATCCGCGCTTCGGCACCACGGTCTCGTTGCCGAGCGTTGTCGGCCGCCACGGCGTCATCGAGGTGCTCGAGCCGGCAATGTCCGACGAGGAGAAGCAGGGGCTCGAACGGAGTGCCGCGCGCCTGAAGGAGACAGTGCACCAGTCCGTCAGCGCTAGAGAGCGATCCTAGCCGCTTTAAGCCTCGTCCCGCTTTCCAATACGCACGAAAGGTCGCCGGTCGATGCGCGCGCGCACGTTACGAGGTCGCCGCGCTCCCGCACCAAGGTATAGATGCCTCATACCTGCAGGACAGTCCAAAGCAACCTCCGTCCGATTGAGAGGCCCATCTCGATGGCACTAGTTTGGCAGTGTTCCAGACACGGAATCACAAGTGAGCTGGGACGTGCGAGCTAACCGACTCGAACGTCAAAGGCCAAGTCCATGCTAGTGACCTCTTCGTGCCCGAACGTGGCATCTTATGACCAACCCCATCAGCCTCTCATCGAGGCAGGGGCGCCCGTCCAGCGGCGTTTCGGGCACGGTACGCAAGCTTACCGGCTGCTCAATCGGCCCATGGTCGAGAAGACCAATCAAGGTGTGGAAGTCCATCCGGCCGACGTCGTGAAGCGCCACGTCGTCACCTGGGACGGCATGGCAGCGGAGATCGTGCACGCGACCCGGCGCGAGAGGCTGGAGTTCCGCTTTCGCGGCACGCGGCACCTTCTTGTCCTCTGCGAGCAGGGCGTACGAAGCGATGGCGACACCTTCGTCGAGGGCCTGCCGCGATCGACGCAGCGTGACGTGACGCGAAAGCTCACCTTCGTGCCGGCCGGTCGCACTTACCAAGAATGGCATGAACCCCGTGTCCTGACGCGCATCGTATATTTCTACTTCGATCCGGGCAACCTGCCGGTGCTCGCCGAGGCGGCCGCCGCCCCGCCGACTTTGGCCCCGCGGCTGCTGTTCGAGGACGCCACGTTGTCCGACACGGCACTCAAGCTCAGACGGTTGATCGAGACGACCGGCGCCGACAGCAGCCCTTATTTCGAAGCCCTCGGCACCGTCCTGGCACATGAGCTCGTCCGGCTCAATTCCGGGGCGCAACGCAGCGAAGCTCCGGCAAAGGGTGGGCTGGCCGCCTGGCAGCAGCGCCTCGTCACCGCCTACATAGAAGACCATCTCGCCGAGCCGATCTCGCTCGCGACTCTCGCGCGGCTGGTCGGGTTGAGTCCGTACTATTTCTGTCGGGCCTTCAAGCAATCGCTCGGTCTGCCGCCGCATCGCTATCACAACCACCGTCGCATGGAACGCGCCAAGCTCCTGTTGGCGAAGCCGGCGCCCTCGGTGACGGACATCGGATTGACCGTCGGCTACAGCGAGACAAGCTCGTTCACGGCGGCATTTCACAAGACGACCGGACTGACCCCGACCGCCTTTCGCCGGACCGTCACCTAGAATTCAAGCATTAAAGAAAGGTCGAAGCCATGAAGATGCAATTCGTGATGGCCACCCTGGCCGCGACGCTTCTGGGTTGCGGTTCCAGCTTGGCACAAGTTGGCGGGACGGGCACTTCGGCGCTCAGCGCGACGTCTCCCCTTGCCATAGGGTCGGGCTCGCCCGCCGCGCCCACCGGCATCCCACTCGGCGCGACCGAGATGGCGGCGCCGGGCACTAGTCCGGCACCCCTTTCCACCATGGGCATGCTGGGCTGTTCCGGTGCGGCCGGGTCGACGTCGCAAGCGGCTATTCCCCTCTTCGATGGCGGAGGAATGACCAATGCCGGAACGAGCGCGTGCGCGGGAGCGGGCAGCGCAGGAGCGGGCAGCGCAGGCTCGTCGATGCCAACTCTACCGACATTGCAGGCCGGACGC